>JGI12109J20283_10002540_pt1 | contig 50398 bp, 43 predicted proteins | sample ElkSlonscriptome_12_FD_20283 | JGI IMG/M metagenome (IMG submission 20283)
GGCGCCAGGTCCGGTCCGAGGGCCTCACGCAGCTCACCGAGCCAGGGCTCGTAGTGGCGCCATTGCTCGACGCCGGAGCGGTAAATCGGCTGGCGAACCTGCTCCGAACTGGCCGTCCTGACCGAGCGCTGGGTCCGATGGAACTCGACGCAGGCGGAATCGAAGGGCAGCTCGAGGTAGTCGAGGAGGCGATGGACCTGAGCCTCCAGATCACTCACGACGTCCTCGTAGTCGACCTGCAGGATCCGGCCCGGATAGACCGTTTGCCAGTGATCCATCAGATCCACGTAGTCGCGATAATAGCGCCCGATGTCAGTCAGGCTGTAGCTGAATTCCTGGCCTTCGGCAAACAGCTGCTTGAAGCCCGAGAAGCAGCAGCCCATCGGCGAACGCCGCGCATCAATGACCCGAGCGCGAGGCAGGATGGAGAAGATCAGGCCCAGGTGGCGAAAATTGTTCGGCATCTTGTCCAGAAAAAACGGCGCTTCCTGGCGGTGGACGCGCGTCTCTTCGATGAACTGCCGACCGAGCTTGTCGCGTTCCTCGGGCGAGAGCTCGGCGAGGATGCCGGGATAGCGAGGTTCCTCGTCGCGGCGCCGACGGCCGTTGAGCCGGTGCGCCGTGGCCAGGATATTGGGCAGCTCTAGCGTGCCGTCGATGGCCGGGTGCGAGGCAAGAATCTGCTCGATCAGCGTCGAGCCGGCCCGCGGCAGGCCAACGATAAAGATAGGATCGGGGGCTTCGTGGCCACCCTCGAGCAGGTCGGCGGCGCGCTCTGCGGTGAAAAAGGCCTTTTGCCGCTCGAAGTCCTTCGACATTCGATCCGCGCTGTAGTCGATCCTCGAGCGCTTGACGGCGTTGCCGCGAGCGTAATGCTGGAAGGAGTCCTCCCAGGCCTGCTGATCCTCCAGCGCTTTGCCCAGGGCGAAGCAGAGATGAACCTCATCGACCGGCGTCAGACCGCCGGCATCAATCAGGGTACGCAGCTGGACGATCTGCTCATCGTCGAATCGGAAGGTCTTCATATTGGCCAGTGACCACCAGGCGTCGCCGAAATCCGGGCGCCCCTGATAAGCGGCCTGGTAGGCGGCAATCGCATCGTCTTGCTGGCCGATGGTCTTCAGGGCGTGGCCGCGCAGCATCTGGACGTGCCAGGGCTGGGGCGATCGCTTCAGGAGGGGGTCGAGCACCTCCAGCGCCTCTTCGTAGCGGCCGATCGCGGCGCACTCGTTGGCGTAGGCCAGCTCGGCGGCCAGATTGCCGGGCATTCGTCGCCGCAGTTCAGCCGCCGCCTCCCAGGCTTCGGAGAACTTCTGGCGCTGATGCAGCACCTTGACGTAGTCCATTCGGGCGAGGTCGAAGTCCGGCTTGAGTTCAAGGACGCTCTCGAGCAGAAACTCGGCATCGTCGTAGATATGCAGTTCCATCCCGATCGCGGCAAGAAGCCGCATCGCTTCGGGATGATGAGGATGATTCTGGAGGAAATGGCGGCAGATCTTCTCTGCTTTGTAGATTTTGCCTTCGTGAAGCTGGCTGGTGACGGTAACCAGCTCGCGCGGCAGGTCCGCCAGGCGCTTGAAATTCGAGGCTGCAACGCGAGCCCCTTCGGCGTCTCCGCTGCGCTGTCGCAGTTCGGCCAGACTCCGCCACGCTGCCATCAAACCCGGGTTGAGTTCCGTGGCTCTAGCGTAAGCACCGCAGGCGCGGCTGGCTTTTTGAGTATCGCGATAGTTGTGGCCGATTTCCTGCCAGGCTCGACCGTAGTCCGGAGCCAGGTGAGTTAGACGATGCAGGGTTCGGAGCGCGTCATCGAAGCGCTTCAGATAGCGCAGGCTGACGGCGGTAAGAAAAAGGGCCTGGGTGTTTTCCGGTGCCTCTTCGAGGACGGCCTCGGCTGTCGCCAGTGAATCACCGAAGCGCTGCTGTTTGAGCAGCGCTTCGGCTTGGTCGAGGAGCGAATCCGAGCGAGGCGTTGTCGGTGTGCTGGTGTCAGTCATCCGACTAGTGTAGCCGCCTCGCCCGGGCTCCTTTTAGGACTTACAGCCCCTGGTAGCGGTAGCTGAACCGGATTCCGCCCGTCAGCGGACGGTTGGTGGTGATCCGGGCGATATCGTCCTGGGTGTTGATGAACAGCTCGGCGCGCTCGTCGAACAGGTTTTCGACAAACACCTCGGCGGTCCAACTGCCCTTCGAGACGCCAGCAGCGGCGTTGAAAATCGCGTAGTCGTCCTGCTTACGCCGCTCGGCGGCGACCAGCGAGCTGAAGGAATCGCCGGAATAGCTGCCTGAGAGCTGTGCGTAGGCAAAGTCCGCCCAGCCCCAGTCGACCGGCCGCTCGTAGCGACCGCGCAGGCTGGCCTGGAACTCGGGTACCAGCGGGAGCTGGCTGCCGACTGGAGCCAGTTCGATGACCTGGGCATCCACATCGGTCAGCTCCGTATCGTTGTAGGACACGGCGCCGAATAGCGTGAAGTCATTGGTGGCTCGCCAGACGAAGTCTGCCTCGAGACCCATGATTTCCGAGTCAGCCGAGTTCTCGATGAAGGTCAGGATCGACACGTTCTGCGGATCGAAGCGCGAGACCTGCATATTCTCCCATTCGATGAAGTACGCCGCACCGTTGATACGCAGGGTGTTGTTGAGCAACTCGGTCTTCCAGCCCAGCTCCCAGTTGGTCACGTCATCAGTCTCGTAGGTGGCGCTGACCGTCGGGAATTCCGGGTTCGTCGATGGGATGCCGCCGCCACGGTTCCAACCGCCGGGGCGGAAGCCCTCGGAGTAGGTAAAGAACATCATCGCGTCGTCGGTCGGCGTCCAGGAGACATTGACCTTGGTGATGACGTCGTCCTGCTCGAGCGGGTCAGGCGAGTGGCCGCCGTCGACGTCGTAGTCGCGACCCGCGTCGCCGTCGATGCTGCCGGCGAAGATGCCCTGCGCAAAGTTCGACGAACCGCGGAAATCAGATTCAATATCGTAAGCCCGGAGTCCAAGCGTTGCCTTGAGCGTATTCGGAATCAGGTCGTAGCTAAACTCACCAAAGAAGGCCAGCTGCTCTTCCGTTCGCTGGATATCGTTGAAGAAAGCCACGCCGGAGGGGCGCGTCGCTGAATTGACCTGATAGGCGGCAGAAATCGGCGCGTTGGGCGCGAAGCCGAGGTCCGGCGTTGCGACGTAGTAGTAGTCGTCCTGCGTATCGATAACAAAATCATCGTAGTAAACGCCACCGACAATGCGCCAGCGATTCTCGGCGGGCGTTGAGATACGGAACTCATGGGTCGTGCGCTCGTGTTCCTGCAGGATGTCGACGCCCTTGGTCGGGTCGAGGCAGGCGCGATTCTCGGTGATGAAGCGCGGATCGATGTCGTAGTTGGTGATGTAGGCCGGGTTGTCGTAGGTGCAGGTGTAATAGGCAATGAACGCACCCGCGTTGTTGTACCCGGTGTAATCGACCTGCTGATTCACCTCGCGATCGAGGTAGCCGCCGGTATAGACCATGTCAAGCATGCCCAGACGCCCTTCAAGGGTCCAGGTGGTCTGGTTGAAGGTGTCTTCGAGCTCGTCGTTGAAGAAGCGCGAGACTTCGAGGTCACCGACTTCCGGATCGTAGTCAAATACACCGTCTGCGCCCAGCTCCTGATAGGTGTTCTGAACGAGCAGCGACCAGTCGGCGTTGAACTCGTGGAACAGGCCGGCACGGAAACCCTTGTAGTAGCTGTCGTTGAAGTTCTCTTCGACGAGCTCGGCGTTGTTGACGGTCTCGTAAGTCGCGTCCGGCCCCAGATCCACGGCGGACAGCGGATTGATGTCCGGGTCAAGGGTGAACTCACCCAGCTCGTTGTCGATGTAGCCGCCGAGGTTGACGTTATAAAACGCGAAGCGCGCGGCGGTGAAGTCGCCGATCGGGATATTGAAGAATCCTTCCCCGGAACTATTGAGCTCGCCGCTCTTGGTGAACGAGGCCTCGCCGGTGAAGCCCGCGTCGAAGACACCGAGCTCAGGCTTGTTGGTGATGTAGCGAATCGTACCGGCCTGAGAACTGGCACCGAACAGCGTGCCCTGAGGCCCGGGCAGCACCTCGATGCGCTCGAGATCCGTCGCGTAGACGTCCAGATTACGGCCCGGGGCGGTCACCGGCTGCTCATCGAGATAGAGCGCTACGTTGGGGTTGGTGCCCTGAGCGCCTGACAGTAGGACGGTGATCGGCTGCACGGCCAGGCCACGAATGTAAATGGTCTGCTGTCCGGGTCCGCGGCTGGCGGCATTGATCCCCGGTACGCTCATCCTGAAATCATCGAAGTTGCCGATGTTCATCTCTTGCAGCGCTTCTTCATCAACGGCCTGGACGGACAGAGGAGCGGATTGGAGATCGACCTCTTCTGTCTTCGTCGCCGTGACGACGATTCGATCGATAGTTCGTGAAGCCGTCTCTTCGGTTCTCGTGGTCTCGTCGTCTTGAGCAAACGCAGCTCCCGACGTCGAGGCAACCAGACCCCAAAGTACAGCCTGCGTCAAACGATTACGTTTTGGCATGACATCTCTCTTCTATTTTGGATTTATTGGGTTGCCCAAATCGAAAGGACAGACGCAGAAAACCGGGCTGAACAGGTCTGCCGCATCGCTAAAGGATTTTTACACCGACAATCGAGCGCCACCGGTTTGATGATGCAGAGGCTACGCTGCATTGTCCGGTTCAGCAGGCCGGCGCAAAACCACGCGCCCAGCTGCGCCAGTCACTAGCAAGAGAGTTGAAAAACTACGACTCTACCTACAGCAGCAATGAACCGGGTTCATCACTTATCCTTTATTTACCGCCGATATCCCTGACTCGTTCAGATATCGCCGTCGGTAAAAGGCTGTCCTTCGATTCGAGTTAGTGATGAAAGAGTACCATAGAAAGGCCGTCAGCCGAATTCACGATAATTTAACGCTCGCCGATTGCCGTTCCAGGTTGCTACGGTTGACCGGTGCCGGCACAGTCGATCGGGTCAAACGACGACGAGACCTCGGCGCTTCGTCAAAAGGCCGAAGCGCGCGCGGATCGGGTGGTGGAAAATCGATTTTTCGCCAAGCTGGTAGTCTTAGGCGCTTTCCGACAGCCGTCGCCTGAATTCAAACGCCAGGACGGGCGGAAACACTGAATCGCTGCAACGCTATGCGCTAAGGATTGATGTGGACGAGTCAACGAAGGAACACGAGCAGTTAATCGCCGAACTTGAGGAGATCTACGACACGGATTACGAAATCGGCCAGGACAACGTCGAGCGACTCGGGCTGGACATGCATAACCCGGTCTTCTTTGTCAGCGCTGGGCTAATCGTTCTCTTCGTCGCCGCATCATTGATGTTTCCGGAAGTGGCCAAAGCGGGTCTGGAAGCCACCAAGGCATGGATTCAGGTGACCTTCGACTGGGTTCTTCTGTCCGCCGGCAACGTGTTCGTGCTCTTTTGCCTAGCGCTAATCCTGCTGCCCGTCGGCAGCATCCGAATCGGCGGTGATGACGCCGTGCCCGATTTTTCGATTCTCTCCTGGTTCGCCATGCTTTTTGCCGCTGGCATTGGCATCGGATTGATGTTCTGGGGGGTTGCCGAGCCGGTGGGCTACTACACCGACTGGTACGGAACGCCCCTCAATATCGAGGCCGGCACCGACGAAGCGCGTCCTGCAGCACTCGGCGCGACCATGTACCACTGGGGACTTCATCCCTGGGCCATCTATGCGGTCGTGGCGCTGGCTCTTTCCTTTTTCGCCTACAACAAGGGGCTTCCCCTGACCATCCGGTCGACCTTCTATCCCCTTCTCGGCGATCGAATCTGGGGTCCAATCGGCAATATGGTCGATGTGCTCGCCGTGCTCGCGACGATTTTCGGACTCGCCACATCACTCGGCTTCGGCGCTCAGCAGGCGGCCGCGGGCATGAGTTTTCTATTCGAGGTGGAAAACGGTCTGACTACCCAGCTGACCATCATTGCTTGCGTCACGGCCGTTGCCTTGATCTCCGTGCTACGCGGCATCGACGGCGGCGTCAAGCTCCTGTCCAACATCAACATGTCGCTCGCGCTCTTGCTGCTGCTATTTGTGGTTCTCGCGGGCGGTCTTGGTGCGTTTGCCGTCAACTATGGCCAGACCCTGAGCGGCTATGCGGACTACATTCTGCCCTTGAGCAACCCCTTCGGCCGCAGCGACGATGTCTTCTATCATGAGTGGACCATCTTTTATTGGGCCTGGTGGATTTCCTGGTCGCCTTTTGTCGGCATGTTCATCGCGCGCGTTTCGCGTGGCCGCACGGTTCGCCAGTTCCTGACCGCCGTTCTGGTTGTGCCGACGCTGGTCACGACGATCTGGATGGCGGCCTTTGGGGGAGGCGGTCTGGATCAGATCGAAATGGGCGTCGGGGAGCTCGCCGACGGCATCGGCGATGATGCCTTGGTGCTGTTCCAGATGCTGGAAAATCTTCCCCTCTCGGCATTAACGTCGCTGCTCGGAATCTGTCTGGTCCTGGTATTTTTCGTGACTTCATCCGACTCAGGATCCCTGGTGATCGACTCGATTACTTCCGGCGGCAAGACCGACGCGCCGGTTACCCAGCGCGTGTTCTGGGCCACGATGCAGGGTGTCATTGCCGCCGTGCTTTTATCACTGGGGGGCGCCGCGGCGCTGGATGCGCTTCAAGCAGGCGCGGTCAGCACCGGTCTGCCCTTCACCTTCGTGCTTCTGGCCATGTGCGTCAGTCTGGCCCTGGGCCTGAGGCATGAGCTCAAGCTAAAGCAGGCCCTGCAGGTCTGATCCAAGGAACGGAGTTTTTTCGATGTTCAAGCGAATCATGGTGCCCGTAGCGCTTCAGCACGTCGATCGAATGCGGCGAACGCTGAACATCGCCGCCGATCTGGCTCGACAATACGACGCGACGATCCACTTCGTCGCCGTTTCCGGAACAGTGCCGAACGCCATTGCGCGCACGCCGGAAAAGTTCGCGGCAGAGCTGGATCTCTTCGCGCGCGAGCAGGGCGATGAGGCCGGCGTCGATTCGGATTCGCTTGCCTTGATCACGAATGATCCCGCCGCCGAGCTGGACGCCCGGCTGCTCGAGGCCGTCGAGAAGACCGAGGCCGATCTCGTCGTCATGGGCTCTCATCCTCCCGGCGTCGCGGACGCGCTCCACCTGATCGGATCCCACAGCGCCTGGCTTGTCCGCCACAGCGATGTGTCGGTGTTCGTCGTCCGCTAGAGCGCTGATTTCGCCAGACGGGGAGCGCCGGAATCCGGTACGCTTTAATCCCGAGTCGACAACGACTCGCTGCGAAACTCCGCACCATGGCCCTGCTTGAAGTTCGCGATCTGACCGTCGCCTTCGATACGCCCGATGGCGTTGTCCACGCGGTCAACGGGATCAGTTTCGATCTGGATCCGGGAGAGACCCTGGGCCTGGTCGGCGAATCGGGGTCCGGCAAGACCCAAACGGCGTTGGCTCTGCTCGGGCTGCTGGCCGAGAACGGACGGGCGTCGGGTTCGGTAAGATTTCGCGGCCAGGAGCTCCTCGGGCTGACGACCTCGGAGCTGAGTCGAATCCGGGGCTCGAAGATCTCGATGATATTCCAGGACCCCGTTTCGTCGCTCAATCCATATATGACCATCGGCGATCAGCTCGTTGAGGTGCTCACCCACCATCGCAATCTCCGCCGCCGTGAAGCGCGCTCGCGGGCTGAGGAAATGCTCAACCAGGTGAGACTCTCCGATCCGCGCGATCGGATGCGCCAATATCCCCACGAGCTCTCCGGCGGCATGTGCCAACGCGTCATGATTGCCATGGGCTTGCTCTGCCAGCCCGATCTGCTCATCGCCGACGAGCCGACAACGGCGCTTGATGTCACCGTGCAGTCGCAGATCAATTCACTCATGGGCGAATTGTCCGAACAGTCGTCGACAGCGATCCTCCTGATCACCCACGATCTCGGCGTGGTGGCCGGATTATGCGACCGCGTGCTCGTGATGTATGCCGGTCAGGAAATGGAGCTGGCCGAGGTCCACGACCTTTTCAGTGATCCGCGCCACCCCTATACGGAGGGCCTGCTCAACTCCGTGCCGCGACTCGATCAGGCGCGGTCCGGCATCCTGAACGCGATTCCCGGCAACCCGCCCAATCTGCTTCAGCTTCCCGAGGGTTGCCCCTTCTCCAGTCGCTGCCGCTATCGATTCGATCGTTGTCGCGAGCGACCGGATTTCGAAAGGGTCAGCGAAGGGCGCTACAAGCGCTGTCATCTTGAAGGGATCCCAGAACAAGCCGATCAGGGCACGACGGAGTCCGCCTGATGCGCCCGCCCGTTCTTGAGGTCCGCGATCTTTCCGTGCATTTCACGATCGATACGGGGCGATTCTTCCGCCACGAATACCAGACCATCAAGGCGGTGGACCAGGTCAGCTTCGACGTGCGCCCCGCAGAAACCCTGGGGATCGTCGGCGAGTCCGGCTGCGGCAAGTCGACGCTGGCGCGGGCCATCCTCGGGCTGGTCCGACCCCAGGCCGGGCGGGTGAGCTGGCTGGGAGAGAATCTGCTGGACCTCAGTGAGGAGGCCATGCGCGGCAAGCGCCGGGAGATTCAGCTGATCTTCCAGGATCCTTCGGGGTCCCTCGATCCGCGAATGACCGTCGGCGACATCGTCGCCGAGCCCTTGAAGACCTTCTACCCATCGATGACCCGCCTGCAGATTCGCGAGCGTGTGCAGGGCATGATGAAACTCGTGGGCCTGCTGCCGGAACAGGTCAATCGCTATCCGCACGAGTTTTCCGGCGGTCAGTGTCAGCGCATCGGCATCGCACGCGCGCTCGTCGTCAATCCACGCCTGGTCGTGTGCGATGAGCCGGTCTCCGCGCTGGATGTTTCCATTCAGGCCCAGATCGTCAATCTCCTCAAGGATCTGCAGAAAAAGCTCCAGCTCAGCCTGATCTTCATCGCTCACGATCTGTCGGTGGTTCGGCACGTCTCGGACCGGGTGCTCGTCATGTATCTGGGGCGGGTCATGGAGGTCGCCGATCGCGACGAGATTTATCTGCATCCGCGCCATCCCTACACGCGGGCGCTCATCGAATCAGTGCCCATCCCCGATCCCGTGAAAGAGCGCGAGCGGGCGCGGCGCGCCCTGAAGGCCGATATGCCGTCCCCGATGAATCCTCCGTCGGGCTGCGTATTCAGAACGCGATGCCCCTTCGCCGTCGACGACTGCGCTCAGAGCAGGCCCGCGCTACAGACCCTCGACAGCGGTCGCCAGGTGGCCTGCATCCGCCACGCTGAAATTGCCGACGGACAGGCCCTGCCCGAGCCTGAAGCAATCGACCCGGACTGAAGCGGCCGCTTCCGCGGCTACGACGGTGCAGTCAGCGCTGGGCCCGGCCGCGTTCAGACCTGCTCTTCAGCAGCGGGGTAGCGAAACTCGAATTGATCATTCTCGACACGCAGCCAGCCCTGCTGTTCGAGCTGGCCGAGCCAGGCCTGGATCAGGCGATCCGCCGTCGCAGGGTCAACGCCTGCAGTCAGGCCGACGATCGGCGACAGGGTGTTGATCGAGGCGGCTATCGATCCATTTCCGCTTATCAGCGGCGACCCCTCATCGCCCGGCCAGTGGGCTCGAAACGATGTGGCGGGGCCCAGCTGAAAGGTCGAGAGCTGGATTCGAAGGCCGTCACCTGAAAGCTGCTGCCAGGCCCCGGCGACGGTCAGAAGGGCCAGCTGCCGCGCCGTCGTGCCCTCGGCCGAGCGCGAAAGCTGCTGCAGGCCTTCGATCAGGTCGACAAGTGCGGCCCGCTGGACCGACAAGGCATCGATCTTGAGGTCCACGGTCGGACCAGAAATCGAATCCAGGTGCAGGGAGAGCTGCAGATCGAGTTTGGGCTGGGATTCATGTCGGCCGGCGGAATCCGCCGAGTGCCGGGGTGTCGCCGCCCAGGCCAGGGAGAGACCGAACTCGTTGCCGGAAAGAACGTTGCCGAGCTGATCATTCAGCTTGGCCGCCTCGACCTGCCAGCGCATCAGGCCGCTCTGATCTCGCGCCTGCTCGAGGGCCAGACGCGCCTCGCCCGTGTCCAACCGGATCGGACCGTCAAGCGCCAGTCGCCCGGTCCGAAGTTGCAGGGTATTGTGCCCCGTCAGGCCAAATCGCCCTTCAACGTTGATCGGCGATGGCCCGATTCCGCTCTCGACCGACCCCGCCAATCGGAGCCAGGATAAGCCCAGGGGCGGCAGATGGCGAGCGTCGAGATTGAGACGATAGTCGTCGGCAATGCGAAGCCGTGAAGCAAACCAGCCGGATTCAAAGCGCGCCGCTTCGTCCCATCCGCGCGCTTCCAGCCAGCTTGGAACCTTCCGATCGAGAAAGAGGCCGACCAGGCCCGGTAAGAACAGCAGCCAGATCAGCCCCAGCAGCACCAATATAATGAGCGTCTTTTTCATGCAGGGGCTCGGGCCGAAATAATGGATGAATCCAGAGCGCTGTCGCCGGATATCGCGGCGTTGGACGACGAGCTGGTCGCGGGCCTGGCGGGCCTGGAGCTGGCATTGCCTGAACCTCAGCGCCGGCAGCTCCTCGCCTATCTGGCGTTGCTCAAACGCTGGTCGTCCGCCTACAACCTGACCGCCGTACTAGAACCGCAAAAAATGGTAGCACGCCATCTCCTCGACAGCCTGAGCCTGGTCCCGTGGATCAGCGGTCGGAGTATCACCGACGCGGGCACCGGCGCGGGCCTGCCCGGAATTCCCCTGGCGGTGGCCCTTCCCGAGCGTCAATTCACGCTGATCGATGGCAGCGGAAAGAAGATTCGATTCCTCCGCCAGGTGCGGCGCAGCCTCGATCTTGACAATGTCGAAGCGCGCCAGGCTCGCCTCGAAACGCTGGGGGATTCACCGGCCCCTGATCAGATCACGGCACGCGCCCTCGCGCCCCTGGCGCGCCTGGTCCACTGGCACAGGGACTGGCTCGATCAAGGGGCCGAGCTTCTTGCGATGAAATCACGCGGCGTCGAAAAGGAGCTTTCCGAGCTGCCCCCCGACTACAATGTAGCGCTACATGATTTGAAGGTCCCTAGCGTGGAAGCGTATCGCTGTCTGGCTATCGTGACCAAAGATAAGGACCAGAAAGTGAGCAAAAAAGTGACGCAAGCATGACCCAACGCAAGACTCGAATCGTGGCGGTGGCCAACCAGAAGGGCGGCGTGGGCAAGACCACGACGGCCCTCAATCTGGCCGCTGGGCTGGCCGAGCTCAACAAGCGCGTCCTGCTGATCGACATGGATCCGCAGGGCAATGCGTCAACGGGGTCCGGCCTGGAGCTGGACGAAGATCAGGCCACGATCTGCGAGGTTCTGCTCGACGAGGTTGCGGCTCAGGATGCGATCGTCCGTGCCGAAGAGATGCAGCTCGATCTTCTGCCGGCTAACGGCGATCTGACCGCCGCAGAAGTCGCCCTCATGGAGCTCGAGGATCGTGCCGCGGTGCTCAAGTCCGCGCTGGCGCCGCTCGACGGCAATTATCACTACGTGATTATCGACTGCCCGCCGGCCCTGAACGTACTGACCCTGAACGCGCTGACAGCGGCCGACGCGGTTCTGATACCGATGCAGTGCGAATACTACGCCCTCGAGGGGCTGACGGCCCTCCTCAACACAATCGAGCAGATCCAGGATTCGGTCAATCCGACGCTCGAGATCGAGGGCCTCGTGCGGACCATGTTCGATATTCGCAACAACCTGTCGGGCGCGGTTTCCAAGCAGCTGCAGGAGCATTTCGGCGACAAGGTCTACGGCACGGTGGTGCCGAGAAATATCCGCGTGGCCGAAGCACCGAGCTTCGGTCAATCGGTCATTCACTATGATCGCGAATCGCGCGGAGCGGTGGCCTATATGGGCCTGGCCGGCGAATTCCTGCGCCGCGGCGGGGAGCGGGTCTGATGGCGACGAAGAAAAAGCCTCTGGGTCGTAACCTCAACGCCCTGCTGGGCAAGACGCGCGCGGCCGCAGAAAAGGCCGATGCGACGGCCGAGGCGTCCGCGCTGCACGAGCTGGCCCTGGATGCCATCGAACCGGGCCGCTACCAGCCCCGATCGGCCATGGACCCGAAAAAGCTCGAGGAGCTCTCCGAGTCCATCCGGGTTCAGGGTCTGGTTCAGCCCATTGTGGTCCGCCCTCTGGCCAGGGCCGGAAAGTACGAGCTGATTGCCGGCGAGCGCCGCTGGCGAGCGACGCGAATGGCCGGCAAGACCACGATTCCTGCGATCGTGCGCGAGATCGAGGATGAGGCCACTTTGGCGCTGGCGCTGATCGAGAACATCCAGCGAGAAAACCTGAACCCCCTCGAGGAGGCGGTGGCGCTGAAGCGCTTGATCGATGAGTTCGAGCTGACCCACTCGCAGGCGGCCGAGTCCGTCGGACGTTCGCGCGCTGCGGTCAGCAACCTGCTGCGGCTGCTGGAGCTCGCGCCGGAAGTCCGCGAGCTGGTCGACCAGCGCCGCATCGATATGGGTCACGCCCGGGCGCTGCTGGGCCTCGAGCGCGCCGAGCAGATTCGGGCAGCGAACCAAGTGATCAGTCTCGAGCTGTCGGTGCGCCAGACCGAAACGCTGGTCAAGCGTATGAAGTCCGGCGCCGGCAGTCAGAAAAAACCCTCGCCCTCGAAAAGCCCGGATCTGGAGCGCCTCGAGCAGGATTTGACCGAAACCCTGTGCGCGCCGGTCAGTATCAGGCATTCGTCTTCGGGCAAGGGCCAGGTGACGATTCGCTATACGAACCTTGACGAACTGGACGGTCTCCTCGAGCGCTTTCGGCGCTGAGCCGAGCCTGGCGAGGCCGAGCTCACTCCCGCGCTTTTTTCAGGCGCTCCTTGGTCTTTCGCCCCTTTCGCTCGAGCAAGGGCCGAACGGCCCGGCCCAGTCCCGGGAAGAGATAGGTCAGGGTCGTCAGGAAGCCGCTCAGGCGAGGCATGGGAGCATCCCGTCGACGATCATCGATCAGGCGCACGATTTCCTCGGCGACCTGCTTGGCGCTAACGATGGGCTGGGAAAAGGTCAGATCGCTGACCGCGTCGATATCCTCCATGATGAACCCCGTGTCGATCGGGCCCGGTGAGACGCAGGCGAATTTGATCGCTGAGTCAGCCATCTCTTCAGCAATGGCGAGGCTGAAGGCCCGCAGGCCGAACTTGCTGGCCGAGTAGCAGGCCGAGCCCGGAACGGGTGTCCTTCCAGCCAGTGATGCCACCTGAATGACGGCGGGCCGCGGCGATCGCTGCAGGTAGGGCAGGCTGGCGCGGGTCAGTTGCATCGGCGCTTTCAGGTTGACGTCGATCATGCGCCCCACATCCTCGGTGGAGATCGAGGCGAGCGGTCCGCGGGCGTGAAAGCCTGCGTTGTTGATCAGGACATCCACACCCCCGAAGCGCTCCGCGGCCTGCTCGAGGACGCTTTCAAATCCCTTCAAGTCGGTGACATCCAGGGGTTGGACCAGGACCCTCGATGAGTCGGCCAGCTCGTCGGCCAGTGAGTCCAAAGCCTCTCGGCCGCGCGCGATGAGGACCAGGTTGTCGCCCCGCGCAAAGACTGCGCGGGCGGTCGCGGCACCCACGCCCATCGAGGCGCCGGTGATGAGGACGGTGCGGTTCGGGGTCGTTTCCGGCATCTTGGGTCGTCGCTGTTTTTTTCCACTTCGTCGACTTTAACCGAAGAGCGAAGCGCGTCACGGATTCGCTGCGAGGTCGGAGATAAGCTACGTCGGCCGGGAGGGAATCCGTCGGTTTTCGATTGCCCGGGGAGACTTCTGCCTGCTATACTTCGCTGGTTTTGCGGAGCACTAACTGATTAAGTGTTCCTGTTCAGCTTGACTCTTGGCTGCATCGCACTGCTGCAATTTCAATCATTGGGATGCTGCAGATGGGGTGCGCGAGGACTCAAGCGGTGGCACGTGGAACACGGCCCAGAATTCGTCGCACAAGGACGTTGAGGTGCCAGGGATCAATGCAGGGACAGATGAGCAACGAGGCTTCGGGTTATGAGGCCTTCTTCGCCAGGACGATTGCCTGGCTGCTTCGGGTTCAGGCTCTGCTTGCCGGCCTCTCGGCTCTGATATTTGCCGTCACCGGCGGCCTGGAGCAGGCGCTTGCGGTGCTTGCTGGCGGTGCCATCGGCATCGGGCTCACCGCGCTAACCGCGCTCAGGGTCGGTGTCAGCATGGGTTCTGAGGTCAACGTCATGATGGTTGCGTTCTATCGCGCCATGGCGTTCAAGCTGCTGATGGCGGTGGTGTTATTCGTCATCGTTGCGAAATGGTTTGCCGGTTATTTTGGGCCGGTTCTCACTGGATATATCGCCACGGTGGTGGCGTATTGGCTGGCCATGGGACGCGTTGCCAGAACGGCAAACGATGGGCAGCAAGGCAAGAATTAACGACGCACGTAGAGATGCAAGGGATCTGATCAGTAATGGCTAGCGGCACTCCGTCACCGAGCGAATACGTCAAGCATCACATCACCAACCTGAGCTACGGCGATGGGCTGTGGACGATTCATGCCGACACCCTCGTCGTGTCGATCGCGCTTGGCGTGTTTTTCCTGTTCTTCTTCATCATGGCGGCGCGTCAGGCGACGGCCGGGGTGCCGGGCAAGCTACAGAATTTCGTCGAGATGATCGTCGATTTCGTCGACAATTCAGTCAAGGATAGCTTCCACGGGCCCCGTCAGTTCGTTGCCCCCCTGGCGCTGACGATCTTTGTTTGGGTCTTCCTCTGGAATCTCATGGACCTGGTGCCCGTCGATTATCTCCCGCTGCTTTCCTACAAGCTGCTCGGGCTGGATTACACCCGCGTGGTGCCGTCGGCGGACATCAACGGTCCCTTCGGTTTGTCGATCGTGGTCTTTGCGCTGATTCTGATCTATTCCGTGAAGGGCAAGGGCTGGGGCGGCTACTTCAAGGAGCTGCTGTTCCATCCTTTCGGCAAGAACCCGATCCTGTGGCCTGCGAACCTTCTCCTGAATATCGTCGAGTTGATCGCCAAGCCCGTATCCCTCGCTCTGCGGCTGTTCGGCAACCTCTACGCCGCAGAAATGATCTTTATCCTGATTGCCCTGCTGCCCTGGTGGGTGCAGTTCCTGCCCGGGGGCGCCTGGGCCGCGTTCCATATTCTGGTGATCCCGCTGCAGGCCTTTATTTTCATGACGCTGACGATCGTTTATCTGTCGCTGGCGTATGAAGAACACTAAGCATCGACGCTGAAAAGCACTCTCGACGTTCTATCATCAACCGTTAAATCTCAAGCTCAACACTGTTAGGAGACACTCAAGTGGAAACCATTGCACTTATTCAGGCCAATACCGCCATTGCCGTCGGCATGATCTTCGCGTTTGCCGCCCTCGGTACCGGTATCGGCTTCGGCCTGCTCGGCGGAAAGTTCCTGGAAGGCGCCAGCCGTCAGCCCGAGCTGGCCGGTATGCTGCAGGTACGTATGTTCATCATCGCTGGCCTGCTCGACGCCCTGTCGATCATCGGCGTGGCCTTCGCGGCGCTGCTGCTTTTCGCCAACCCGCTGCTCGCTCCGATCCAGGCGGCCGCCGGCGGCTGATCGAAGGCACCCCCGTCCGTTCCATCAACGATTGAATTTGCAGGTTTTTTGCTATGGACTTGAGTCTAGGCACCATCATCGGCCAAGCCGGGACTTTCCTGGTATTCATTCTGGTCACCATGAAATTCGTCTGGCCGCCGCTGGTTCAGGCGATGGAGGACCGTCGGCAAAAGATTGCCGAGGGTCTGGCCCAGTCTGAAGAAGCAGAAAAAGCTCTGGACGTCGCCCAGGCTGAAGCCGATGAGGTCATCCGCGAAGCGCGACGCAAGGCCGGCGATATTCTTGAGCAGGCCAGCCAGCGCGGAAATCAGATTATCGAGCAGGCCAAGCAGGATGCGCTGGGCGAGCGGGATCGTCAGGTCGCTGCCGCCGAGGCCGAGATTCGCCAGGCCACGAATCAGGCGCGTGAGGCGCTGCGCGAGCGGCTGGCAGAGCTGGCGGTTTCCGGAGCTGGTCGGGTCATCGAGAAGGAAATCGATGAGTCGCGGCATCGCGATATGCTCGACAAACTGGCGGCGGAACTCTGATCCATGTTGAATCGAACCACACTGGCTCGCCCGTATGCCCGAGCGGTCTTTCAGGTCGCCCGGGACGCGGACAAGCTGGCGGACTGGAGCGAGGCGCTTCAATTTGCTGCCGCGATCGCTTCGAGTGACGACATCGAGCAGTTCTATGGAGACCCCAGGGTTGACCGTCAGAAACTGCTCGCGCTCATCACAGACCTGGGTGGAGACCGCTTCAACGACCAGTTCGTGAACCTGCTCAAGGTGTTGATGAATTACGACCGGCTGGATCTTCTGCCGGAAATCGCATCGCAATACGAGTTCTACCGCCGCGAGGCCGAGGCCCGCCTGCGGGTTCATGTCTCTACCGCGATGCCGATGAACGATGAGGAAACCCGCAAGCTGTCCGAGCGCCTGAAAGCACGGTTCGGTCGCGAGATTGATCTAGACGTGGACGTCGACGAAAGCTTGATCGGCGGTGCCGTCATTCGCGCTGGCGACCGCGTTATCGATGGCTCGGTCCGCGGACGATTGGAACAGCTGAGCCGACAGCTCGCTAGCTAATACCGGCTTGGTGCCGGGACCCGAATAATTGTTAAGGATTGCAAATCATGCAACAGACCCTCAACCCGACTGAAATTTCCGACCTGATCCGCAAGCGCGTCGAGCAGTTCGAAGTCTCCTCTCAGGCGCGCACCGAAGGAACGGTCGTCAGCGTTTCGGATGGTATCTGCCGTCTGCACGGCCTGGCTGACGTCATGCAGGGCGAGATGATCGAATTCCCCGGCGAAACCTTCGGCCTGGCGCTCAATCTCGAGCGCGATTCCGTGGGGGCCGTCGTCATGGGTGATTACCAGCACATCGCAGAAGGCGACACGGTCCGCTGTACCGGGCGCATTCTGGAAGTCCCCGTTGGTGAGGGCCTGCTCGGACGCGTGGTCGACGCGCTAGGCAACCCGATTGATGGGAACGGTCCGATCGACGCGGCCCGTAACGAGCCGATCGAGAAGATCGCGCCGGGGGTCATCACTCGCCAAAGCGTGGATCAGCCGGTCCAGACCGGCTTGAAGTCCATCGACGCCATGGTGCCCATCGGACGCGGCCAGCGCGAGCTCATCATCGGTGACCGCCAGACCGGTAAGTCTGCAGTCGCCATCGATGCGATCATCAATCAGAAGGGCAAGGGCATCAAGTGCATCTACGTCGCCGTTGGTCAAAAGGCCTCGTCGGTGGCCAACGTGGTCAGCAAGCTGGAAGAGCACGGCGCCATGGAGCACACCATCGTCGTGGCGGCCAACGCGGCTGAATCTGCCGCCCTGCAGTACATCGCGCCCTACGCCGGCTGCTCGATGGGTGAATACTTCCGCGATCGAGGCGAGGATGCATTGATCGTCTACGACGACCTCTCGAAGCAGGCTGTCGCCTATCGTCAGGTGTCATTGCTGCTCAGGCGGCCTCCTGGCCGCGAAGCCTATCCCGGCGATGTCTTCTATCTTCACTCGCGTCTCCTCGAGCGGGCCGCGCGGGTCAACGCCGATTACGTCGAGCAGATGACCGATGGCGAGGTCAAGGGCAAGACCGGTTCGTTGACCGCCTTGCCGATCATCGAAACGCAGGCCGGTGACGTGTCGGCCTTCGTTCCGACCAACGTGATTTCGATCACCGACGGTCAGATCTTCCTCGAGACCGACCTGTTCAACGCCGGCATCCGCCCTGCGATCAACGCCGGCCTGTCCGTGTCACGAGTCGGCGGAGCGGCCCAGACCAAGATCATCAAGAAGCTGGGTGGCGGTGTTCGTCTGGCCCTAGCCCAGTACCGCGAGCTGGCCGCTTTCTCCCAGTTCGCATCGGATCTGGACGAGGCGACCCGCAAGCAGCTGGAGCGCGGTCAGCGCGTCACCGAACTGATGAAGCAGCCCCAGTACTCGCCCCTGTCGATTGCTGAGATGGCGGTCAGCCTCTATGCCGGCAACGAGGGGTATCTCGATGATCTGCCGCTGAACAAGGTGGTGGATTTCGAGCGGGCCCTGATCGACTTCATGAACAACAGCCACGGCGAACTGCTGGACAACATCAACAGCAGCGGTGACTGGAACGACGAGCTGGCCGGCAAGCTGAAGGCCGCCCTGGACGACTTCAAAGCAACCGGCAGCTGGTAGTCGATCGACTCAAGACAACGGCGCTGAAGGCCGAAGGCAGATAAGGTATGACGGGATCAAAGGAAATCGTTGGCAAGATCAAGAGCGTTCAGAACACGCGGAAGGTGACGCGTGCGCTGGAGATGGTCTCGGCCAGCAAGATCCGCAAAGCACAGGACCTGATGCAATCGTCACGCCCCTACGCGCGGATGATGAAGCAGGTCATCGGTCACCTGGCCCACGCCAACCCTGAATACCGCCATCCCTTCACCATTGAACGTGAGGAGGTCAAGCGCGTCGGCTACATCATCGTGGCAACGGATCGCGGCCTCTGCGGTGGTCTGAATAACAACATGTTCCGAAAGCTGCTGGGAGAGTTTAAGCAGTGGCAGGATCAGGGCGTCGAAATCACGACGGTCATCATCGGCAAAAAGGCTGCGCAGTTCTTCCGCCGACTGAAGGTGCATATTTCGGCCGCCACGCAGGATCTCGGAGAGAAGCCGCGCCTCGAGGATCTGATCGGTTCGATCAAGGTCGTTTTCGACGACTATCGCGAAGAGCGGCTGGACAGGCTGTATGTCTGCTACAACCAATTCGTCAATACGATGGTTCAGAAGTCGACCTTCGATCAGCTTCTGCCGCTGCCGCCGACAGAAGATGAGCCGATGCTCGAGCTCTGGGATTATCTCTACGAACCCGACGCGGAAAGCCTTCTGGACGATGTCCTGACTCGCTATGTCGAGTCCTTGGTCTACCAAGCGACGCTGGAAAACCTGGCCAGCGAGCACGCCGCTCGGATGGTCGCCATGAAGAGCGCTTCCGACAACGCATCCAACTTGATCGACGATTTGAAGCTCGTCTACAACAAGGCCCGCCAGGCGGCGATCACCCAGGAAATTTCGGAAATCGTCAGCGGGGCCGCGGCCGTCTAGGCGCGCTGACAGGCGAAGGGTGGCACGCTGAGCTCTCGCTTGAGGCGACGCCTCGGGCCACACGAATTTAAATTGAAACGACTGGTCAATGAGTTCCGCAGGGGTTCAAGACCGAAACAAAACTGAGGAATAGCGTAATGAGTTCCGGAAATATCGTTCAAATTATCGGTGCTGTCGTCGACGTGGAGTTTCCGCGTGGCGAAGTTCCGCTCGTCTACAACGCCCTGACCGTTGATGAAACCGACATCACGCTGGAAGTTCAGCAGCAGCTCGGGGACGGCGTGGTCCGGACGATTGCGCTCGGCTCGACGGAAGGTCTCAAACGCGATCGGAAGGTCACGGACACGGGCGCCGCTATCCAGGTACCCGTGGGCCAGAAGACTCTGGGCCGCGTCATGGACGTGCTCGGCAACCCGATCGACGATGCGGGTGACATTGGATCGGAAGTCAACTGGCCGATTCACCGCCAGCCGCCGTCCTTTGAAGATCAGTCGGCCAGCAATGAGCTGCTGGAAACCGGGATCAAGGTCATCGATCTGATCTGCCCCTTCGCCAAGGGCGGTAAGGTCGGACTATTTGGTGGTGCCGGCGTTGGCAAGACCGTCAACATGATGGAGCTGATTCGTAACATCGCCATCGAGCACTCCGGTTATTCGGTTTTTGCCGGTGTCGGCGAGCGCACGCGCGAAGGTAACGACTTCTATCACGAAATGAAGGACTCCAATGTCCTCGACAAAGTGGCGCTGGTCTACGGTCAGATGAACGAGCCGCCGGGCAACCGACTCCGCGTCGCCCTGACCGGCCTGACGATGGCCGAGTATTTCCGCGACGAAGGTCGAGACGTGCTGATGTTTATCGACAACATCTACCGCTATACGCTGGCTGGAACCGAAGTCTCGGCGCTGTTGGGACGGATGCCTTCGGCCGTGGGCTATCAGCCGACGCTGGCCGAAGAAATGGGCGTGTTGCAGGAGCGCATCACCTCGACGAAGACCGGCTCGATTACCTCGATCCAGGCGGTGTACGTCCCCGCTGATGACCTGACCGATCCCTCACCGGCAACGACATTCGCTCACCTTGACGCGACCGTCGTTCTGTCGCGAGGCATCGCCGAGCTGGGTATCTACCCGGCCGTCGATCCCCTCGACTCGACCTCCCGACAGCTCGACCCGCTGGTCGTGGGCCAGGAACACTATGACGTGGCGCGGAACGTTCAGGGAACGCTGCAACGCTACAAGGAGCTGAAGGACATCATCGCCATTCTTGGGATGGATGAGCTCAGCGAAGAGGATAAGCGGACCGTCGCGCGCGCTCGCAAGGTCGAGCGCTTCTTTTCCCAGCCCTTCTTCGTCGCCGAGGTCTTTACCGGCTCCCCCGGCGTGTACGTCAGCCTCAAGGAAACGATCCGCGGCTTCAAGGGAATCGTTGACGGCGATTACGACCACCTGCCGGAGCAGGCCTTCTACATGGTCGGTACGATTGACCAGGCCGTGGAAAAGGGTGAGAAAATGCTCGAGAAACAAGCGGCCTGAGAACGCGCTTCGTAACCGCTGGCGGCGTTTTCGCGGCGGCCCGAGTGCTCACGTACTGGTGTACGCTCCGCGCTCGGACCTTGCTCAAGCCTTGCCATCGGCCACGAACCACGCTCTCAGAGACCACGAGTTGATCGGGATTGAACGGAGTTTTTGAACATGGCATCGACGATACATTGCGACATAGTGAGTGCGGAGGCGGAAATCTTCTCGGGGGAGGCCTCGATGGTGGTCGTCAGTGGTGAAGAGGGTGAGCTCGGCATTGCGCCGCGTCATGCACCGCTATTGACCCGCATTCGGCCGGGTCAGGTCCGCGTAACGCTGCCAAGCGGCGAAGAGGAGTTCTATTACGTCTCAGGCGGAATGCTGGAGGTTCAGCCCCACGTCGTGACCGTCCTGTCTGACACGGCAGCAAGAGCAGGCGATCTGGATGAGGCTGCCGCCCTCAAGGCCAAGGAAGAGGCCGAAAAAGCGATCAACGACCGCAGTGCCGGCATGGAAGTCGCCGAAGCTCAGGCGCAGCTCGCTCAAGCCGTCGCTCAGCTCGCGGCGCTGGAGCGCTTGCGAAAGAATCTGGCGCGCTGACGTCCAAAGGGCATCCATCATCTGCAAAAAGACCCGGCCCTGGCCGGGTTTTTTTTTGGCCGAATTCCGTTCTCACCACTGGCCCCTCGGCGACAGACCTTCGCTGTCAAACCATCGTACAGCGTCGGATCGAAATCGAACCTAGCCCGGCGAATTGCTCTAGAAATCAGTGCCCCGATTGAGGCAACATGAAATTCAGCGACATGATGAGTGGAACCTTACCCTGATCTGATATTCTCAGTATGTGAGGAGGAACACGAAAATGAAAAAGCTTCGGGCACCAGTGCTCATCTTGCTCGCCGCATCGCTGGTAGCTGCCTGCGGTTCAGGGCAGGACCTGCCGGACAACGATCGACTCGTGAACGCCTTTTTGAATGGAACGACCGGCCTATGGGTGAGCGGACACGGACGCGTCGTTCGTCCTCTCGGATCACCTTCCGACAATCAGCGCTTCCTGGTTGAGGTGAGCGACGAACTCTCTCTGGTTGTTCGCCACCAGGTCGGCGACCGAGGGCCGGTGCCGGCTGAAAGCGACGACATCATCGCTTTTCAGGGTCGCTATGAATTCCACGGCGGCGGCGGTGAGGTCATTCTGACTCATGCTGACCCGACAAACCCCGGCGGCGGCGGCTGGATCGGCCTGAAGGGGACGAGATACGAATGAGCGTCGTCGGCGGATCAGCGCTTCCGCGTCAAAGACGATAAGCCAGCCAGCACGGTCGGCAGACCTGTCGTGCTTCAGCCTATTTTCAGTCGCTTCGATCGGGATAGGGAAGGGCTTCGGCACCGCGAATTTCGCCGACGTCGGCAGATTCATGGACATAGAGTTTGACCGGCCGCTCGAAGACCAGCGGCCCCCCCACCTCAACATTCTGACCGATATAGATCTCTGGCACTGATTCGCTGTCGCTCCCCTCGACGACGCGGAGCTCACCTGCGATTCGCGTGCCCTCACTCAGATCAATCGAACCATTGCTGGTTTCAAGCTCACCCGCTTGCGTGTCCGTCAAACGAATGCTCCCGTTGAAGGTGCTGATGCCCTTCACCACGCGACTTCCTCGATTGAGCGTCACCGTGCCGTTTACCGTCTCGACTCCGCCGTCGATTCGTACGGACACGCCGCCGTTGACGGCACCATTGACCGTACCGACGTCGCCGTTGATGGTGACATCATCGCCAAGAGCAATCCGGCCATTGACCGTTTCCACAGCGCTTGCCGAGGACCCGGCGTCGATTCTCACCGCGCCATTGACGTTGCTGACCTCATTGACGCTCGAATTGCTACCGATTCGAATCGAGCCATTGACGTTGCCGACATCGCCCTCGACGACCACGTCGTTTCCAATATCGACTGCGCCGTTAATGGTGTTGGCATCACCCTGGTGGCGGGTTCCGTCGGGGATTTCCACGGGGGAATTGATGTTGCAGCCGCCCAGGGCAAGCATCAGCGCGACGGAGGCCAGGATCACCAGCGATTTACATTTCCTCATTTCAATCTCCAGTTCGAGCGATGAATGCTCCCAGTTTGACTGGTCAGAGTCACCCTGACCAGTGCCGCTAGTCACGATCGGCAGCAGGGTCGCCAACCAGAGCGCTGAAATCGAAAAGCTCGCGATCGCAGAGCTGCGACGGATCGACCTTCCCGAGAGCACGAAAGATATTCATTGTTCGACCCGGCTGCACTCGCTCCCACTCGTTCAGCATGCGCTTGATGGACTGTCGCTGGAGGCTGGGTTGGCTGCCGCAGAGAGTGCAAGGAATGATGGGATAGGCTCGAAGCGCAGCAAAGCGTGCCAGATCCTTCTCCAGGCAATAGGCGAGGGGGCGGATGACGATATGGCGGCCGCAGTCACTCCTGAGTTTCGGCGGCATGGCGCTCAGGCGAGAACCAAAGAACAGGTTCAGGAAAAAGGTCTCGACGATATCGTTCAGATGATGACCCAGGGCGATCTTGGTGATGCCGTGGCGGGCCGCAAATTCGTAGAGCGTGCCGCGGCGCAGGCGGGAGCAGAGTCCGCAGGTCGTTTTGCCGTCCGGGATGATTCGCTTGACGATCGAAAAGGTGTCCTTTTCAATCACGTGCCAGGCCACACCCAGGGTATCGAGGTAATCGGGCAGCAGGCCTTCGGGAAAACCCGGCTGTTTCTGATCGAGATTGACGGCGATCAGCTCGAAGTCCACCGGCGCACTACGCCTCAAGCCGATCAGCAGATCAAGCATGGCGTGGGAATCCTTGCCCCCGGATAAGCAAACCATGATGCGGTCTCCCGACTCGATCATGTTGTAATCGACAACCGCCTTTCCGACTGCTCGTCGGAGGCGCTTGCGCAGCCTGACGGTGTTATATTCTGGCTTCTGCGGGCCGGCGCGGTCGTCCGCTCGGGCCCGGATGGGGATCATTCGGGCATCGGACATGGTGTCGCTCGGGTGGTCACTGGGGTTTGCGTCCAATACGAAAGTGGTGGCATTTTAAGCATGACCATGGATGAGTCGGAAATTCGCAGTCGCATCCGGCAGCTGGTCGAGGAGCACCGAGAGCTGGACCAGGCGATCATCCAGATGGCAGAGAATCCGGCAACGGATCAACTTGAGCTTCGGCGACTGAAAAAGCGCAAGCTCCGGCTGAAGGATCAGATCGCGCGCTACGAATCACGCTTGATTCCCGACCTCGGGGCCTGAGCCCTCCTCAAGCCGCTAATCCTCCTCCAGCTCGAGCGCGTCGGGTGCGATCTGAATGATTGTATGCCTGATCTCCTTGCTCAAAATGAGCTTGGCGTCGCGGGCCAGCTGCTCGAGCACCTTCGAATACGTCAGGCGCCCATCGTCGTCTTTGCCGAGCAGGCCGGCCTGCGAGAGCGAGTCGATGAACTGTTTGAATAGCGTTCGATCAGAGAATTCGGGCGCTTCGAATTCATGCAGCAGGGAAATGCGCTGAGCGCAAAGGATGCAGAGCTTTTCGAGCTGCGGCCGGGTCAGCGTGCCGGACCCGTTCTTCGCCAGCACGGAGACGGTGATGAAATAGCGTTCGAAGGTCTGCATCAAAGAGGTCCCGAGCAGCCTAAGATAGTAGGCCTGATCGCTGCCGCCAGAGGCGCGCTGCAGAGATTCACCGCTCGGCTTGAGCAGATCGAGCTTGATCAGCGCGGCCAGGCAGGATTCAATGACCGGCTCAAGCTCATCGCTTTCCCAGGGGAGGAAGAGCTCCCGTCGAATGTAGGGATAAACAGTTCGGGTCAGATTGCTGATCCTTTTACGACGAACGCTGCGAGAGTTGAGAAAACAGGACGCGATCCAGGCGCTCATGGCCAGCAGGTGCGCGATGTTGTTGCGGAAGTAGGTCAGCAGAACGGCGTTTTTCGCATCCGTCCGAATGATGCTGCCCAGCCGGTGCTCCTGTCGTTCGATAACGCCCAGCTCCAGGCCGTATTCGATGATTTCGATCGGGGTCAATTCCGTGATCTGAACACGATCACTTTGAGCAGTGGCGCGGATGATTTCGGTCAGCAGCTCGATAACTCGTTTCAGATCATCCTCATCGAGCGCGTGTTTGCGGCTGGCGAGCAATGCCGTTGCGAGCAGATTGATTGGGTTGACGTGGGCGGCCTGGTTGATATTGACCATGATCCTGTCGGCCAGATCATTCACCATCCCGGGCAGCCAGACCGGCTTGCTGTCGGCGCTCCACTGCTCTTCTTTCCAGCCGCCGTGGTGCTNGTCGAGCAGGTCATCGAGGCGTACCGGTTCGCCGAAGCTGACGATGACTTCGCCGTAGTTCTTGCGCAGGATGTTGATGAGATTCTTGAAGTCCGAGAGGGATTCCGGCTTTTTCTGATGCCCCGACAGCTCGTGGATGTAGGAGCTTCCCTCGGCCAGCCGTTCGTATCCGATGTAGACCGGCTGAAATAGAACGGGCCGTGTCCGGTCGTGGAGGAAGGCGCGGACGGTAATCGAAAGCATGCCGGCGCGCGGTGGCAGCAGGCGCCCGGTCCGCGAGCGGGTGCCTTCGATAAAATACTCCAGCGCCACACCCCGCGAGAGGATCATTGAAACGTACTGGTTGAAAACCGCCGCATACAGGGGCTGAGAGCGGAACGATCGGCGCAGGAAAAACGCCCCTCCGCGACGCAGCAGCGGCCCGACAAAGGGCATGTTCAAGTTCAGACCCGCTGCGATATGGGGGGGTACGAAGCCGCGGTGATAAAGGATCCAGGACAGAAGAAGGTAGTCGATATGGCTCCGATGGCAGGGGACATAAACGATCTCATGTCCGTCGGCTGCATCGCGGAAGCGACTGAAATGATTCACCCGCACGCCTCGATAGATGCGATTCCAGAACCAGTTGAGCATCATGTCGGCGATACGGATGAAGCTATAGGAATAATCCGCCGCGATCTCCCGCGCAAACTCGCGTGCCTGCTCCTCGGCTTTCGCCACGGAGACAGAGTCACGCCGGGCCTGGGCTGCGACCGCATGGCGAACGCTGTCGCTCTTGACGACCTTTTCCACGAGCGTTCGGCGATGGGAGCGATCGGGCCCGATGGCCGATGTCCGAATACGCTTGAACTGCACGCGAAGGACTCGACTGGCCCGGCCCAGCGCCTGTTCGCCGTGTTCGGTTTCTTTCAGGAGCTCGCCAACTTCGATGGGGCGGCCGAACTGGACCATGGTGGCTCGTCCGTTGACGAGCGTGCTGAGGAAGCGTCGCAGGCGACCCCCGATGTCCCAGTTCTCGGAAAACAGAACCTTGAAAAGGCTGTCCTCGTTCTGGGGTGCCCGGCCGATCAGGACCGTCACTGGAACGATCTGAGGGGTGCCCTGTCCACTTGCCGCACTTTGCTGGATCAGGCGACGAAGCATCCCGGAATGCCGGCGCTTCTGCGGCCGGCGGATAAAGAGCCCGCGATAGCGTCTGTTTGCGCCGAAGGACCGTGGCAGATCAATGCCGCGGCACCTAAGCTTGGCCGTCGGGCGGGGCCAATCGAGATCGAGGCAGACTTGGTCGACAATAAGCAGCGAGCTCAGCGCATACGTGTCGAGAACGTAGAAGACGGGCCGATCCGGGTCGATGCCGAGGTCATCGAGGTGCTCCGGCAGGATATTGCTGCGGACCCACCAGTTGAGTATTCGCCGCAGCATATCGAGCCATAGAAGGCGCGCGCGATGGATCAGTTCAGGGGTCGATGCCGAGGACACGTCGATTGCAAATGAGTTCGAATCAAACGACCAGTCTAGCACCGCGCCGGTGGCTGGCAGCGTGGCCTGCCGACCTCGCTTTTGGCGCTGCTAAAGAAAAAACCGGGCCTCGCAAATCTGCAGTGGCCCGGTTGAAGAGAACACCCTGACGGGTGATTTTGCTTGGTTGTTGTAGAGCTCGAAGGATACATCCGCGTGTCATCCTTGAAGTGCATCGTATCGCAACTCGAGGAACTTGGCAAGCATTCTTGAAAGAGGCTATAAGTCCCTGAAGTAACGATGAATATCCTCTGTCAAAGATTCGGCCGCGGCCCGTGGTTGGGCGGCGTCGCGGATCGGTCGCCCAACGACGATGTAATCGGCCCCGGCAGCGAACGCCTCTGCGGCCGAGAGCGTGCGCTTCTGTTCATCGGCCGAGGCCTCGCGATTGTCGATCGGGCGAATGCCTGGACACACCACGTTCAGCGCATGATCGACGCTCTCTCGAAGTGCCGCCGCCTCGAGGCCGGAGGAGATCACCCCAGCACAGCCCAGCTCAAGGGCGCGGCGGGCTCTGGAGAGTACCAGCGCTTCGACATCACAGGAAAAACCCAGGTCGTCCAGGTCGCCGCGGTCCAGGCTGGTCAGCGCGGTCACGGCGAGAATGCCGACCTGTCCGCGCTGAGCGACAGCGGCTTCGAGCATGCTGTCGTTGCCGTGAACGGTCAGAAAGTCGACGTCATGCCGGGCGAGCTGGGCGACGGCACGACTCACGGTGGCCGGAATATCGAAGAGCTTCAGGTCGGCAAAAATGCGCTTGCCCGCTCCCTTCAGCTCTGCGGCCAGCTCGAAGTAGGCGCCGCTGAGGAACAGCTCCAGCCCGAGCTTGTAGAACTTGACGCTCGGTCCGAGCTCGCGAATCAGCGCACGCGCCTGGTCAGCGTCAGGGACGTCAAGGGCAAAGATAAGCCGTTCGTCATTCGGGATCGATTTCGGCCGAAATGGCATGGTCATCGAGGAACTCCTGGATTCGCTCGCCGACCCGCTTTGGGTGGCGCATATGCAGATGGTGACCGCCCGGACAGGTGAAGTCTACCCGCTTCGGCAGTGCGGCCAGCCGGCGCTGCAGTATTCGCAGCGCGATCAGGCCACTGGGTGGATCGGAGTAGATGGCGAGGGCGGGACAACGGATGCCGGCGATGATCTCGAGCACCTGGCATTCCGTGTAGCGCTGACTGGATGGCCAGGTCAGACGGATATCGTGACCCCAGATCACGCCATCCCCGTCGGCCCTGAGCCCGCGTTCGGCCAGCAGGGTGGCGCCTCGGGTGCCGATATCGCTATGGCGCGCCCGTGCACCAATCGCCGAGGCCCGGTCTTGATGCCTGCGGCGCGGCCGATCATGACTGCCACGAATGGCTTTTCGAAGCACGGGCGCCGACTGGTCCTGAGCGGCGGCGATGGGCCCGAGCCCCTCGATATTGACCATCGAAATGACCCGCTCAGGACAGGCTGCGGCGACCAGCGTGCCGATCGCACCGCCCATCGAATGACCGATCAGATGGAATCGGCGCCAGCCCAGTCGATCCGCTGCCGCCAGCACATCGAAGACATTGTCATCGAAGTGATAGCGAGTTCCCGACGGCCGTGAGGCCGACTGTCCGTGGCCAGGCAGGTCGAGGGCGACGAGGTCCGATCCGGACAGGAAAGGCGCCAGCGGGGCGAAGCTCATCGCATTGTCGAGCCAGCCGTGCAGAGCGAGAACGGGCGTCTCGCCCCGACTCTGGCGCCATCCCGAAAGGCCCAGCTCGGGCCAGTGGAATGGCGTCATGCCACCGGTTCCAGCGTCGCGTAGCCCAGGACCAGCCATTTCGAGCCCGCCGACTCGAAGTTGATCTGAATACGTGCATTGCTCCCCTGACCTTCGATCGTCACCACCGTGCCGAGTCCGAAGCGCGGGTGTCGAACCTGAGTCCCCAGGGACAGGCCATCGGCATCCTGGGGGGCGCGTGACTGGGCTCGTGCCGGCGAAACCTGGGTGCCGCTCGGGCGAAGTTCTTCGACAAGCTCCCGCGGGATCTCAGAAAGGAATCGCGAAGGCCTGGAAAAATTGGTCTGGCCGTGAATCATCCGAGATTCAGCATGAGTCAGGTAGAGCTGGCGCATCGCGCGCGTCATCCCGACATAGGCCAGGCGTCGCTCCTCGGCCAGGCGGCCGGGTTCCTCGACCGACTTCTGATGAGGAAACAGGCCCTCCTCCATCCCGGCCATGAAGACCAGTGGAAATTCCAGCCCCTTGGCCGAGTGCAGCGTCATCAGCTGGACGCAGTCCTGCCAGCGCTCGCCCTGGTGTTCGCCGGCCTCGAGCGCGGCCTGGGACAGGAAGGACGCTGTCGGGCTGAGACCGGCCTGCTCGTCCTCGAAGGGCTGGGCATAGCTCTCGGCGGCCCGAACCAGTTCGGCAAGGTTTTCCTCGCGCGCTTCGGCGCGGTCGGCGGGTTCGCGTGATTGATACCAGGCGACAAGCTCCGCGCGCTTGATCGCGGCCTGCATGCCCTCACCCAGCGAGGCATCGCCGAAGTGGTCGGTCAGCTCGCTGATGAGCGCGAGGAAGGACCTCACGGCGTTGCCTGCCCGCGCCGTGAACCCGCCGCGCTCGACCAGCCTTTGCGCGGCATCGAGCAGCGATTGATCGGCACTCCGCGCCTGATCTCTGATCAACGCGACGGTCCGCTCGCCGATGCCCCTAGCCGGCAGGTTGATGACCCGTTCGAAGGCCGGATCATCGTGCGGATTATGGATCAGGCGCAGGTAAGCCATGGCGTCCTTGACTTCGGCGCGCTCGAAGAAGCGCAGCCCGCCGTAGACGCGATACGGTATGTCCTCCCGGAGCAGGGCCTGCTCGAAGAGCCGCGATTGGGCGTTCGAACGATAGAGAATGGCGCTCTCCGATGCGCGCCCTCCTTGCTCGATCCAGTCCTGAATCCTCGAGATGACAAATTCGGCTTCCTCGTCGGCATTGAAGGCCGAAAAAACCCGGAGCTGGTCGCCCTTCTCACCCTCGGTCCAGAGGTTCTTTCCCATCCGTTCGCTGTTGTGATCGATGACCCGGTTGGCCGCCTCCAGGATCGTCGACGTCGAGCGGTAGTTCTGCTCCAGGCGGACCAGCTGGGGGGAAAAGTCGCGATCGAAGTGGGTCACGTTCTCGACCTTGGCCCCGCGCCAGCCGTAGATCGACTGGTCATCGTCGCCGACCACGAACAGCTGGTTCTTGTCGCCGGCCAGCAGGCGCACGAGGGCGTACTGCAGCGTGTTGGTGTCCTGGAACTCATCGATAAGGATGTGGCCGAAGCGGTCCTGATAATGGGCCCGACGCGCCTCGTTATCGCGCAGGAATTCCAGGGTACGCAACAGCAGTTCGGCGAAATCGATCAGGCCGGAGCGTTCGCAATAGTCCTGGTAAAGGCGGTAGATCGCCACCTGCTGGGCCTGGAAGGCATGGTCGAAGCACTCGATGCTGTCCGGGCGGCGCCCTTCTTCCTTGTGGTGATTGATGAAGCTTTGCATCTGTCGCGCCGGAAACTCGCCCTCGTCGATCTCCGCATCGCGAATTACGCGACGTATCAGCCGATACTGATCGTCCGAGTCGAGAATCTGAAAGGTTTCCGGCAGGCCGACTTCCTGAGCATGCATTCTCAGCATCCGATGACAGATGCCATGAAAAGTACCGATCCAGAGCCCGTCGGGTCGAAGATTGAGCAATTGACCCACCCGATTGCGCATCTCGCCGGCGGCCTTGTTGGTGAAGGTCACCGCCAGAAGGCCCATGGGCGAGACGTGGTGCACCTGGATCAGCCAGGCGATCCGATGGACCAGCACCCGCGTTTTGCCGGAGCCGGCCCCCGCCAGCACGAGGATGTGCTCGTCGCCGGCCGAGACGGCCTCGCGCTGAGCGTCATTGAGCTGGTCGAGTAGATGGGAAACGTCCATAAGCGCCTGACTGTGAGGGTGATTGAATCAGCTTCTTTGAGCGATCGCCCGATGGCCGATATCGTCGCGGAAGAAGCCGCCGTCGAAATGAATCCGCTTCGAGGCGGTCACGGCCTCGCGTTGGGCAATCTCGACCGTTTCACCCAGGGCCGTAACGCAGAGCACTCGCCCGCCGCTGGTCACAACCTGCCCCTGATCATCCAGGCGCGTACCGGCGTGGAACACTTTGGTGGCTGACCCGTGCTGCGGTTCCAGGCCGCTGATGGGCTGACCCGTGGCATAGTCTTCAGGGTAACCACCTGCGGCCAGAACGATGCCCAGGGCGGTCCGCTCGTCCCACTCCAGTTCGATGTCTCCGAGGCCACCCTTTAGCGTCTGGAGAAGGACCTCGACAAGGTCCGAGCGCAGCCGCATCAGCACGGGCTGGGTTTCCGGATCGCCGAAGCGCACGTTGAACTCCAGCACCTTCGGCCCCGCAGCCGTGAGCATGATGCCGGCGTAGAGAAAGCCGCTGAAGGCACATCCATCGGTCCTCATGCCCGCCAGTGTTGGCCGGATGATCGTCTCCATGATCGTTTCGTGGACGGCTTCATCGACCACCGGCGCAGGAGAATAGGCCCCCATGCCGCCCGTGTTGGGTCCTGTATCGCCCACATCGCGACGCTTGTGATCCTGACTGCTTGCCAGGGGCAGCACCGATTGACCGCGGGCGATCACGATGAAGCTGGCCTCTTCTCCGCTCAGGTATTCCTCGACGACAACGCGATGCCCCGCCTGGCCAAAGGCCTGTCCGGAGAGCATGTCCTTTAGAACGGCGCGGGCCGCGTCAGCCTCTTCAACGATCACGACCCCCTTGCCTGCCGCCAGGCCGTCGGCCTTGAGAACCAGCGGGAAGCCGATCTCCTCGATCAGGGCCAGGCCTGCCCCGAGACTCTCGGCCACGCCGTAGCGAGCAGTAGGAATGGCGTGTCTGGCCATGAAATCCTTGGCGAAGGCCTTCGAGGATTCGAGTCGGGCCGCTGTCGCGCTCGGGCCGAAGCACCTGAGCCCTGCGGTTTCGAAGCGATCGACAAGGCCGGCTGCCAGCGGTGCCTCCGGGCCGACGATCGTCAATTCGATGGATTCCCGCCGAGCTAAGTCGAGCAGGCCCTCGATATCCTCGGCCGCGATTGCCACGTTTCGGCACTTGTCCTCCGCGGCGGTGCCGGCGTTCCCGGGCGCGATCAAGACCTCCTCGACCCGTTGAGACTGGGCCGCTTTCCATGCCAGGGCGTGTTCGCGGCCGCCACCGCCGACAATGAGGACTTTCATCAGGATCGAACTCGAGTTCTTGGAGAGCGATAGTGTAACGCGGTGGCTGCAGGGCCCGGGCTGCCGGCGGCCGCGTGGGCGCTCATCTCAGCCCTCGGCAAGAGCCTGCAACTCAGTGCCGGAAGTGGCGCCGGCCGGTGAGGACCATGGCGATGTCGTGACGATCGCAGGCGGCAATGACCTCCTCGTCCCGTATCGAGCCGCCGGGCTGGATCACCGATCGGATACCCTGTTCGGCTGCGGCCTCGATGCTGTCGGCAAAGGGAAAGAACGCGTCGGATGCCATGGCAGCCTCTGCCAGAAAAAGGCCTGCATCCTCGGCTTTCAGGGCTCCGATGCGCGCCGAGTCGACGCGACTCATCTGCCCCGCCCCGATTCCGAGCGTGGCCCCATCGCGGACATACACGATCGCATTCGAGCGCACCATGCGAACCACTGCCCAGGCGAGCTCGAGATCGGCGAGCTGCCTCGCATCGGGCGACCGCTTCGTGACGGTCTTCAGATCCAGCGCCGCGGGCGCATGATCCGGCTGCTGGACCAGCCAGCCCCCGTCGATGGCCTTGATCTCGAACTCGTGCGCGTCCGAGGCCAGGGGAATCATGACGCGAAGATTCTTTTTCTTCGCCAGGAGCTCGCGCGCGTCGTCATCGATTCCTGGCGCGATGACGACTTCGAGAAAGCGCTCGGCAAGGGCTTCAGCCAGGCTGCCATCGATAGGCCGATTGACGGCGACGATGCCCCCGAAGGCGGACACGGGGTCACAGGCCAGGGCGCGCGCCCAGGCCGAATGGAGATCGTCAGCCGTTGCGACACCGCAGGGATTGGTGTGCTTGATGATCACGCAGGCCGGGCGTTCCGACGGCAGCAGGCCGACGCCCGACCAGGCCGCGTCCGCATCGAGCAGATTGTTGTAGGACAAGGCTTTGCCCTGAAGCGGCCGGGTGCCGGCCAGGCCGCCGCGTTTGCTGGCGTGGCCAGAGTGATAAACCGCCGCGGCTTGGTGGGGGTTTTCACCGTAGCGAAGGGCCTCGCTTCGTTCCAGCGTCAGCTCGATGCGTGCCGGCGGCTGCTTCGCATCGAGCTGTTCGCGCAGGTACTCACTGATCTGACGATCGTAATCGGCGCTGTGGGCAAAGCCCTTGAGCGCCAGGCGCTGCCGGGTTTCGGCAGCGGGCTGGTCGGGCAGGGTCTTGATGAAGGCGTGATAGTCGGCCGGATCAACGAGTAGGCTGACGTGGGCATGGTTCTTGGCGGCCGAGCGCAGCATGGCGGGCCCGCCGATGTCGATCTGCTCGATCGCATCCTCGAAGGCACAGTCCGGACGCGCGACGGTGTCGGCGAAGGGGTAGAGATTGACCACGACGAGATCGATGGCCTCGATCCGGTGCTGGTCCATAACCGCGTCATCCTCGCCGCGGCGGGCGAGGATGCCGCCGTGGATCTGCGGCTGAAGCGTCTTCACCCGGCCGCCCATGATTTCCGGGAAGCCGGTGTGGGCGCTGACATCGGTGACCTCGACACCGGCCTCGCGGAGCACCCGAGCGGTTCCGCCCGTGGACAGGATCCGCCAGCCGGCCTCGATCAGGGCGCGCCCCAGGTCGTTGACGCCGGTTTTGTCGGACACGCTGATCAATGCGATAGGAGTGGCTGTCATGGGGGCTCTCGAGGTGGTGGCGCTGAGGGCGGGTCTAGAGACCGTAGCGCTTGATCCGGTTGCGCAGGGTCGCGCGGGTGATGCCTAGCAGCTGCGCAGCGCGTGACTGATTGCCGCCGGCATGGGCTAGGACGGTCTGGATCAGCGGGCGCTCGACTTCGCGGATGATCAGCTCATGCAGATTATCCGGCGGAGTCGAGCCCATATCCTCCAGGTACTGCTCCACGGCCTGCTGGACGTGCTGATTCAAACAGGTGGCGGTTTTGGAGGGCTTGGATTCCAATGGTGACCCGGCTGCGCTGAACTGAGACGAATCGCCGGGATCGGACCTGACGACCAGCCCGAAACGATAGCACAGGCATCGCCGGCGATGAGCTCGGGATCGAAGCGATGATTAGAAAAACCGGAAGTCAAAGCCCGATGGCAGGGTGGTTCCAACAACGAATTCGAAAAGGACCGGAACGATGACTTCCGTCGGCATTCCCAGCTCCTCGTTTTCCGGATTGGCCAGGTAGTCTGCCGGCGCTAATCTCCGAACGCCGAGAACCTGCTGGCTGCGATCATAAAGACGCACTTCCAGCACGGGCCAGGCCAGGCGGGTTTCGGTCCGATTGCGAAGCGTGGCGCTGACTATCACGGCATCGTCGAGAGACGGGTGCCGATGCATGTCGCGTGATGTGATCTGGATGGCCTCAAGGGGATCGGAGGCAACCGTGGGCCCGGTCGAGGCTCCAAGCCAGCGCTGCAGACCGGAGTCCGGCTCATTGAGCATCAGCGCGAGCTGAACGATCAGCGTCAGCCCGAGAGCGAGGCTCGCGAGAGACCAGATCGGCGAGGTCTGTGCCGGGTCTCTGTCCAGGGGGCCGAGATCGAACATCGGCCCTGCCTCGTCCTCGAGCGACTCGTTCGCAGGTGGATCAAGGTCCTCGCCCAGCGCATCGTCGAGGCTGACACCGGGCAACTCGGGTTGTTCGATGGCGCGATGATCGAGCATCGGCGGCATCCCGGCCCCGCTCAGCGGCGCCTCATCAGCGCCCGGATGGTTCTCGAAAAGCGAGCCCAGGGAATTGAAGATGGTCCCGCAGTGGCCGCAGCGCACGACCCCGGCCGCCTCGGCCAGCGTCTTCGCGTCCAGGTCGTAGACCGACTGGCAGCTCGTGCAGCGGGTGTAGAGCATGGGGGATCAGCCGGCCGAGTTATCTCTCAGTTGGCGGTAGCGTTCGAGCTCGACCGTGAAGCGCTCACGAATTTCCAGCTCCCGCTCTGCCATGCCGGCCAAGTCCTCACGCAGGCTGGCAATTTCCTGTCGAGCTTCCTCGATGTTGCCCGACAGGTCGGGCGAAACGTTGCCGCCGTCGCGCACGACCTGCGCGGCTCGCCGGACCATGGATTCGAAGCGGGCGGTCGCCAACTCTAGCGAGGCCTGGATCGTCGCGCGCTGCGTATCGAGGCTGGCGACCTGCTGCTCCATTTCATCGAGTAGATCCTGTTCCGAGCGATAAGCATTGAGCAGCATGCGGTCACGCGTTTCCTGACGCTGGCGCGCCGCCTCGAGCTCAGCCTCGCGCCGCTGCTCGGCTCGCATCGCCTCTCGCTCCTCAGGGGTCAGCGCCCGCTCGATTCGCTCGATGACAACTCCGTTCGGCCCGATTCGCTCCCAGCCGTAGTTGCGATACTCCGGTGGAACGCTGTTTCCATGGTGAACTTCGCCGTCCTCGTCGACCCAGCGGTAGACGTCCTGGGCGCCGGCCAGGCTGGACAGGAAAAGGGAAAAAACGATGATTAGGCGCAAATTCAACATATCAGAGACTCGTTGCGCTCAGACTCCAAACTGGTCTCGATAGTTCAGCATAGCAGACCTGTCTGCGCCTGCAATCTCCTGCTCCGCCAGCCATTCGATCAGATCATCGAGAGTTGCGACGGAGATCACAGAAAGACCGCCTTCACGAACCTCCTGCACCGCCGATCGCTCGCTCTGGCCCCGCTCCTGGCGATCCAGGGCGATGGCGACCGCGACCAAGCGGCCGCCGTGTGCTTCGATCAGTCGTTGTGACTCCCGGACCGAGGTTCCGGCCGACATCACATCGTCGACGATCAGTACGCGGCCGCGAATCGAGGCACCGACGATCTGGCCACCCTCGCCATGGTTCTTGGCTTCCTTGCGATTGAAGGCAAAGGGCAGGTTGCGATTAAAATCGCTGCTCAATCGCAGCGCGACTGCGGCGGCGAGGGGAATGCCTTTATAGGCGGGTCCGTAGAGCATGTCGAAGTCGATTCCGCTGGCGGCGATCGCCTCCGCATAGCATCCTGCAAGGCGATCGAGTCCGGCACCGTCGCAGAAAGCCCCGGCGTTGAAGAAGTAGGGAGAGACCCGTCCCGACTTCAGTTCGAAACGACCGAAGCGCAGCGCCTCGTACTCGAGAGCCAGCTTTAGAAATCGATCGGTCCATGCCTTGTTCATCCACCTATTGTAGCGGGCAAGCCGTGACATCCGCCCGTTCTCTATGACGATCAAGTCCTGTGGTGCTGGCGAAGCTGCCGATGCTGCCATGGTCGACCCGGGTCAGCGGCCTGGTCCATCAACCCTCTATCAAATCGGGCGAAGGGTGGCTCTCGAAAACGTGGTCAACGGGCGGCCCTGGACTTATCCCTTGCGTGGCGTGCTTAAGCTGCGTCCTTTAAAACATGCTGGGATTCGTCGTTACACTATCCCTTGATCCCGACCGAGCATGAGCGCATGCGCATCATCTCTCTCAACGCAAACGGCATCCGAGCTGCCGCGCGCAAGGGCTTTTTCGACTGGCTGAAGACTCAAGAGGCAGACGTTGTCTGTATTCAGGAGACGAAGGCGCAGCACTGGCAGCTGACCGACCGCGACTTCTTTCCGATCGGCTACCACTGCTACTACCACGATGCGGAAAAAAAGGGCTACTCCGGCGTTGCCCTCTACGCGAGGCATCAGCCGACCCGCGTGGTCTACGGACTCGGCTGGGACGAGTTCGACCGTGAGGGTCGCTGGCTCCAGGCCGACTTCGAGTCCCTGAGCGTTGTCTCCCTCTACCTCCCCTCGGGAACGTCGAAGGACGAGCGCCAGCAGTTCAAGTATCGGTGCATGGAGCGGCTCCATCCGCATCTCGAGGACCTCGCCGGGCAGGAACGTGATTGGCTGATCTGCGGTGACTGGAATATCGCGCACAAGGAAATCGATCTCAAGAACTGGAAAGCCAACCGGAAGAACTCGGGATTTCTTCCCGAAGAGCGAGCCTGGCTCGACGAAGTCTTCGGCCCGGTCGGCATGGTCGATGCGTTTCGCGCCGTTGACCCCGAGCCCGACCGCTACACCTGGTGGTCCCAGCGCGGTCGGGCGCGCGAGAACAACGTCGGTTGGCGGATCGACTACCAGGTCGCCTCAGCCGGTCTGGCCGAGCGCGCCCGCTCGGCTGACATCTACACCGATGAAAATTTTTCCGACCATGCCCCGCTGATCATCGACTACGACGATGGCTGATCCGTCCGCCCGGCCGGGACTCAAAGCCCTGATCCTGGCTTGGCGAGACCGCCGCCTCGGAACGATCTTCGTTCTCGGCATGGCTTCGGGTTTTCCCTGGGTCCTGATCGGCTCGGCCATGTCGGCCTGGCTCGAGGAGTCGGGCGTGTCGCGGAGCGCCATCGGCCTCCTCGGCGGCGTCGGTATCGCCTACGCCCTGAATTTTCTCTGGGCTCCCTTTCTTGATCGCTATCGACCGTGGCTTTTGGGTCGTCTTGGACTCCGGCGCGGCTGGATCCTGCTGACCCAGTGCCTGCTCCTGCTCTTCACGCTGGCGGTCAGCGTGATCGAGCCGGGCGCGAATCTGCAGCTCACCGGTCTGGTGCTGCTGTCGATCGCGGTGGCTTCAGCCACCCAGGACGTCGCGATCGACGCCTACCGCGTCGAGCTGATCGAGCGCTCCGATCAGGCCCGAATTTCCTACGGTGCGGCCATGGCGACATCTGGATGGTGGACGGGCTACGGTCTGCTCGGTGCTCTGCCGTTCTGGCTCGTTGATGGTCTGGTCGGCGGCTGGACGACGGTCTATCAAGGCCTGGCGATGGTCTGGCTGTTCTTCATCGTTTTCGTGCTCGCCTTCGCTCCGATGCCCAGTCGCGCCGCGGCGGCGGATGAGGCGTCGCCCCCGTCAGCCGTCCGGCGCCTGCTCTCGACCGTGCTGCGGCCGCTGATGGATTTCTTCGCGCGCAATGGCGCCACTCTCGCGGTCGCCCTCCTGACCTTCGTCCTCCTGTTCAAGGTCGGCGAGGCCTTCCTGGGCAGGATGTCGATCGTGTTCTATAAAGAAATCGGCTTCAGTAACGCCGACATAGGAACCTATTCGAAGCTTCTCAACTGGTGGGTGACGGTCCTGTTCTCGATTCTGGGCAGCATCGTCATGGCCCGCTTCGGGATACTCAAGGGGCTGCTCGTCGGCGGCCTGGCGATGGCCTCGACCAACCTGATGTTTGCCTGGATGGCGGTGGTCGGGCCTGAAACCTGGTTGTTTGCACTGACCGTGATCGTCGATGGTTTCACCGCCGCCCTGGGAACGGTGGCCTTCATGGCCTTCATCACCCTCCTGACCAGCCACTCCTTTAGCGCAACGCAGTACGCGCTCCTCGCCTCGATCGGGAATCTGGGCCGGACCACCCTGGCCTCCTCGTCCGGGTGGGTCGTCGATCAGCTTGACGGTCAATGGGCGCTTTTCTTCATCCTGACGGCGATGGCCGTCCTCCCGAGCCTGATGCTCCTCTGGTGGCTGGCACCGCGCCTGCGCGAGCGCTACCCCGACGCCTTCGGTCGAAGGATTCGCCCCTGAGCGTTTGTCTCTCCAGGGCGGCTGCGGCATCATGGGCATCTCGGAATTGCCCGTGAAATCGGCCGAGAAATTGCCCATGAAATTGCTCATAACATCGACCGCCACCTCAGGACGCCTATGAAGCTGGATGCGCCGTTTATTCGCCTGCCCTATCGATTTGACGCTGCGGCCGTGCGCGCCGACGTCGAAGCCTTGCCGGACGCGCTCTGGCAGCCGCACCCGCGCGGCGTGGAGGGCCATGAGGTCCTCGCCCTGGTCAGTGCCGAAGGCCAGAGTGACCTGGCGCGCTTCGAGGGTGAAATGCTGGCGACGGAGGCGCTCGACGGACTCCCCGCCGTTCAGAATCTTCTGGCAGCGCTCGACACGGTGATCGGACGGAGCATGCTGGTTCGGGTCGCGGCCGGCAACAGCGCACCCCGCCTCGTCGACGCGGGCTCCTACTGGCATCGCCGGGTGCGCGTTGTGCTGCCCATTCAATCCTCGCCCGAGCTGGTATGGACCGTCGGCGAAGAGGCCAGGCAGGTGATCCCCGAAGGACAGGCCTGGCTGGTCGACGGCTGGCGCGGCTATCAGCACGGCAAGGCGACGGATCAGGCCTTGATCTACCTGATCGTCGACACGGTCGGCTCGGCCTCGTTCTGGTCCACGGTCAACAGCGCCGATCGCCCCTTGGATCCTGCTCGCGAGTCATCGATGAGCCCGCGTCAGATCCGCCTCGATTCAACGCCTAAGGCGATCGAAACGGAGGTGATTCGCAGCCCGCGTGTAATGTCGCCGTGGGAGTTGGAGAGCCTGATCAATGGCGTGATGAACGACCTGCGCACGGTCGTTGCGCCGGATGCGCCGCATCTGCCGAAGCTCGAATCCGCCCTGAATCAGTTCATGCGGCAGTGGCAGGGCATCCATGCTCGCCACGGTGAAGACGAGTCCGGCGATGCGGCCTATACCCAGGCCCTGGATCAGCTTGTCGCTCAGGCCGCCATGTTCGCTGGCACCTGGAAATTGCCGAACGGCCTCGACGCTGCGGAGCTGCTGTATCAGACGGTCGTGCTCGGCGCGCTCAAGGACGCCGAAGGCAAGCCGGTCATAATTCTCCCGCCCGGCGCCAAGGAGCGCCAGGCGCAGATTGCCCGGCAGCGAAAGCAGCAGGCCCAGCGACCGAGCGATGCAGGAGCTGACTCCGAGGGCAAGGCAAGCGAAGCGCCGAGGGAAGCAGCGGACGCCGAAGCGCCCAGCCCAGCACCCCAGCGAGCGCCGGTCGCGCCAACGGCCTCCGGGCCAGTTCAGGCCGCCACGGCGCAGGCGCCGGTCTCCGATCAAGCTCAGGGTTCGCCGGCCCGACAAGCTGCCCAGGATCCGGCCAACTCACCGCTCAGGAGTGTCCACACCAAGAGCCTGCCCGAGCTGCTGCGCCAGGCCGCTGCGTCGCTGCTTGTATCGACCTACCAGGCCGGAAAACTGGTCATCCTGCGCGAGGATCAGGGGACGCTCAACACGCATTTCCGCGTCTACAATCGGCCCATGGGCATGGCTTGCGATCGAGCGCGTCTGGCGCTCGGCACGGGTCTGACCGTCGAGCATTACCGCAACATGCCGGAGGTAGCCCGTAAGCTCAACCCTCCCGGCAAGCACGACTCGGCATTTCTGCCGCGCCATGGTCACGTCACCGGCAACATCGACATCCACGAAATGGCCTTTGCCGGCGACGAGCTCTGGGTCGTGAATACGCGCTTCTCCTGCCTCTGCACCCTTGACGAGCAGCACAGCTTCGTCCCGCGCTGGCGGCCCTGGTTCGTGTCAGGTTACGCCGCCGAGGATCGCTGCCATCTCAACGGCCTGGAGGTCGTTGACGGCAAGCCGAAATACGTCACGGCACTCGGTACCTCCGACACGGCGGGCGGATGGCGTGAGAACAAGGCCGGGGGCGGCGTGCTGATCGATGTCGAAAACGATGAGTTCGTCTGCCGCGGACTGTCGATGCCGCACTCGCCGCGCTGGTACCAGGGCAAGCTCTGGGTCCTGGAGTCCGGCAACGGTTCCCTGGCGACCGTCGATATCGAAACGGGTTCGCTGGAGACGGTGGCCGAGCTGCCGGGCTTTACACGCGGCCTCGACTTCATTGGACCCTATGCGTTCGTGGGCCTGTCTCAGGTCAGGGAATCGGCGGTCTTTTCCGGCATTTCTCTGACCGAGCGAGTGAGCGAGCGCAGCTGCGGCGTCTGGGTGGTCGATATCCGCTCCGGACAGATCGTGGCGTTCCTGAAGTTCGAAGATGCTGTCCAGGAAGTCTTTGCCGTATCAGTGCTGCAGGGCATTCGTTTCCCCGATGTCCTGACCGCCGCCGATCCCGCTGTGGGCATCAGCTACGCGTTGCCGGACGAGGCGCTCAAGGAGGTGGTTCAACCCAGCGCGCCGGCGCAGAACCACAGCGCCGGTGACGCCGACAGCTCGTCGGCGACGGGCAGCGCTTATCACTAAGCAGAGGCCGAGGCTAGGCCTAAAGAGCCTCTGAATAATTCTGCGTGGTCGGCGACTGCCTTTGGGTCTAATCTGATCCCGTTCATCGAGCGCCGGGGCGGATCAGTGCCCTGGGATTCTGTTCTGCCAGAGCGGCTAGCTGCTCGTCGCTGAGCTCATTGAGCATTGATCGCCACCACTCGAGCTCTAGCTCTTGTAAGGACTGCTGCGTCATCGAGCGCTGCTCGATCAAGGCCAGAATGGCGGATCGGTCGCCCTGCTGCACGGCTTCCATCAGACCCTGCTGTTGTTGACCGAGCTGCTGACGAAGGCTCCGACGCTGATCCTCGACCTGAAGTTGAGCCTGCGTCAGGGCTTCGGCCTGAGCTTCTGCCAGACCGATCGAGGCCGACAGATCTTCATCGGACCACCAGCGGCTGCGCTCGAGCATGCGTTGACGCCGTTGCTCGATGGGGTCCTCCCCCGCCTCGCCCCGTTCGGCCATCATCTCTGCCCGCCGCTCGCGCATTCGCTCACGGACAGCCTCGCGTTCCGGACTTTCTCGGCCACCGCCGCGTTCGGCCAGACGGGCCGCTCGTCGCTCGCGCATGGCCGCTCTCAGGGCGTCCCGTTGCTCGGGGTCGCGCATGGCTTCGCGCAGCGCTTCAGGATCCTGAGCCAGTTCCTCCACCGACAGCTGGCTGCCGGAGCCGGCTTCATCCCCGATGGCCGAGGGCGATTCGCTTGACCCCGCCTCGTCCGCGCTGAGGGTCGCCGGATCCTGCGTTTCGGCCCCGCTCTCTGGGTCCGAATCCTGCGCGCAGGCAGCCAAAAGGGCTGTAGAGAACAAAAGAAGCAGTAAGTTTTTCATTATATTTTCCTCTCGAGTTCAGTTGACGAGGCTCGATAGCGGGCCATCGAGGGTACGCCCCGCTATTTTTTCACGAATCAGACGACTCATGGCTGCTCGAAGCGGTCAGCGAAGATTGCGTCAACGAAAAACTCGAAGGCGCCCATATCGGCGCGGCCGTTGAACACCCGCGGGTAGGGCTCGCCGCGCTGATCGGAGGTTAGAAACGTCGAGGGGGTGCCCGTGTCGATGGCGGGGGAGCCGGGCTCCAGAGCGCGCGTGGCCGTGGCTCCCCCGTTCAGCGCGAGCGGTTCCAGCTGCGGATCGACGTTCAGCAGGTTGCCCGTGCCGCCGCCCACGCCAATGCCGGGCGTTTCGACGAGCGAATAGTCGACCGTGAGTGTGCCTGGCGATTCGATGGAGAGGTCGATCGTCCCACCAGGGCTGAGGTTATCGGAAAACAGGCTGCTGACGACCTCGACATCGCCCGACAGCGCGGCACCGCCTGGATTCTCGGCGAGACCCCTCGAGTTGAACATCGCCTGGCGCGGCATGATCGGGACGGTGGCGGCATTATGGCTGACGGTCACGAACTCCAAGGTAGCCAGATTCGTATAGAGGCCGCCGACCGTGTCGGCGGTGTTATTAGTGATCGTTGAATTGACGATCCGATTGTCAGCCGCCGACGGCCCGGTCATGAAGACCCCACCGACGATGGTGGCTGAGTTGTCGTCGACGAGGCTGTACTTCAATCGATCGAGGTCGGAGTCTAGGAAAAGCCCGCCGGCATAGGTTGCATCGTTGCCTCGAATCCGGGTCGCGCTGATGAGGACCGAGCTATCGTCGCCCTCGGTAAAGACGCCGCCACCCTCATAGGCCGTGTTATCCGCGATGAGGGTGCTGATCACGGTCAACGTGCTCGCGTAGGACGCCAGGCCGCCGCCGCCAGCCAAGGCTGTATTGTCGCTGATACTTGAATCGACGATACCCGCCAGGCCGCCGTAGACAGCGGCCATGCCGCCGCCGTAGTCGGCCTCGTTATCGAAGATCAAAGAGCTGTAGACGCCGATCTCGCCGGTGCCGCTGGGGCCGGGTCCGCCTCGCGTCTGCGGTTCCGGATCGGCCACAGGCGTCAAGAGTGGATCATCTGTGCCGGCCAGAAGCCCGGCGCCGATCGCTGCCTCGTTCGAGGAGATCAGGGAGGTCTCGATCAACAGCCGCCCATAGCCGGCGAAGCCTCCCCCGCCGAGATCGGCTAGATTGGACCGGAGATAGGACCCGGTGACTTGCGCATAGGCGCCGTCAAGCACGGCGAGTCCGCCCCCCTGCCCACCGGATGGCGTTCCGCCGCCGCGACCGAAGGCGCCACCGGACGGCACCAAGGCCGTCGACACGGCTTGGTTGTAGGCGATGTCCGAATCGATGACCTGCACCGTGCTGTCGTATTTTGCGGTGATGCCGCCGCCTGAGCTCTCCGTGCTGTTGAACGCGACATAGCTATCCGCGAGCTGGAGCCGTCCGGGTCCGGTCAGGCTGTAGTCCAGCCCGCCGCGCCCCGCCAGGCCCCGGGTCTGGCCTAGGATGATCGGCGAAGACGAGCCGACGCCGATCAAGGCGCCGGCGCCAGAGTCCGTGGCGCTATTGCCGTAGAGCTCGGTGTTGGTCAGATCGGCTTCGGACTGGGATCCGACGACCAGGCCGCCTCCGCCGAACGCCGTATTTCCGGTGACCAAACTGTCGCTCATCGTTAGACTGGAGTAATCGCCGAGGCTGATCGCGCCGCCGACCAGGGCGTCATTGCCGCTGAAGCTGGAGGTGGCGATGGTCGCCGTGGAGTCGATCAGAGCCAGTCCGCCGCCGTAGAGAACCGCCTCATTGTTCTGGAAGGTCGAGTCCGTGATGGTGACCTGGCTCCTAAAGGCGAGTACGCCGCCGCCGAAACCAACGGTGCCGCCGCGAAGGAGGATCGAGCCGTCAGCCGTATTGCCGCTGAGGGTGCATTGGTCCAGCTCGATGTCGGAGTCCAATGCCATCACGGCACCCCCATAGGAGGCGGATCCGGACGTGTTTCCGACGATTTCGCAGTCGCTGAGACGGAGATCGCTGCTGGTGGCGATAATCGCCGCGCCGCCGTAAATGTCGTTGACGTAGCCGTTCTCCAGGCGCAGGCCGCTGATCGCCACGGGGGCTAACGCAGTCGCGATCAGGCGATCGGTTCCGTCGCCGACGATACTGAGCTGATCCGGCCCCGGCCCGGTGATCGACACCTGGCTGGCAATGGAAAGAGAGCCGCCGGTGAGATTGATCGCGCCGCTCAAGCCGGGCTGGAAGACGATGTCATCGGCGTCCAGGCCGGCGCCACACCCGGCGACGACGCCGTCGGTTGCTGCCGCCGCCAGCGCATCGCGCAGGGTGCACTGCCCCGGCACGCTGCCGTCATTGAGCGTGGTGACGGTGATGGTTGCGGCCTGCAGACTCCCCGCGCTCAGGGCCAGGCCAATGGCGGTGCTCAAAGGCGCCACCGACGGTGTTAGGTGATTTCGAACGCAGTACTTGACCCTGGACATGGCACGACCCTCGTTTGATCTTTCAATTCAATTGTTCTATCACATACGGTTTTCGGCTTCATTCTGAGCCATTCTCGCAGGGCGGCAGGCACAGGGTGCCCAGAACGACGGGTTGGCGTGCACCGGTGATGCTTCGAGTGTCCACGGACCGGCCGGCTAGACGTTGCATGGACAGCCAGGCGAACAGGATGGCCTCGACCTGATCCGAGGCAAGCCCGTGGGCATCGGTCGGCTCGATGGGACAGTCCGGCAGCCGGCGCTTGATGCGCTCGACCAGATCGAGATTCTGCACGCCACCGCCGCAGAGAAGAATGCGTTCGGGCGTCATGGGTTGGATGGCGTCGGTCAGGGCCGCGGCGCTGAATTCGGCCAGCGTGGCCTGGATATCCTGGGGGCGCTGCTCCGACCAGGACGGCAATCTGGCCTCCAGCCACTGGGCGGAGAAGTATTCGATGCCGGTACTTTTCGGTGCGTCGAGCTTGAAGTAGGGGTCCTCCAGGAGCTGACCAAGCCAGGGCGCGTCAACGTGCCCCCCGCTCGCCCAGAGGCCGTCGCGATCAAATCGCTCCTCCTGATGAAATCGTCGGTACCAAAGATCGAGGAAGCAGTTGGCGGGGCCCGTATCGAAGCCGATCGTTGGCGCTCCGGGGGTCAGGCGCGTCAGATTGGCGATGCCGCCGAGGTTGACGACCACGCGACGCTCGTTCGCAGAAGCCAGCAGTGCTTCGTGGATCAGCGGCGCCAGGGGCGCACCGTGTCCGCCTGCAGCCACGTCGGCGCGACGAAAGTCCGATGCGGTCACGATGCCCGTGGTCTCGGCGATGCGCGAGGCGTCACCGATCTGCAGCGTGTGGGGAAGGGCGGCCTCGATGCGGTGCAGGACGGTCTGGCCGTGGGAGCCGATGGCCTTGATGTCGTCAACGGCCACGCCGGCCAGGTCGATGACGTCCCGGGCAGCGGCGGCCAGCGCCTCGCCAAGGAGTGCATCCAGGCGGCCCAGCTCGGCGAGCGGAAAACGGTCCGGATCCTGTCGCAGCCCATCGAGGCGGGTCTGGATGTCCGGGCTGAAGGCGACGGTCCGTGCCGCGAGGAGGCGCACCGGGCGCGTGGCCAAGTCGACGACAACGGCATCGATCCCGTCCATGCTGGTCCCGGAGATCAGACCGACATGGATGTCGACCATCAGCAGTCCGGGTCGCTGCAGTCGCTGGAATCGGCTTGCGCGATCTGGATCGAGGGATCGATTGTCAGGGCCTGCAGCTGAGCCAGAAGTCCGGCGCTGTAGTCCTGAAAACGGTCCATATGCTCGACCGGTAGCGGATTGGCAGGCGGCAGGTCGACGGTGCGAGGATTGCGGTGGACGCCGTTGAGCAGGAACTCATAGTGCAGGTGTGGGCCCGTCACGCGGCCCGTTGCACCCACACGGCCGATGGTCTGACCCTGGCGGACGCGATCGCCGCGTCGGGCCTGACGTCGCGAGAGGTGGAGATATTTGGTGACGATGTTGTTGCCGTGCTGAATGAAGATGTAGTGGCCGTTGAGGCGGTTGTAGGCCGACTCGATCACGCGGCCATCGCCAGCTGCCCAGACCGGCGTGCCGACCGGCGCGCCATAGTCGGTCCCATTGTGCGGTCGGATGCGGCGCGTGACCGGATGGAAGCGGCGCGGGTTGAAGTTGGAAGTCACGTAGGAAAAATTGAGCGGCGCTCGAAGAAACGCTTTTCTCATCGGTCGCCCGTCGGGCGCGAAGTAGTCTGGACCGTCGCCTGCGTCGAAGCGGACGGCCTCGAAGGCATCGCCCTGGTTGACGAAGCGCGCCGCCAGGATATCGCCGTCGCGAAGGAATTCGCCATCGCGCCAGATCTGTTCGTAGACCACGGCGAAGCGATCGCCAGCGCGAATGTCGAGCGCGAAATCGATGTCCCAGCCGAAGATCGCGGCCAGGCGCATGGTCATGTTGTCCGAAATGCCCGCTTCCTTGGCGGCGTTGAACAGCGAGCTGGTGATCGTGCCGCCGGCCTCGATCACTCGATGGTCCAGGGTCCGTGACTCGATGCGGCTGATCAGGCCCTCATCCTCGCGTTCGATGAACAGCCAGCGCTGCTCGTCCAGCTCCGCCCGCAGCGCCTGAAGCTCGCCGGCCGCATCCAGATCGAAGGCAAACTGATCGCCTGGACGAATGCGCGCGAGTCCCGCCGTGGTCTCGTTGAGATTGACGATGTTGTGGAGCAGGCCAGCGCCGAGCGACATTTCTCTGAAGATTCGGTCAAGGGATTGGCCGGGCTCGACTTCGACCAGCGTCCACTGGCGCCCGAGAGCCGGCGCTTCGGCCGTCGACAGCGCCCGAAACGGTTCTGGTTCAGGGATGGCTTCAGACGGCGGCGATGCCGAGGGCAAAGGCAGGGCCGACGAACTGGCCTGGGAACTGGCCTGGACTTTTTTCGTTATCTCAGGAGGCGAATCCTCCCAGCGACCGAGCAGGAGAGCGACCAGAATCAGGGCGGCCCCAGCTGCCGATGCGGCCGGGCGTGCGGCAAGGCGTGTCTGGATTCCGGCCAGCAGCAACCTCGATTCAAGCAGAAAGCGCTTAAGTCGCGCCAGAGCGGCTGGCCCGCGGGAACGCCTGCGCGGCCGAGCCATCGGTTTTCTTGTCATGGAACGAGGATACGCCAGTAAAAACTCGGTAACATTACCGATTGACCGCGCCTCAAGTCAATGACCCGGCGCTGATGATCAGATCGAGTCCAGGCGCCATCGCTGTCCTGATGTGGCGCGCCGGGCGACCGCCTGCGCTGCAGACGGCGCCTCCGAAAAGCAGAATGTTTCAATTCAAAGAAGAAGACACGTCGTGACCGATATCCAAGAGCTGATCCGCGGCGCTGCGGAAGTCATCCAGTCCGATGAGCTGAGCGAGCGCCTGGACGCTGGCGAGCCGCTGCGAGTCAAGGTCGGCTTCGACCCGACGGCGCCGGATCTGCACCTTGGCCATACGGTCATCATCAACGCCATGCGCCGGTTCCAGGATGCGGGCCATACGGCCATTTTCCTGATCGGGGATTTCACCGCCATGATCGGAGATCCCACCGGAAAAAACGTGACGCGCAAGGCGCTAAGCGAGGCCGATATCATGGCCAACGCTCAAACCTACGCTGATCAGGTTTTTCGTATCCTCGATCGCGAGCGCACCGAGGTCCGATTCAACTCCGAATGGTTCGGCGCGATGAACTCCAGCGACATGATCCGCTTGGCGTCCCAGCATACGGTCGCGCGGATGCTCGAGCGGGATGACTTCGAAAAGCGCTATCGTTCGGGCCAGCCCATCGCGATTCATGAATTTCTCTATCCCCTTGTTCAGGGCCAGGATTCCGTCGCCCTCGAGGCGGACATCGAAATGGGCGGAACGGACCAGAAATTCAATTTGCTCGTAGGGCGGCAGCTGCAGTCCCAGGCCGGTCAGCGACCGCAGATCATCATTACCTGGCCGCTGCTCGAGGGCACGGACGGTGTCCAGAAGATGTCGAAATCGCTCGACAACTACATCGGTATCACCGAAGCGGCCGATGACATGTTCGGTAAGCTGATGAGCATCTCCGATGAACTGATGTGGCGCTACTTCGAGCTTCTGAGCTTCCGATCAACGCCGGACATCGAGCGGCTCCGGTCCCAGATCGATGACGGCCGCAATCCGCGGGACGTCAAGTTCGAGCTGGGCATGGAGATTGTTGATCGCTTCCATGGCGCTGGTGCTGGAGAACAAGCGCGTGAGACCTTCATTGCCCGCTTCCGCCAGGGCGATTTGCCCGATGAGATCCAGGAGACCGCGCTGCCCGCCGGCGACGAGGGCCTGGGAATTGCCGCCGCACTGACTGCCTGCGGCCTAACGGCCTCGAATTCCGACGCGTTCCGGATGATCAAGCAGGGCGCGGTCAAGATCGACGGTGAAAAGGTCAGCGATCGCGGACTCGTTCTCGCGGCCGGATTCAGCGGCGTGCTTCAGGTCGGCAAGCGGCGTTTTTCGCGGTTGACGGTGACCGCCTGATCCACGCCCTATTTCGGGCCGAGAAGGAACCAGAGGATCAGGCCCAGAAGGGGCAGAAACAGAAGGATCAGAATCCAAAGCACCTTTTGAACGCCGCCCGCACGACTCTGGGCCACTTTGATAATCGCCCAGATCACGATGAACAACCAGATCAGTCCCAGAATTCCGCCCACTTCAATACCCATGATGTCTGTTCCCGTTGAATGTGAATTCGAGCCGGTGCCGTCAGGCCATCTCGAGCGGCGCTGGCCGGACCGATACCCAAGGCTGAAAGTCTAACGCAACTGCGCTGTCGACCCGACTTGTCTTGATCTGCCGCTTGTGGCAGATTGCTAGCCATGAAAATGACTCGGCTGCCGCGACTCTCGGGCACCAGTGATGGGCGACGCCGAAGCGAGCCATCTCTGATGGCAAGGTACCGGCACGGAAATCACTGATCGCAAATTGTCTGATACGTGATTGTTGGCACCGGACCCAGCCCCGCGCTGGGTTTTTTATTACCACGGGATGCAGTGACCGGCCAGATGGCCATGCTCACGAATTGGCCCGGCCAAGATCGCTCGCTGAACGTTAAAGAACGGAAACAACAACGATGCGACATTTCCTCAGCACCCAGAACTGGAGCCGGACTGACCTGCAGTCCCTTTTGGATGCCGCTGAGCAACTGCGAGCCGAGCCGCTCAACGATAGCCTTCGGGGCCGCAGTGTGGCGCTGTTATTTCTGAATCCGTCGCTGCGGACCCGAACCTCCTTCGAGATCGGTGCCTTTCAGCTTGGCGCGCACGCGGTGGTGCTCGAGCCGGGCAAGGCAGCCTGGGGCATCGAATTCGAGCCTGGCGTCGTCATGAACGGCGAGGCCGAAGAACACATTGCCGAAGTGGCCGGCGTGCTGTCACGCTACTGCGACGCGATCGCCCTGCGCGCGTTTCCCCTGTTCAAGGACTGGGCTGAAGATCGAAAGGATGCCGTGATCAAATCCCTGGCGGCGCATTCCTCCGTGCCCGTGATCAACATGGAGACAATCGTTCATCCTTGCCAGGAGCTGGCCCTGATGCGCACGATTCAGGACAACCTCGGCGCGCCGGACGGCAAGAAATTCGTGCTGACCTGGACCTGGCACCCGCGCCCGCTGAATACGGCGGTGGCCAACTCGGCCCTGCTGATCGCGAGCAAGTTCGGCATGGACATCACCCTGCTGATACCGGATGAGGCCTATCTCCTCGATGACCAGTTCATGGACGTGGCCCGACGCCAGGCGGCCGATGCCGGCGGCGCCATTCAAGTCAGCGAGAGCATCGAGTCCGCATATCGCGATGCGGACTTCGTCTACGCGAAGAGCTGGGGGGCGCTGCCCCTCTATGGCCGGCCAGAGCAAGAAGCCGAACTGCGCGCGCCGTTCCGTCATTTCATGGTCGACGGCGCCAAGATGGCCCTGACCCGCAGCGCGCGCTTCAGCCACTGCCTGCCGCTCCGACGCAACGTCAAAGCCAGCGACGAGGTCATGGACGCCGACTACTGCGTGGCCATCGACGAGGCAGAAAATCGCCTGCACGTGCAGAAGGCGCTGATGACCCGACTGATTGCCGGCAGCGATAGCTAGAAAACCCTTGTCCGACACAACTTAAGAGATCGACAACATCATGTCCAAGCAACCTCGGGTGGTCCTCGCGTTTTCCGGTGGGCTCGATACCAGCTATTGCGTCCTGGCCCTGAAGCAGCAAGGCTTTGCCGTTCATACGGCATTCGTGGACACGGGCGGCATTCCCGCTGAACACAAGGCCTGGATCGCCGAACGCGCCCGATCGCTGGGGGCCGAACGCCACCATGAACTCGATGCCTCCCAGCCGCTCTGGGATCAGTTCGTAGTGCCGTTGCTCTGGTCTGGTGCGCGCGCCCTCGAGCAATACCCGATGCTGTGTTCGGACCGCTACGTCATCGTCGAGCAGTGTCTGGAGCTGGCCGATGCCCTGGGCACGCGGCATTTCGCGCACGGCTGCACCGGCATGGGTAACGATCAACTGCGTTTCGACCAGTCGGTCCGCTCGCTGGGGGACTATGAGATCCATGCACCGATCCGCGAGCTGCAGCGCGAGACGCGCAATGTCCGCGAGCACGAGTTGACGCTGATGGCCGAGGCCGGCGTCGAAGTGCCGGAATCCTCGAGCCGATACTCGATCAACGAGAATCTGCTTGGCGTGACCCTGTCGGGGCAGGAGATCGATGAATTCGG
>JGI12109J20283_10779862_pt1 | contig 50394 bp, 29 predicted proteins | sample ElkSlonscriptome_12_FD_20283 | JGI IMG/M metagenome (IMG submission 20283)
GAAGCCGAGGCACCGATCAAGGAGGCGGCGGCCGCGTCGGCCGAGGTCTCTGAATTCGGGAATGCCATGGCCGCCGACGATCCTGCGGACGCTTCCGAAGCCGCCGCGGCGTGGTCCGAAGGAATTCTCGACGAGGAGACGCCGAAGCCACGTCGGCGTGCGGGCTTCGTGGCCGCGCTCGTGGTCCTCCTGCTGGCGACCGGCGCCTACGGACTCGTGCACTTCGGCGTGATCGACCTCGGCAGTCCTGCTGCGACGACGGAGGTCACGACCGATTGGCTGGCCGTCGGCCCCCGAGCCGATCTCGCGAGCTTTCTCGACGCGCAGGAAACGGCGATCCGTGACCAGCGCGCCACGAGCACACCGATCTTCGAACAACGACAGAGCCTGTCCGCGCACCGCTTCGATTTCGAGTCGGACGTCCGCTCGACCCTGACCGCCGAGAAATCCGCGCTCGATGCACGGATCGCGTCCGTACTGGCCACGTCGTCGACCGACACCTCGGTTGCGGCGACCCTGCGTACCACTGCGCGCTCGATCGAGGCACTCGTTCCGCGTTTGCGCCGGTTGCACGACGCGATCGCTTCGGGTCGCCCCGAGATTCTCGCGTCCGGGACGGACGCGCCGTCGCGCTCGACACTTGCCGACGGAGTCGACGTCTGGGTGAGAAGCCTCGATGCGTGGGCGGATCGATTCGACGCTTTTGCCGCCGGGGACGTCATGGCGGCGCTGCCCGAGACTGGTGCCGTGACTCCGGGGCTGATGGCGTTGAGGGATCTGCACGGAGCCCTCGAGGAAGAGTGGCAGCTCACCGACGACGGGGCCCGGCGTGTCGAGGTGATGGCAGCCGCCAGTGTCGCCACCGAACGCGCCGAGCCGGTGATCGCCGTCTGGGGGGCTCTTCCCTTCGCTCTGCGCGAGCTCGTGCAGGTCGGGCCCGAACCCGAGGACGACCCGGACGCGCCGGTCGAGGCGCCGCCGACCTTCCGCTAGGGCGACCGGCCGTGCAGGATCGGCGCGCTCGTGCGACATTCGGGCGGTGATGGATGCCACACCGATCCCAGCCGCCGCGCTGATTCTTCGGCGCGCAGCCGATGACGACCGATTGTTCCTCGCGCGTCGTGCCCGCCGCATGCGTTTCTTCGGCGGGGTCTATGCCTTCGTGGGGGGGCGCGTCGACGACAGCGACCGGCAAGTGGGCGGTGACGACTTCCGCGCGGTCCTGCGCTCGACACTGGTGCGAGAGGTCTGCGAGGAACTCGGACTCGACCTGCGGACCGGCGCACCGGCGGCCGGAGCCGTCGACGACGATCGACGCCGGGCTCTTCTCGACGGTGGCTTCGATTGGTCCGGCACGTGCCGGGCGGACGAACTCGTGGATCTGGGCGATCCGGCGCTCCGCTTGATCACACCGGCTTTCTATCCACGGCGCTTCGACACGTGGTTCTTCCTGCACACGCTGGGAAAGCGTGCGATCGGAACACTTCTCGCCGAAGAACTCGACGACGGGCAGTGGGATACCGTCGACGGATGGCTCGAACGTTTCGATCGCGGCGAGCTCCTGCTCGCGCCGCCGACGGTGATCACCTTGCGCGCCTTGCGTGGACATCGTTTCGACACGTGGTCCGCGCGCCTGCGTGCGCTGCAGGATGCGGTCGAGGGTCCGGCCCCACAGCCGATCTGGAACAATCCCGCGGTCCAGCTGCTCGCCTTACGGACACCGACGGTGCCACCGGCGCGCCACACGAACACCTATGTCGTGGGGAGGGATCCCGCGTGGGTGGTCGACCCGGGTACACCTCATCCCGACGAACAGGAAGCGCTCGCGCTCGCCCTCGAGCGCGTCGCCGACGACGGACGTCGCCTCGGGGGAATCCTCCTCACCCACGATCACCAGGACCACGTCGGAGGACTGGACTTCGTGCGCGCACGATTCGACCTGCCGGTCGCGGCCCATGCGGAGACGGCGGCGCGGCTCGAGACGCCGATCGATCGGATCCTCGACGACGGGGACACGGTCGATCTCGGGACCGCGCCCGATGGACGCGGTGATTGGAAGCTCTCGTGTCATTTCACGCCCGGCCACGCGCCTGGACATCTGGCTTTCCACGAGGATCGCTACGGGTCGTTGATCGCCGGAGACATGGTGAGCACGCTGTCGTCGATCCTGATCGATCCCGCGGACGGCGATCTCGACGAGTACATGAACAGCCTACGGCGCCTCGCGGCCCTCGACGTGAAAGTCGTCTTCCCGTCGCACGGTCCGGCCGATGCGCGCGGATCGAAGGTGCTCGTCGATCAGATCGCCCATCGCGAAGCACGGACGCTCAATGTGCTCGAAGCCGTGCGCAGCGGGGCGGATACCGTCGAGAACGTCGTCGGCCGGGTCTACACCGACGTTCCCGCGGCGATGCACGGGCTCGCCGCGAGGAGCGTTCGATCGATCCTGATCTCGCTCGAAAGGCGCGGGGAGGTCAGGCTCGACGGTGACCACGTGGCCGCCTAGACTTCCGCGACCGTCGCAACCGAGCCTTCACCCCGGAGTCGTCGATGAACGTGCGCGAACGCATCGAGGCGCTGCGTGAGCAGATGCGCGCCAAGGGTCTCACCGCCTACGTGGTGCCCGGCACCGACCCACACCAGAGCGAGTACCTTCCCGATCGCTGGCAGCGCCGAGCGTTCATCAGTGGTTTCACCGGTTCGGCCGGTGACGTTCTGGTGACCCTCGACGATGCCGGATTGTGGACCGATGGGCGCTACTTTCTGCAGGCCGAGCGCGAACTCGAAGGGACCGGCGTGCGCTTGTTCCGCGGAGGCATGCCGGGCGTTCCGACGCTCGAGAACCATCTGGCCGAGACCATGGGGCGCGACGACGTCGTCGGGATCGATCCTCGGGTCGTCTCGCCGCGTCGCGCGCGTGGATTCGAAGATGCGCTCGCAACGACGGGTGCCCGCTTCAAGCCCGTCAGCACGAATCTGGTCGATCGCGCCTGGAAGGGGCAGCCCGCGCTGCCTCGCACGCCCTTGCGGGTCCAGTCGAAGCGCTTCGCCGGCGAGACGGTCGCGAGCAAGCTGCGCCGCGTGCGGCAGGAGATGGTCGAAGTCGGTGTGGAGGCCCATGTGGTCGCTGCCCTCGACGCGGTGATGTGGACGACGAATCTTCGTGGCCGCGACGTCGACTTCAATCCGGTCGCGATCGCGTATCTCGTGATCGAACGCGAGACGGCGACGCTCTTCGTCGATCCGGTCAAGGTGACGCCGGAGGTGGAGAAGCACCTGGGAAAGCACGTCGGCGTGCGTCCGTACGAGCAAACCGGCGCTGCGCTCCGCGAATTGGCCAAAGCCGGCAAGCGGGTCTGGATCGACGGCGGGACGTCGAGCCGATGGATCGCCGATCGCCTGAAGGGTGCTTCGTTGCACGTGTCGGCGAGTCCGATCACGGCGATGAAGGCGCGCAAGAACCCGACCGAACTCGAGGGCATGCGTGCCGCGCACGTTCGCGATGGCGTGGCCATGGTGCGATTCCTGCGCTGGCTCGAAGCCGAGGTTCCAAGCGGTGACGTCACCGAGATCACGGCCGCGGCAACTCTGGAATCGATCCGTGCGGAAGGAGATCACTACCAGGGGCTGAGTTTCCGTACGATCAGCGGCTATGCCGACCACGGTGCGATCATCCACTATTCCGTGAACGCGTCGACGGACGTGACGTTGAAACCCAAGGGGATCTACCTGGTCGACAGCGGGGCGCAGTATCTCGATGGTACGACCGACATCACGCGCACGCTCCTGCTCGGTGGCAAGGCCACCTCAGCCCAACGCAAGCAGTACACGCGCGTGTTGATGGGCCACATCGAACTCGCGATGGCCCGTTTCCCGGCCGGAGTGACCGGTGTTCGTCTGGACACCTTTGCGCGCATGCATCTCTGGAAGGTGGGCCTGGACTATCGACACGGAACCGGCCACGGGGTGGGCGCACACCTCAACGTGCACGAAGGTCCGCAGTCGATCTCGCCGCGCCCCGACGGCGCACCGCTCGAAGCCGGGAACGTGCTCAGCAACGAGCCCGGATACTACGAAGACGGATCGCACGGGATCCGTGTGGAGAATCTCGTGGCCGTCGTCGTGGACGAGGAGTTCGCGCAGCCGAACGCGACATGGTTGCGTTTCGAGACACTCACGCTCTGTCCGATCGATGTGTCGCTGGTCGATCCGCGTTCGTTGACCGATGCCCACCGCAAGTGGTTGAACGCCTACCATCGACGCGTGAAAGCGGAGTTGTCGCCTTTGCTGAGCGCGGGCGACCGGAAGTGGCTCGCTACGAAGTGCAAGCCGCTTCGCTAGCCACGTTCAACGACGCAGCACCAAGCGACCGCGATCGCGGGTCGTGCCGTCGAGCGCGACGCGGTAGAAGTACACTCCGCTTCCGAGCGCACGTCCGCTGTCGTCCTGACCGGTCCATCGCGGGGAGTGCCGGCCGGCATCGAGTCGTTCGTCGACGAGCGTATCGACATGGCGTCCCGCCGCGTCGAAGATTTCGACACGGACGTCGGACGGGCGCGACAGCGTGAACTCGATCGTCGTGCGTCCCCCGAAGGGATTCGGGCGCGCACGAGTCGCCAGGTCGGCACCGATCGCGATGTCGACGGAGGTCAGTGGATCGATGAAGGTGCGGTAGAGGCCCCCGCGTTGTTCGTCGTTGGACATCGCCGCGGCGTAGAGGATGCGCGGCTGCATCGGGTGGATGTCGATGTCGGTGATCACGGGCGTGTCCTGCATTCCCCGGATTCCCATCGTCACCCAGGTCGCGCCGCGGTCGTCACTTCGGTAGACGCCCACGTTCGTCGCTGCGAAGAGCACGTCGCCGTCGTTCGGGTGCCGGATCAAACGGCGAACCGGTGACGGCACTCCCGAACCGAAGAGTTCCCAGGCCCCGCCGATCGACGTCTGTCGGTAGATTCCGGCGTCGATCGCGGCCAGGGTGACACCGGCGACGTCGGGATCGGAGAGCAGAGCGCGCGGGTAGAGATCGGGGAGGCCGGCGGAGTTCCTCCGGATCGTCTGACCGAAATCGTCGGTCACGTAGATCGACGTCGTGTGTCCGAAGAGGATCCTGCCGTCGGCGGAGAAGGAGATCCCGAGCGTGTTCTCCCCCTCGAGGCTGCCGAGCTGACTCGAGGCCGTGCCGAGCGTGAAGTCTCCCGTCGCCCAGTGATAGACGAAGAAGCGGCCTCCGCCGAAGTCGCCGAGCCCTTCGGTCATGGCGACGCCACTGCCGTCGGGAATCGGTTCCATGGCGTAGCCGACGAAGGGCGCCTCGCTCTCGTACATGGCGGGATGGATTTCCCAGGTGATGCCACGCGTGAAGCTGCGCCAGGTTCCGTCCTTGGTGATCGCGATGCCGTTTCGGGGATCGCTCGGGTCGAAGAGCACGTCGAACACGGGGACTTTCTGATCACCGCGGATGAAGGCGCTGGGGTTCGCGCTCCAGGTCTCACCGCCGTCCAGGCTGTAGTAGAGCCCTTTGGTCCATGTTCCGAGGAAGACCCGGTCGGGGTTCCAGGGATCCAGGCCGATACCGCGCACACTGGTTCCCGGCAGGACGAGATCCTGCCACGCCGCGCCGGCCGGGGGGGAAACGGCGAGGAGCATGAAGAGCACGAGTGCCAATCGAGCCGACGACGAACGATTCGTTCCCACGATGCATTCCCTGTTGAGTCGCCGATGTGGTCCCCGGCGTGGAGGCGGGCGCGCGCGCCGATCCGCGAGCGCATGTCCTACCACCATTGGAACGCTTTTCTGGTCCGCCGGTCAAGGCCCGCGAGCGGAGGGTCAGCGCAACGTCGACAGGAACACGCCGGCCGCCACCGCCGAACCGATCACGCCGGACACGTTGGGCGCCATTGCGTGCATGATCAGGAAATTCTGTGGGTCTTCCTTGGCGCCGATCGTCTGGCAGACACGTGCCGAATCCGGGACCGCCGACACGCCCGCAGCGCCGATGATCGGGTTGATCTTGTCCTTCACCAGCAAGTTCAGCAGCTTGGCGAACAACACACCGGCCGCGGTCGCGATCGCGAAACTCGCCGCGCCCAATACGAAGATCTGGATCGATTGCGGCGTGAGGAAGCGCGACGCGTCGGTCGAAGTCCCCACGGTGAGTCCGAGCAGGATCGTGATGATGTCGATGAAGGTCGTGCGTGCAGTCTTGGCCAAGCGCTCGGTCACGCCCGATTCCTTCAGCAGATTGCCGAAGAAGAGCATGCCGAGAAGCGGGATCGCACCCGGCGCGAGCATGGTCGTGAGGAGGAATGCGACGATCGGGAAGAGGATGCGCGTGCGCTTGCTCACCGGTCGACTCGGCTTCATGCGGATGAGCCGTTCCCTCTTCGTGGTGAGCAGTCGCACGATCGGCGGCTGGATCACCGGCACCAGAGCCATGTACGAGTAGGCCGCGATCGCGATCGCACCCAGGTAGTCGGGCGCCATCTTCGATGACAGGAAGATCGCCGTCGGTCCGTCCGCCCCACCGATGATGCCGATCGCTGCGGCGTGGTGCGTGTCGAAGCCGAGCAGGATCGCGCCGAGGAAGGTGATGTAGATCCCCGCCTGCGCCGCTGCACCGAGAAGGACGAGTCGAGGGTTACCGATCAACGACGAGAAGTCCGTCATCGACCCGATGCCCAGGAAGATCAGGGGCGGGTACCAGCCTTGGGTCACACCCTGGTAGAGGATCGAAAGCACGCTACCGGGCTCGTAGACGCCGATGCCCATGCCTTCGCTCAGCGGAATGTTGCCCACCAGGATGCCGAAGCCGATCGGCACGAGCAGCAGCGGCTCGTAGTCCTTGCTGATCGCCAGGTAGATGAAGACACAGCCGACCACCAGCATGGCCAGGTTTCCCCAGCTCATGTTCCCGACCGCGCCCGCCTGCAGGAATTGCCAGAGGATGTCCATGCCGCGCCGCTATTCGATCTCGACGAGGGCTTGGTTCTCCCGGACCGCATCGCCGGCCGCGACCTTGACCGCGGCGACCTTGCCCGCGAGCGGCGAGGCGATCGACGTGTGCATCTTCATCGCATCGACCACGATCAGGACCTGATCCTTGTCCACCTGGTCCCCGACCGCGCACTTCACTTCCACGACCGTGCCGGCGATGGGAGAGTTGACCGATCCCGCCGAGGAACTCGAGGGTCCAGGCGCCGCCGAGGGCGCGGGGGCGGGAGCGGGCGTGGCGGCCGAAGGGGTCGCGCTCGCACGCGGGGCGACGTTCGGCAATGCCGACGGTGGCGCGAAGCCCTCGCCCGGATCCAGTACTTCGACCTCGACCTCGTAGGCCACCCCGTGGACCGTGATCTTCAGCTTCATCGAAGGATCTCCTTCGTCGTCTTCGCGAGGTGATTCGAGGTCACGAGCGGCGCGGGCTACCCGAGTGTCCCTTGATGGCGTGCGAGCCGAGCAGGGTGGCGCGTCCTTGCGCCGACCAGGAGCTCGTGCCTTGATCGGCCGGAATCAACCGACGCACCGAGCGTACCCGGGCACGACCGCCGAGATAGGTCGATACGGCCGCGGCGATCAGGACGGCAGTGGTGGCGTCGATCGTCGGTTCGCGGTCGATGCGCTGCTGCTCGGCGACCTGCTCGCGGCGCTGCCAGCGCGCGTCGAATCGGCCCACGATCCAGACGAGCGTCGCGGTCAGAGTGAGCACGCCGAACACGATCCCGAAACCGACCACGGCCAGGCTGATGGCGTCTCCCGTCGTGTTGATCTCGAGGCCGTTCATCGTCGACTCATGGTGGGGTGGATTCCCAGGAAGTTCAAGGCGCTGTGAAGGCGCGTTCAGCGTGGACCGCGCGGAACATAGGGGGGCGCCGATGCAGTGACCAGGCCGAGGATGGGGGTGGTCACAGAATGGGAGGTCGAGCCTCTTGGCGTCGGACCTGCCTGATGCGCGCGTCCCGACGTGGAGTCGTTGCCGGCCCGGCGAAGGCCTGCGAGGATGGGCGCCGCGCCGCAGCCTCGACGACGCAGTCGTCCCCGAAACCGCCCCCGACCCGACGAAGGTGGTCCGATCATCGTGAGCGACCCGAACGAGCCGACCACGCGACGCCTCGCACGCATCGACCGTCACCGCGCATGGCTCGAAGGACGCAGCCGCCGGGTCGGAAACCGCCGGATGATCGTCTTCCTCGCGACGGCCGCTCTCGCGACGATCGCGTGGCGTAGCATGGGCGATCCGGCGGCCTGGACGGTGATCGCCCTCGGAGTCACCGTTTTCGCCGGGCTCGTGCGTCACCACGATCGCATCGAGACGGCGCGTCGGACGTGGGACGACTGGGCCACGCTGAAGCGCCGGCACGAGGCGCGGCGCACCCGCGACTGGTCGAATCTGAGTGCCGAGCACCACGATGCCGTCGACCCGGAGCATCCCTTCGCGGGCGATCTCGATCTGCTCGGCGAGCGTTCGCTTCTGCACCTGATCGACACCACCGTTTCCCTGGGTGGTCACCGGCGTCTTCGCGACCGTCTGCTCGCGCGCGAGCCCGACATCGCTTCGATCGCCGTCCGCCAGCGGCGCGTGGCGGCGCTCGTTCCCGCGCGTCATATGCGTGACCGTCTTGCGCTCGAGGCGCGTCGCGGACTCGGTGCCCGGCGCACGCACTGGGATTCCGAAGGTCTCGAGGCCGTGGCCTCGCGCGGGCAGGACCTCGGTCTGCTGCGTCGAAGGCTCGCGATCCTGGTTGCCCTCGCACTCGCGAGCGCCGTCCTGATCGTGGTGCAGGCGCGCCTCGGAGGGCCACCGCTCTGGGGCATCACCCTGCTCGGCTACCTCGCCGTGACCTTCTCGACCATGCAGCACGTCGCGTCACTCTTCGAAGACGCCATGATGCTCGAAGACACGTTGGAGCCACTCCGGCGCGTGTTGGGATGGCTCGAGGAACGTAAGGTCCCGTCGGACCTGGAGGAGGTCGTCGAACCGCTCCGCCGTACCGATGCCCACCGGCCGGCAAGAGTCCTGCGTCGGGTGCAACGCGTCGCATGGGCCGCGGGTTTGCGCACGGGGCAGATCCCATGGATCCTCGTGAACGCGGTCGTCCCGTGGGACGTGTTCTTCGGTGTTCGGTTGGAGCTGGCGCGCAGGGAGATGCGCGAGCACCTGCCTCGATGGCTCGAGGCCCTGCATGAGCTCGAGACCCTGTCCTCGCTCGCCGAATTGGCCGACGTCACACCCGCCGCGTGTTTTCCCGTCGTCGACCCCGAGGGCCCGGTCCTCGAGGCGACGGCCCTGGGCCACCCTTTGCTGCCGCCGACACAGTGCGTCCCGAACGACTTCACGATCGAGCGGTCCGGGCACGTCGACCTGATCACCGGATCCAACATGTCGGGCAAGAGCACCTTCCTGCGCACGGTCGGATTGAACGTCGTGCTCGCTCTGGCGGGTGCGCCGGTCTACGCCACGTCGATGCGCCTGCGCCCGGTACGCGTGTTCACCTGCATCCAGGTCAGCGACTCGGTCAACGACGGGATCTCGTACTTCTATGCGGAGGTTCGGCGGTTGGCCGCGCTCGTGCGCGCGCACGACGACACGTCGGGTCTTCCGCAGTTGAGCCTCGTGGACGAGATCTACCGGGGGACGAACAACCGCGAGCGTCGCGCGGGCAGCGAGGCCTTCGTCGAGCATTTGATCGGCCGCGAGGGCGCTCTGTTGCTGTCGACCCACGATCTCGAACTCGCATCCCTGGCCGCAGCGCACGATGAGATCCGGAACCTTCATTTCCGCGAGGAGATTCGCGACGACCGCATGGAGTTCGACTTCCTGCTCCACGGCGGGCCGTGCCCGACGAGCAACGCACTCCGGTTGATGGCTCGGGAGGGATTGCCGGTCCCACGCGCCGACGAGGCTGGGTAGGCGTCGATCCCCGATCGACCCAAGACGATTGCCGCGTCGGATGCCGGAGGTGTAGACTCACGATCCCCCTTCATTCGTCACTCGGAGGCCCGATTCCGTGTCACGACAGTCCGTGCTTCTCTTGCTGTGCTTCGCGCTGACCCTGCTCGTCGCGCGGATGGATCGCGACGTCGATTCTTTCGCGTCGCTCGTCCGGTGGGAGAACGTGCCCGCATTGGTGATCTACACCGTTCTGTTCCGGCTGATCGTGCTCGGAGCCACGTCGTCGGCGCGTGCGATCATCCGACACTCCGAACGATCCCAGGCCCGCTAGACCACAGTGCCCGGAGTCGGTTGGTGCCGGCTCGATCCATGGGACGATCGTCGAGACGTCTCCGCCCTTCGTCACGCCATCGATCGGATCGTCCCTGATGCCCGTCTCGTACGTCGGACTCTGTTTGCTCGTCGCCACACTCCATGGCGCGTCGGTCGGCGCGGCCGCATCCTCGAGTTCTCCCGTTCAGGAGCGTCTCGAGGCGCTGGTGTCCCCCTGGTCGAGCGACGATGCACCGGGCGTGGCGGTCGGCGTCCTGCGCGACGGTCAGGTGATCTACCGGGCAGGCGCCGGACTGGCGGATCTCGGATTCGGGGTTCCGATCGAGGTCGACACCGTCTTCCACGCAGCTTCGGTCACAAAGCAGTTCACGGCCTTCGCGGTTCTGACTCTCGTGGCCGCGGGGGACGTCTCGCTGGAGGACGACATCCGGTCCCACCTACCGGACCTCGCCTACGCCGGACCGCCGATCACGATCCAGCATTTGCTCGACCACATGTCCGGTCTGCGCGAGGCATCGAGTCTCGCTCAGATGGCGGGTTGGCGACCGGACGACGTCTTCACCGAAGCGCAGAGGCTTGCTCTGTTGAGCCGGCAGGTCGCGCTGAACTTCGCCCCGGGGGCCGAGGTCGAGTACAGCAACTCGGGCTACGCCCTTCTGGCCGCGCTCGTGGAGAAACTCACGGGCCAGAGCTTCCGCGCGTTCCTGCAGCAAACGGTCTTCGATCGGCTGGGAATGGACCGGAGCCATTTGCGCACCGACCTGACCGAGGTGATCGCCGATCGCGCCCGGTCCTACGCTCCGGCGCGTACCGGCTTCGTTCGGCGTCCTCTCAACTACGAGATCGTCGGCTCCACCGGCCTGCAGACGACGGTCTCGGACCTCCTGCTGTGGGCGAAGGCACTGAACGAAGGCGCGCTCGCGCCACCCGAGGTCCACGAGCTCATGGAAGTCCGGAGCAGGGCCGCCGACGGAGAACCCTCGGTCTTCGGTCGTGGTCAGGAGTCGAGAATCCATCGAGGTCTGCAGACCTGGAGCCACGGGGGCACGGATGCCGGCTTCAAGTCCTTCTTGATGAGGATCCCCGACGAGAACTTCGCCGTCGCGATCCTGAGTAACCGTGCGGACTTCGATACCGCGGAGCTCGCGTTTGCGATCGTCGACACGCTCTTCTTCGATGGGCCGGAACCCTTGGCCGCGTTCGATCCTGCTTCGCCGACCGAACTCGCGAGCTTCGCGGGCGACTACGAACTCTTCCCGGGGACGATCTTCACGATCACGACCGACGGCGAAACGCTCTTCTTCGCGACTCTCGGTGCAGAAGAGGGAGCGCCCCTGCCTCAGGTGGGGGATCGGGAGTTCCTTCTCGATCCCGCGCGCGATCTCTCCTTGGTGTTCGATCCACCGGTCGACGGCCGCAGCGGCGCATTCTCGTGGACGATAGGCCTCCACGGCGCACTCGACGTACCGCGTGTGAAGTTGGATCCCTTCGATTCGCAGGAGCTCGATCTCAACGTGTACGAAGGTCGCTTCCGCAGCCCGGAGCTCGGGATCGAGTATCGCATCGAAGCGATCGACACCCGCCTCGTGCTTCATCATCACCGGTTGCCGAGTACGCCGCTGAACGCCTACCAGACCGATACCTTCCAGGGTGAAGCACAGGTCGGTCGGGTCGTCTTCGTCCGCGACGGAGCAGGGCGGGTCGACAGAGCGCTCTTCTCCAGCCCGCTCGCCGACGACGTGGTCTTCGATCGCGTCTTTCCCGAGTGATCAGACCTCGGCGGGCACCGAGGCCGGCATCGAGCACAGCTCCAGCCGCGCGCGCGTCCGCTCGTCGTCGCTCACGATCACAAGCCGACCGTTGTGGAGGTTCGCGATCTTGCGGGCCATCGCGAGCCCCAGGCCGTGGCCACGCTCGTGGTGCTCGAGATCACCCACGTTGAAGGGTTCGAAGATCCGGCGCATGGCGGCATCCGGGATCTTGGGGCCCCGGTTCTCGACTTCGACCACCACGATGTCTCCGAACTCCCGCGCGTAGATCCGGATCGGGCCGGGCCCGCCGTGCTGCACCGCGTTGGTCACGAGGGCATGGATGGCGAGAGGTACCGTCTCCCGGTCACCGTGCAGGACGATCGGCTCGTCGACTTCGACGATGAAGCGATCCGGAGAGACTTCCCACTCGACGGCCACGGTCTCGGCGGAGTCGCGCATCAACTCGATCACGTCGAGTTCGATCGCCGGGAGGTGCGCTTCGTCCAGATGCAAGCGCGTGAGGAAGATGATGCGGTCGATGACTTTTTCGAGACGTTGCGCCCCGTCGCGCACCATGGCGAGCATCGGATCATCGGAGTCCTGGAGAAGGTCTAGCGGAGCGATCAGATGCGTGACTGGAGTGCGAAGTTCGTGCGAGATCAACGCAAAGGTCTGTTGCTGCATGAGCGCGACTTCTTCAGCCCGCTTCAGGTCGAGATAGACTCGAACCTTGGCCATGAGTTCGGCGTGGTCGAAGGGCTTGGTTATGTAGTCATCGCCACCTGTCGTGTAGCCCTCGAGACGATCCTCGCGATTCGTCTTGGCCGATACGAACAGGATCTTGGTGTGGAGCAGGGCCGGGTCCGAACGCAGACAACGACAAACCGTGTATCCGTCGATGTCGGGCATCTCGACGTCGAGCAGCACGATGTCCGGAAGGAACTGACGGGCGACCATCAGGGCCTGCGCGCCGTCTTCGGCCAACGAGACGTCGTAGTCCCGCAGCAGATGCTCGAGCAGGCTGCGGTTCGTGGCGTTGTCGTCGACGACGAGGATGCGAGGAATCATCGAGGAGCCTGCCTCGTGAGTAGTTGGCAACGGTCCGGTGACACGTGCCGCGACCCATCGTCGCGACTCCCAGGTGATCGGCGTATCGGGGGCGCGACTTGAGTCCCGATCTGTCGATCCGGAGTCGCCGACGGGCGGCCGCGATCCCCTCGTGAACGTTCCGGCCGTCCCGGGTGTACTCCCATCGAACTCGGTCCCCGGAGGCACCCATGATCCGCTCGTCCGTTCTCGTTCTCACTCTGGCCGCGTGCACTCTGTGGAGCCCGGCCGTTCGGTCGTCTCCGCCGGAGACGGTCCCGAGCCTGGCGGTTCGGGAGCTCGACAAGGCGTCCTACGTCGAGCTGGTGCGTCAGTGGCGTACCTGGATCGAGGACGAGGGCGAGTCCGTCGAGGCGCTCGTCAATCTCGGGAAGGCGCTCGAGTACTCGGGTGAGCGGACCGCGGCGATGCGTGCGGCGCGCCGGGCCGTGGACATCGGACCCGACGATCCGCGTGCGCTCGCTTTCCTGGGGCGGGTGCTCCTGACCGGTGAGGGTGACGTCGAGACGGCCCTCGATCTGCTCGAACGCGCCCGCCGTCTGGCCCCCGACGTTCCGAACACGCTTTCGCTGATCGCGACGGCGCATCTCCGGGCAGGTCGTCCGCACGAGGCGGCTGAGACCCTTGCCGTGATGCACGATCGTGGGATGTTCGTCCGTCCGCTGCTCGACCTCGCCCACAATTTCCTGGTGGACCTGCCCGAAGGCGCGATCCTCATCACATCGGGTGACAACGACACCTATCCGGTGCTGGGCCTGCAGGCGGCGCGCTCCTTCCGCGAGGACGTCACGGTGGTCAATCGTTCTCTGCTGAACGACCCCGACTACGTGGGCGGGATCTTCGCGGCGCGGCCGTCGATCGCGGTCGAGATGGACTACGAGGGCTTCGAGCCCTTCACCGATGAGGACGGCATCGCCCATTTTCTTTCCCGCGAGTTGTTGCTCCGCATGATCGCGGTGGCAGACGTGCCCGTGCACATCGCGCTCACGGCGAAGTACGAGATCCATGGCTTCGAGCCGGAGGGTGAGCTCGATGGCATGAGCTTTCGCGCTTCGGGCGATGCGCGCGGCCCCGAGGTGATCGCGCAGGCGTTGCTCTCGAAGGCCCGTCTGGACTCGGCCACGGACTGGTCCTTCGCGTGGTCGTTGCACCCGAGCCTGGTTCCTTTGATGGGCAACTACGTCAATGCGATGATCCGGTTGGCGTCGATGGGAGGGTTGAGCGACGGCACGTGGGAAGCGCTCCTGGAAAAGGCCGAGGGCATCGCCGCGTTCCACGACCTCGATCGGCAGATGACGATGATCCACAGGATGCGAGAAAGGCGAGCCGCCGAGTGACCGGAGCCGACCTGGACGAACTCGCGCGCGCGGCGCGTGCTGGCTCCCGTGAGGCTTTCGGGGCGATCTACGATCGTACCCGCGATCGCTTGGTCCGCGTTCTCGCGAGCTACGCGGGTCCAGACCCGATGGTCCTCGAGGATCTGGTCCACGACGTCTTCGTGCGTGTGGCCGAGCGCCTGCAGGCCTACGACCCTCAGCGCCCCTTCGCTCCCTGGCTGTTCACGATCGCTCTCAACGTGGGGCGCAATCACACGAGGTCGCGACGGGAAGAACTCGTCGAGCGCGAGTCGACCAGATCCGATCCGCGCGTCGCGACCGACGAAGCACTCCTCGCGGTGACGGACCTGATGCGCGGCGTCAGCGGTCTGCCGCTACCCCTTCGGGACGTGGTTGCGCTCCGCATCGGCTCGGACTTCGGCTACGACGAGATCGCCGAACTGCTGGACATTCCGGCGGGCACCGCACGGCGGCGCATGCACAGCGCGGTGAAGATCCTCCGCGATCGCGAACCCCAATCACTCCGAACCGGAGGCAGGTCATGACGGACGAACGTGACCCGATCGAACACGAACTGCGAGAATTTGCGCTTCCACCGTCTGCGCACGAAAGACACGCGGTCCTGTCGGCTTTCGGCGAACCGACGATGCGCCGGCACGACCGGCGTGGGCGATGGGCGGTTCGCGTCGCCCTTGCCGCCGCGATCCTGCTGGCCTTCCAGGTCGGTCGGTGGGTGGAAGGACTCGAGATGGCGAACGACGCATCGGTCGACACGCCGATCGCGATCGACGAGTTGGTCTGGGGCAGCGTTCCGGCGGACGGGTTGGCGGCGGGGGGCGTCGAGCGATGAGCCCGCGGATAGGGCTGCTTCTTCTCGAACTCGAACCCCGCGTCGATCTCAGAGCTGGATCAGCCCGTGCTTCTTCTGCGGCCGCAGCTCTCGCTTGCTCCTCAAGACTTGCAGGGCGGTCGCGAGGTACAGTCGTGTGTCCGCCGGTTCGATCACGTCGTCGACGAGGCCGCGTCCGGCTGCGACGTAGGGATTCGCGAAGAGTTCGCGGTACTCGGCGATCCGCGCCTGCCGTTCGGCGACGGGGTCGTCGGCCTCCGCGATTTCCTTGCGATAGAGGATGTTGACGGCACCCTCGGCACCCATGACTGCGATCTCGGCGTCGGGCCACGCGCATATGCGATCGGCGCCCATGCTCTTCGCACACATCGCCAGATAGGCGCCGCCGTAGGCCTTGCGCAAGACGACCGTGAGCTTCGGACACGTCGCCGACGCGTAGGCGAACAACATCTTGCTGCCGTGCTTGATGATCCCGCCCTGTTCCTGCTGCACACCCGGCAGGAAACCCGGGACGTCGACGAAGGTGAGCAAGGGGATGTTGAAGGCATTGCAGAAGCGCACGAAGCGTGCGGCCTTGCCCGAGGCGTCGATGTCGAGCACGCCGGCCTTGACCATGGGCTGATTGGCAACGATGCCCACCGTGCGGCCTTCGAGACGTCCGAGGCCGATCACGATGTTGCCCGCGAACTGCGCGTGGATCTCCAGGAAGCTCCCCGGATCGAGCGCGCGTTCGATGACGTGGCGCACGTCGTAGGCCTGGCGCGGATCGTCGGGAACGATCTCGTTCAGGCCTGGATCGCTCGCGACTTCGCCGTCGAAACCGCGCGGGTCGAAAGGCGGGTCCTCGGTGTTGTTGCTCGGCAGGTAGCTCAACAGACGCTTCGCGAGTTCGAGTCCCTGTTCGTCGTCGTCGACCACGAAGTGCGCCACGCCCGAGCGCTGCGCGTGTGCGTCGGCGCCTCCGAGTGACTCGGCGTCGATCTGCTCGCCCGTGACCTCCTGGATCACCTTCGGACCGGTGATGAACATCTGCGACTCGCCGCGAACCATGATCACGAAGTCCGTCAGCGCCGGCGAGTAGGCCGCGCCGCCCGCGCACGGGCCCATGATCAGACTGATCTGAGGCACGACGCCGCTCAACAGCACGTTGCGGTAGAAGATGTCACCGTAGCCGCTGAGTGCGTCGACGCCTTCCTGGATGCGCGCGCCTCCGCCATCGTTGATGAAGACGAAGGGGTCGCCGGTCTGCAGGGCGGCGTCCATGACCTCGACGATCTTGTGCGCGGTGCCCTCGCCGACACTGCCGCCACCCACCGTGAAGTCCTGGCTGGCCACGTAGACGGGACGCTGGTCGACCGAGCCGAAGCCGGTGACCACGCCGTCGCCCGGAAACTCCTTGTTGCCGAGACCGAAGTTCGTCGCGCGGTGACGGAGATGGAGATTCATCTCCTGGAAGGTGTCGGGTTCGAAGAAGAGGGCCAGGCGCTCGCGTGCGCTGAGTTTGCCGGCCTCATGTTGCTTCGCTTGGCGCGCTTCACCGCCGCCGGCGTAGGCGCGTGCGCGGCGCGTGTGGAGATCACGGATCGATTCGTCACTCATGGAGCGTCCTCCGGGCGGGCGTCAAGGCGCTGTGGAGCCGTGCCGACACGGCTGTGAAACCACGTTCAGCGCTCCGATCGCGCGGAACATAGGAGGGCGCCGGTGCACTGACCAGGCCCGGGACGGGGGTGGTCACAGAATGGGGAGGAAGACCACCGTCGCGGGGACCGCTGATGCCTTTGGAGCCACTCCCGAAGCGGTCGACGACTCATGCGCGATTTCGTGCGTCATCTCGGTGATGGCGACCGATGCTCAGCTCGGATGGGACGTGGCAGAGCACGACGGAGGCGGTGAGAGCAGCGTGTCGGAGTTCTTTTCGTGCGGTCGACGCCGGAGACTCGTTGATCGGGCATAATCAAGTACCCCCAAGCACGCGCATTACAGGACGCGCCCGTCCTGTTCGTCGACGCGTGGAGGAGTCGTCATGGTCCGCATTTTCTTGATGGCATGTGCCTTGTCCCTGATCGCCGTCCCCGCCTCGGCGTGGATGTCCCTCGTCCGGCAGGGTGCCGACTCGACGGAGGTCCCCGAAGCCAACGACCGCTTCGGTCGAACGGTCGTCTCCGGAGATTTCGACGGCGACGGTTTCGACGATCTCGCGATGGCCGCGCCCGATGAATCCAACGGACTGATCAATACCGCGGTGCACGGCATGGTGGTCATCAGCCGTGGCTCGCCTCGCGGGATCACGACGACGAACGTCCGCACGATCAACGTGGGAGATCTCGGCACCGAAGCCGTGCGCTTCGGCCGGTCGATGGTCGCCGCCGATTTCGACCAAGATGGTTACGACGACCTCGCGGTCGGCATTCCGGAGCTCGACTCGATGACCGGCATCGACTACGGCGCGGTCTGGATCTACAGCGGCAGTGCCAGCGGACTGCAACTCGCACCCTACCGGCAGATCTTCCTCGAGGACGTCGAAAACTTCCCGGTCGACGACGCGAACTTCGGTTGGTCGCTCACCGCCGGAGACTTCGACGACGACGGCTATCCCGACATCGCGGCCGGTGCGATCGGCCAACTCGACGACACCGGAACCGTCTACTTCTTCTTCGGGTCACAGCAGGGCATCGTCCTCGACGGATTCCAGCGCTTGTTCCCGCTCACCGTCGGTGGCGCCGAGACCGCGCGCGGCCGCTTCGGCTGGGCACTCGCCGCCGGTCAGTACGATGGCCAGCCGGGCGACGACCTTGCGATCGGCGCGCCGGAAACGACGGTCGGCGGCGTGGGGAATGCCGGGCGCGTGTACGTGTATTCGAGCAATGGCACGACCGGGATCTCCCCGTCGAGCGGTTGGTTCCTCGATGGATCGAACATGAGCGAGCCGACCACCGGAGGTGCACGGCTCGGCTTCTCGCTCGCGGCCGGCCACTTCTTCCAGACCAGCGGCCAGCAGGACCTCGCGATCGGCGCGCCCGAAAACGATTACGGCGATCAGAACAATGCTGGCGCGGTCTTCGTCGTCGAATTCGAAACGCAGCCGAACACCTACGACAGCATTCGCGTGCTGCGCCAGTCCAACTTCCAGTCCACCGACGCGACCCTCGCCGAGCCCAATGACGGCTTCGGTTGGGCTGTCGCCGCGGGAGATTTCGACAACGACGGCTACGACGACGTCGGGATCGGCGCGCCTTTCGAGGACCTCACCGAACAGGGTGTCCTGGGTGAGAAGAGCAATGCGGGAGTCTGCCACGTCGTCTACGGGCGGGACGGCGGACCGTGGGTGTACAATGAGTACGTCGACACTTTCGATTCGGTCGACCTGAACAACTTCATCGACTTCGGCGTCAACCTCGGCTACTCGCTCTGCTTCGGGAACTTCGACGACAGCGGACGCGCAAACCTCGCCGTCGGTGCACCGGGGGCTGACTACGATTCCTACGAATCCGGTGGCTCCGACGTCCAGGACGCCGGACAGGTCCACGTCGTCGCGCCCTGGCGGCAACCGCAGGGCCATCCGCACCGCTCGTCGGTCGCCCTCGACTGCGACGGCTTCATCGTCTACGGCCAGCGCATCTTCCAGCGCGTGCGGCCGGCCTCCACGACCAAGGCGCTCACCTTGCTGCTCGCCTGCGAGGCGATCGCGAACGGCGAGATCGATCGCGACCTGGAGGGCACCGTTCCCGGGTGGATCGCCGGTCAGGTCGGCGGATCGCAGACGCCGCTCATCAAGGACGAGATCATCAGCTTCGACGGTTTGATGAAGACGATGATGACCGTGTCGGGGAACGACTCGGCCATGTTGATCGGCGCGATCCTCAGTGGCGAAGGGAATTCATGGCAGGGCTGGTCGGGAACGTCGCCTTCCTTCGGTGCGGCGATGGAGACGCGCGCCCATCAGCTCGGTCTGTCCTCGGCCGTGAGCATGACCAACGCGGCGGGCATCGACTCCGGCGATCACTACGTGACCGCGCTGGACTGGGCGAGCCTGTCCTGGCTATTGATCCGCAACGAGTGCGTGCGCGAGATCGTGAACACGTCGCCGTGGGAGGTCGAACGCGATCTCCCCGACGGGACCTTCAACCAGTTCCTCGGCACCGACAGCGAACTCGATCAGTTCACCACGACCTTCTACGCCGGCTGGGTCGACGGCGTGAAGGGTCAGTACTCCGGTGCGGTCGGCATGAAGCCCGGTGGCACGCCGGGCGGCTGGCGCACCGGGATCAGCGCGGGCAATCCCCCGGGCCCGACGCCCGGATACCAGGCGGCCTCGAGTTTCGGCACGCGCCGCGACGACGAACCGGTCGAAGGCGTCGACGGCGGATGCAGCACTTGCCTGCACGGCGATCTACTGCGTCTCGCCGGGACCTATTGCGAGGGCGCGGCCGACGATTTCGCACCGGGACCACCTCCTCCGCCGCGTCCGTGGGGCACGCTGACCGGAATTCCGGCCTGCAGCAGCGAGCCCGGACGCTCGATGACCATCAGTCCGGGTGCCGAGCAGGTGCTCGAACCGAGTGGCCCGATGCAGATCGACGTCTTCCGTAGCACCTTCGTCGCTCCGCAGGTGACGATGCGTCAGGTCGTCGAACGCACCTTCCGTGCAAAGCTGACCGCCGACGAGGTCGTGAGCTTCGGTGGGTCGCCCACCGGCGACAATCTCGGCCTGGAGGTCACCAACGCCGGGACCGGACTCGCGCGCTTCCGCGTCTCCTGGAACGGTGTCGGCACGGACGTCGTGCTCGAGCCCGATTCGACCGTGACCTTGCCCGGCATCCTCGACGGTGGACGGATCCCGACACCGAGCATCACCACGGTCGCGCCTGGCGAGCTCGTTCTCGACGTCCATGAAGTGGGCTACCTGTACGAACACGTCCTCGGCGACGGAGCGACGGCTCCCGACAATGCGTCGGTCCTGCTCCAGCGAGGCGGCCGAATGCTCGACGAGACCGTGACCGTCTGGATGCGCGGCCAGGACGAGACCTGCGGCGACGACGAGCTGGATCTCGTCGCGCGTGACGCGCAGGTGATCTCGACCGACGTCGGTGATCTTCCTTTGCGTCCGGCCCCGGCGCGTGTGCGCATGCTCCCGAACGTCCCGAATCCGTTCAACCCGGTGACCTCGGTGCGTTTCGACCTTCCGGTCGCCGCGGCCGTCGACCTGAAGATCTTCGACGTGCGCGGACGGCAAGTGAAGACACTCGCCTCGGGCACGTCCTTCGTCGCGGGTCGTCACTCCGTGTCATGGGACGGTACAGACGACAGCGGTCGTGCGGTCGCGTCGGGCGTGTACTACTCCGTCCTGACGGCGGCCGGAGCAAGTGCACGGCAGAAGATGCTTCTCATGAAGTAGGTCGCGGGGTCCGACTCGAGGGTTCTTGGTCGGTACCCGAAAACCCGGGACCGAGCGTCACGAGGTGATGGCGTAGTGGACGACCGCGAAGATGGCGAAGATCCCTGCGACGACGAACCCGCAAGTCGCGAACGAGGCCGTGACGACGAATCCGAATCCGATGCCGGCGATGACCGTGACGATCGCGAGCACCACGAAGGAGGGCATCGAGTAGACGTACGCGAAAGGAAGCCAGTGGGCGCCGACGAGAATGGCGAACGCCGGATAGAACATCGCGTTCCGGCCGCCCGACGTGGCCAGGAAGACGAGAGGCAGGCCCAGGGGGATCGTCAGCGCGATCCACATGCTGAGCAATCCGAGGGGGTTCGCACTCCCGGGGCGTGACCAGCCCAGTGCACGCGACAGCGCCATCGTCACCGGGTGGATGGACATGCCACCGAGCAAGAGGGTCAGCATGGCCGCCGGAACGTGCCCAACGACGCCCAGGGTGGCCGAGAGCAACCAGAGGAGGCTCTCGACACCCAGGTAGACCGCACCGCCACGGTGGCAACGCCTGAACTCCTGGTGCCGGTCGTCCGTGGATATCAGCGACTCTTGGCTCAAGGTCCGTCGAGCTCCTTCTCGGAATCGAGCACGACCTGCTCGCGTCGCGCGACCAGGACGCAGAAAGCTTCTTCGATCCCGTCATCATGGCAACCCTACATCTCCATGGCCGCATCGTGTGCGAGATCGGACGCCGGGATCGCTCGGAAATCGAAGCGCCTGCGAAGAAGAAGCCTGGGTCCGCCTGATCGGGCCTGGTCTCCTGATGCGTGACAGCCGGCCCTCGATGGTCCAGAATCACGCAAACAGGGTCGACTCCGGGAGGTCATGGATCATGCGTCGTTCCGTCATCATCGGTACGGGTTCCTACATTCCCACCCGGAGAGTGCGGAACGAGGATCTCGTTTCTCGCGAATTCTTCTCGGACTACGGCAAACCGGTCGACCGCGCGACCAATGCACGCGTGGTGGAGAAGTTTCAGAAGATCACGGATATCTCCGAACGCCGATACGTCGAGGACGACCTCGTGGCGTCCGACATCGGTCGGATCGCCGCCGAACGCGCGATCGAGGCGTCGGGCATCGATCCCGAGACTCTCGACTACGTCGTCGTCGCCCACAACTTCGGCGACATCCGTCACGACAATCGACGGACCGACATCGTGCCGACGCTCGCGGCGCGGATCAAACAGGGTCTGGGAATCGCCAATCCGGAGTGTGTCGCCTACGACCTTCCCTTCGGATGCCCGGGATGGCTCCAGGGAATCATCCAGGCGGACTACTACCTGCGGTCGGGCGACGCAACGCGAGCGCTGGTGATCGGCGCCGAAACCCTGTCGCGCGTCTGTGATCCCCACGATCGCGACAGCCTGATCTACGCCGACGGCGCCGGCGCCACCGTTCTCGAAGCCCGCGACACCGAAGCCGATCAGGGAATCATGGCCCACGCCACGCGCTCGGACACGCTGGATCACGCACGACTGTTGTGGATGGGTTCGACCTACGACGTGAAGACCGTCTCCGATGGCCTCTACCTGAAGATGTACGGCCGTCGTCTCTACGAATACGCCCTGACCCACGTGCCGGGCGTGGTCGAGAAGAGTCTCGAGCGCGCCGGCGTGGAGATCACGGCCGTGAAGAAGATCCTGATCCACCAGGCGAACGCGAAGATGGACGAGGCGATCTTGTCGCGCCTGTTCAAGGCGCACGGGATCGACGATGTGCCCGATGACATCATGCCCATGACCATCTCGTGGCTGGGCAACAGTTCGGTCGCCACCGTTCCGACTCTGCTCGACCTCGTGCTGCGGGGGCAGATGCCCGATCAGAAGATCGAAGCCGGTGACGTGATCGTGTTCACCTCGGTCGGCGCGGGGATGAACGTGAACTCGGTCGTGTACGGCTGGGTGTGAGCCCTCGGCCGCGCCGAACCACTCCCCGTCACTTCACCAGGGCGATGCTGCGACTCCATCGTCGTCCATCGACGTCCATGCGCACGAAGTAGGTCCCGCTCGACACCGGCCGTCCCCGTTCGTCGCGCCCATTCCACGTGACCGCGTGTTCTCCAGCGGCGCGCAGCTCCCCATCGACGAGAGTGTGTATGCGCCGGCCGCGGACGTCGAAGATGGCGAGCCGCGTCGTGGCCGCCCGTTCCAGGGCGAAGCGGATCGAAGTCGACGGATTGAACGGATTCGGCGCGTTGGCCAACAGTCTCGTGACGTCGGACGAGAGCGGGCGAATGGGGCCATCGCCTTCGATCTTCACCGCATCGCCCTGGATCGACAGGAAGTCGATCGCCCAACCCCAACCGGACACGGCCGGGTCTGCGTGCAGGCGAAAGCGCAAGAAGATCAGCGTGTCCGGCGCGAAGGTGTTGCGTAGGTCGATCTCGTGTCCCACGAGCAGAGCGCTGCTTCCCTGACCGGTGGAATTGCCGTTGCCGTCGTAGCCATCGTTCCAGGCCGCGGCCCAGGAAGGATGCGCACTCGCGTCGTAGCCGGGCGCGAGCGCGCGCCAGTTCACTCCGTCATCCGATCCTTCGACGACGACGTAGTCGAAGAAGTTGGCGCTGGTCCAGGGTGCGCCCGGAACACCGGGTTCGACGAGCACCACGTCTTCGTAGAAGAGGATCGCGTTCTCTCGTTCGACGCGGATGGGCGTCTCGAGCTGGAGAATGTGTTCGACGGCGTCGGTGTAGGGGTGGCTGCTGTGGGCCGACCTGCTCGCGAAGCCGCCCTGGGTGCCGACGCGAAAGCGATCACGGAGCCATCGGGACTCCTCGGCGGCGTCTTCGAAATCGACGACCAGTCGATTGGTGGGAATCGCGGGAAAGACCTCGACGGCGGTTCGTGCGTTGCGGTAGCGACGGCCGTTGCGGAAGCTCTCGACCTGTACGGTCCGCGTTCCCGATTGGTCGACCATGTCGCGGAGCTCCAGGACATCGGCGGCCGGGTTGGCACCGGACCGCGACCAGAGCTGGCCGTCGATCCACACGCGCGTGCTGTCGTAGGCCGAGGGGCGACGGACGTCGATCGCCAACGCGCCCTCGGGCGCCATGCCGAGCCTCGAGAATCGGGGGGCCAGGGTCACGTCGGGCCGATCCCACGATTGGAGTTCGGGCAGTTCGACGCTCCAGACGCCGCGCCCTTGGGTGGCCACGACGACCTGGTCCTCGACGATGCGCATCTGGAACACAGCCACGCTCGGGAGTCCGTTGTCGGCGATCGCCCAGCTGGCACCGCCGTCGAGCGATTCGAAGAGGCCGATCTCGGTCCCGGCCCAGATCCGATCCGGATCGAAGGGCATGACCAGGAGCGAGAACACGGCGACGTCCGGAAAACCGGTCGGGCTGCTCCCACCGAGCGATCGCGCGATTCCCGAGAACCCGCTGAGGTCCTCCCAGGTCTGCCCGAGGTCGGTCGTACGGATCACCTTCGGAACCCCGGGCGCGGCGTAGAGCAGGTAGGCCGTCTGCGGTTCGAGGGGATGCGTCGCGATCCCGGAGGCCTCGGTTCCCGCGAAGGGAATGCTCGGGTCGACGCGGGAGAAGCTCAGTCCGCCGTCGGTCGACACGTGTACACCGCCGGTCTGGCCGGTTCCCGGATCGAGCGCGGTCCACGAGCTGATCCATACGTTCTGCGGTTCGGCGACGGAGACCTCGATGTCGCAGAAGGGTCGGTATCCCAGCCACGGACCGCCGATGGGGGTGAGGGTCCACGTCAGGCCGAAGTCGTCGGAGCGCTTGACGCCCTGACTACCGATCGTGAACACGAGGTCGGGGTCGACGTCGTCGTTCGCGATCTTGGAGATGAAGGGTGCGGAGCCGGCCTTGGCCTCGGGGATCGCGGTCCAGGTCGCGCCGCCGTCGGCCGAGCGGGACAAGTTGCCGAACTGGCTTCCTCCGAGCATCAGATTGCCGTCGCTACCGTGCCACGCGACCTCGAAGCCGTCGCCGCCGATCGCGAAACTCCACGGCGATCCCGAAGTCGGAACGGCCGAGGAGAACCAGGTTCCGTTGTCCTGCATGCCGCCGAAGTAGGCATCGGTCGTCGGATGCTTGTCGGCTCCGTAGAACTGGGTCGTGCCCATGCCGGTGAGCTGCGTCCAGTTCGCGCCACCGTTGTTCGAGACGGCGACGCCGCCGTCATTCGCGTTCAAGAGTCGAAACGTGGAGTTCGGTCCGGGGATCGGCTCGATCCAGTGGTGGTCGGCGTGCACGACCGGAAGGCCCTGTGCGTTCGGGATCCACCACGCGATCGGAACCGTGCTGCGCTGGTTCAGACCCGGAGTCACGTCCGCGCGGTAGAGGTTCACGCCGCCGACGAAGACGACGTTCTCGTCGAAGGGATGCACGGCGATCGTGTTGTCGAACCAGCCGGCCGTGTATGCCCCGCCCGCGCCGGAGTTGCCGAAGGCATTGAACCAGTTCGGGTCGTTGCCGGTGTCGGTCAGCAGGGACCAGTTCTGACCGGCGTCCGTCGACATGTACAGATCGGCCACACCCCGCGGGCGCTCGACGGCCGCGTAGAGACGCGCGGTATCCGTGGGTGCGATCGCCATCTCGGTGCGGACGCTCACACCGGACAAGCCCGTTCCTCCGCCGGGCGGATTGTTGATGTCCGAGGGCAGCGCGAAGTCGTCCGCCGAAACGAACCAGGTTCTACCGGCGTCGATCGACTTGATCACGCCGACTTCGTTCACCGTGGCGTAGAGGGTCGCGAAGTTCTCGGGGTTGGCGACGATCTGCTGCACGCGGTTGTCGGTTTGCGCGCCCAGGACGGCATCGGGATCGAAAGTCTGCTCCCAGGTCGTGCCGCCGTCTTCGCTGCGGAAGATGCCGGACACGCGGGTTCCTCCGCGCGGGGACAGTTGGCTGAAGGGATCGTTGCTACACACCACGAGCACGTCCGGATCGTCGGGATCGACGACGATGCGGTTGATCGCGTCGAGGATCTGGCCTTCAGCCGTGCTCTCGAGCTGCTGCCAGGTGTCGCCGCCGTCGGTCGACTTCCAGATGCCGCTTCCCTGCAGGTCCACGATGCGTCCGTAGCCCATGCCCGTTCCGGCGTACAGGACGTTCGGCGAGCCTTTGCACTGCGCGAGACTGGTGGTGCTCAGCGTCGTCAGATTCGCGGTGAGGTCCTGCCAGGAAGAGCCCGCGTCGCGTGAGCGCCAGATGCCCCCGCCGACGGTCGCGATGATCCACGTGTTGCCCGTGGGGTCGGCGGCGTCCACGACGATGGCGCGCGTGCGCCCGGCGACGTTTCCTGGGCCGCGTTCGACCCACGGCAGCGCTTCGGACGGCGCCCGGCGCGTGAGCAATGCGCTGTCGAGTGCTCGTTGCCGGTAGCCGGAGCGATAGGTGGTGCCATCGGGTGCGGTCTTGATCTGGGCGAGGGCTTCGAGCCAGGCGCCGGGATTGTCGGCCCGCGGAAGGGTCTGGTGGAGTTTGCCCCGGACCCGGGCCACCGCACGCGTCAGCGCACGCTCCTCGGCACTGCCGGGTTCGGTATGGGCCAGCAGGGCTCCGAGTTCGGCGAGGGGCCCGGTCGCAGGGAGCGGTGCGGGCGCGGGTGCATCGAGATGGGCGGACAGGAAGCAGAACCAGGTGACGGCCAGCAGGACGCCGATCCGGGCGGAGACAGGGGCCATGATGTCCTCGTTCGACGGCTGTGGTGGCATGTACAGACGTCGGCGGTCGGTCGGGGTGCGATCAACCTAGGGGGGAGACCCGGCGTGGGGCAAGGGGTGCGGACGACGGGACATGACGCCCGCGCGTGCTGGTTTCCCGTGCTGCGGGAGACCTCGTCTGGGGGCTGTCCGATTTCCGAAGAGTTTCTGTGCGCTCCCCGCGCAGTCGTCGTTGGACCTGGAAATCACCCGGGGCTCATCTCCGGGCACCTCCGCACTCCCCGCGGGGCCACCAGGCCACCCGGGACGAACCAGGAGCCAAGACCTTGAAGCACCAGATCCTTCTTCTACTCGTACTCGCGACCGTCCTGCCCCAGGGCGCGATGGCCGCTGTCTTCCCTCCGGCGGGCGTCGAACACGAAGGCCGCGACGACGTCGCCGTTTCGGTCGATCCGCGCGTGCAGATCCACCAGTCGAACCGCGGCATCGTGGTCGACAGCAATGGACGCGTGTTCGTCGCATTCGAGGTCGACGATCCGATCACCGGGGCCGAGATCCACGTCATGCGCTCGACCGACGACGGGGAGAATTTCTACCTCTGGGCACGTCGGGCGACCAACGACGGCCGCGAGATGCACAGTCCGTCGCTCACGCTCGTGCCCGGCTCGCCCGAGCGTATCGCGCTGGCCTACCAATACGATCTCGGCGAGATCGAGACCTTCCCCTACTACCAGAACGACGTGAACGTCGCCGTGGCGCGCACCGACGCGTACGAGCCGACCTGGACGGTTCGTACCGTCTTCTCCGCGGCCGGCGAGGACATCCTCGGGGTCGTGGCGCCGGACGTCACCGCGGCGATGGGGCCGAACGGACCGGTCATCTACGTCGTTGCCAAGCGCTCGGAGTGGAACGGTCAGGAAGACTCCGTCTACTTCTCGCGCTCGCTCGACCTCGGGGCGAACTGGGACTCGCCCTACGCCGTGAAGCCGACCCATACGGCCACGACGCCGTACTGGCCCCGCGTGGCCGCCGACGACACCGGCGACGTGTTCGTCGTGTGGCAGTGCAGCGGCGGCAGCGACGGAGGGGCAGCCTTCCGATCGGCCTCCACCTTCGCCGCGCATCCGAACGACTGGGATCCCAGTTGGACCTACCTCGACACGCCGGACAACGACTGGTTCGCCACTCCGGTCGACGTGGCCGCGCAAAGCGACGGCAGCGGCTTCGTCGTCGTCTACGGGCGCTACGACAACCCGGACGCCGTGGTCCTGTCGCACACGATGGTGTGGGACGTCGCGGGCCACGGTGGCGACTGGGATCTCGATACGATGCCGGACACCTTCCTGAACCACCCGCGCGTCGAGCCGATGACGGGCGGCGGCTGGATCGTCTCGAACGCTCCCCTTGACTTCGACGACGACCACGAGACCTGGTCCGTGCTGCGTTCGAACTCGACGAGTGATCCGCAGTTCGACACCGAGATCATCCTGGCCGACACCTGGGCCGGTGCCCCGGGCTATACGCCGGCCGTGGTCGCCGCGCATCCCGAAAAGGACGCCTTCGCGATGATGTGGATGGACGACCCCTTCCAGGTCAGTCCGGTCGTGCGCTTCGACGCGACCTGGTGGAGCGGACCGGGCGCGCCGTCGCTCGTGGACGGTTTCCCGAAGGCCTTGCCGGCCACCCCTCGCACGCACCCGGCCGTGGTGGACGTGTCCGCACGGAGCGCCGGCGACGAGATCGTCTACGCCGATTCCGAGGGTCTCCTGCACGTCGTCGATCACCTCGGCAACGACCTTCCCGGTTGGCCGCAGTCGATCGGAGACGTCCAGAAGGGCCAGGCCGTGGCCGTGGGTGACATCGACGGAGACGGTGGAATGGACATCGTCGCACCGAACGCCAGCGGTGAGGTCTACGTCTTCGACGCCGACGGCACGCTGCAGAGTGGGTGGCCGGTGGACCTCGGCGTGCGCGCCGCGCACGTGACCCTGGCCCCGGTGAGCAAGCTGTCGAGCAACGACGTGGTCGCCGTGTGCGGCACCCAGGCCTTCCTGCTCCGCAGCGACGCCACGGAGATCCCCTACGACCATTGGCCCGTCTCGCTGAGCGACCTGGCCGGCCACGCGTCGTCGGTCGGGGATCTCGACGGCGACGGATCGCTCGAGGTGGTCGTGACCACGGGTGACGACGTGCAGGTCTTCGACGCACGCGGCAATCTGATCGTGTTCGAGTCGACGGGGGACGATCCCTTCAGCGCCCCGGCTTCCCTCGGCGACCTCGACCGCGACGGTGACCTGGAGATCGTCGCCACCACGCACGGCGGTTTCGTGCACGCCCTTCATCACGACGGGACGGTCGTCGCCGGCCAGTGGCCACTCGACGTGCCGGGAACCGGTTCCGTCGTGGGCGCCACGATCGCCAACCTCGACGGCAGCGGTGATCCCGAGATCGTCGTCACCAGTGCGCAGGGGCTCGTGGTCTCGCTCGAGAGCGATGGGACCGAGAGCGTCAACTGGCCCGCGCCGATCTTCGCCGAGGTGAAGGCGCCAGCGATCGTCGACGACATCGACGGTTTCACGGCAGAAGTCCTCTTCGCCACCGAGACTTCGTTCCTGCACGCCCGACACGCCGACGGCACGAAGCCCTTCGCCTGGCCGGCTCCGCTCGCCGACGTCGTGGAGCTGTCCACCGCGACCGGAGACGTCGATGGCGACGGCGAACTCGACCTGATCGTGCTCACCGTGTCGAGCCTGGTGCGCTACGACCTGAACAACACGGTCGGCGTCGATGCCTTCCTGCGCTGGACGCAGTTCGGACACGATGCCCGGCGGACGCACTGCACCACCGGCGCCCGGATCGCGACCGGTGTGGAGAGCCCGGGCGAGCACGTCACGAACGTGCGCATCGCCTTCGCACCGCCCGCACCGAACCCGGTGGCCAGCGGTGGCACGAGCCTGAGCTTCAGCCTGCCGCAGAGCGCGCGTGCCCGGTTGGACGTCTTCGACGCGCGTGGTCGCAAAGTGCGCACCGTGGCTGATGGAGACTTCGGCGCCGGCACCCACACCTTGATGTGGGACGTGCGGGACGCGTCGGGCCAGGACGTCAGCAGTGGGACCTACTACGGCCGTCTGGTGGTGGAGCTGCCGGACGGGACCGAGACGGTCGGGCGTAAGATGAGCGTCGTGCGCTAGACCGCGCGGAGCAGCGGCTCCGACCGCGTCGGCGCGGGGTTCCGGATCCGAGCCCCGCGTCTTCGTCGGGACACAGGGAGCGTTTTGGTCGGACATCGAGGTCCGATACGGGCTCTTCGCGCACCCGTAACTCGAGTCCATGCCGACGCGTCCTCCACTTCACCCCCGGAAAGGCCGACCGTGTTCGCTCTCGCCCTCGTCTACCTGCTCTTCGTGTCGGACGCCGCGCGTGCGGAGATGGTCACGCACGTCACCGAACACTTTGCGCTGCAGTACGATCCATCTCTCGTGTCCGAAGAAGAAGTCCGTATGGCTGCCGATCGCGGCGAGACCTTTCGCAGCGCGATCGGCGATCGGCTCGGCCACGCACCCGAGCAGCGGATCGTCGTAGTCCTCCACGGTCCTGCTCGCCAGCCGGACGGTTCGTGGGGCCGCCCACGTGTCGACGGCCTCGCCCGCATCCATCTCTATCGCTACGCACCCGAACCGGAAAGCTTCTTCAACGCCTTTGCGCACGAGCTCGTCCACGTCTTCCGCTTCCATCGTAAGCCGCACCACGACTGGTTCACCGAGGAGGGTTTTGCCGAGTTCGTCGCGCGACGCGTCCATCCGGTGATGGACGGGTTCCCCTGGTACGGCGAGACGATGGATCTCGTGGCCGGTCAGTTCGTCGCGCGCGGCGAGAATCTACCGTTGTCTGCGCTGCGCGAACGCCACGAGGAGCTGAACATGCCGTGCCGGTTGCAGTCCTACGCGTTGCGAGCGTCGTTCTTCGACTGGCTGGGTCGTGCTTTCGGCGACGAGAAGGTGTTCGCGTTCGCCGCCCGCGAGAAAGCGGGCGCGTTGGAGGATTACGAACGCTTTTTCGATTCGACGTTCGAGGAACTCGAAACGAAGTGGTATCGCGAACTGCTCGCGCGCTACGAGGCGATCGAGAACCATGCGGCGCGTGCGGAGGCCTACCGGACGGAGTCGCCGGCGCAGTACGTCCTGGTCTGCGAGGCGGATCGCTAGGAGGCGGTCAGTGTCGTGCTTCTAGGGAGCGTCGTGGGTGCCGACGCGGCCGAGAACGATCGGCCGCGACTCGAGCGCCATGACCTCCGTGATCGCCGCGTCCATCTCGAAGAGATCGTCGGGCGGCGTCGTCCCTGCGAGGAGCGTCACGATCCGATCGACAACGACGTGCCGATCTTCGACGTGCACGCTCGCGTGGTATGCGAAACGCTCGTGCTCGACGCGGGGAATGCTCTTCGGAAGAACCCCGGCCCATCCCTCGGGCAACGGGATACGAGTGCGTCGGTGGAAGGTGGTCGTCGATGAAACGTAGGCGGAATCGCGCTCCGGTCCGGTCCAGTGCTGAAAGAAGGGTGGGCCGAAGACGAGTTCCGCGGGAAGGGTCCATGTGTCCCCGTCGAGAGAGGGTAGCGGGGGGAGGTCGACCGTCGTGTCGACGACGACCGTTCGCGTCGAGTCGTCGACGTCGACCTTCGCGCCGACTCTCTTGCTGATGCTCCGTGCATGCTCGGGGTCCCAGAAGGCGAGCCAGTCGTCGACGTGTCCCCGACGCGCCGCATCGAGCAATCCCGTGTAGCCGGTCGATACGAGGCGGCGGTCGGAGCCGCGTCCGCTACCTCGATGGTGCACCTCTTCGCGAATGCGACCGACGCTTTCCATCGGATCGCCGGGAACCCTTCCCCACGCGAACCACGCATCCTCTTCGAACTTCACATCTGGATCCGTCAAGTCGAGTTCCATGCTTTCGCCCATGATGGTCAGCCAGAATCGACGCCTCTTTTCCCGTTCCTCTTTCGCCCGCCACACGTTGGGGACGAAGAGCTCACCACCGCGAAGTGGCGGCGGTACGAAGCCGGGCTCGGCCGCCGGATCGGACGGAATGTACATCCGGAAGGCGTCGTTCTGTCCGACCATGATCAGTAGAGCCGTGAATTGGTCGGTGCCGGGCACGGAGCGGTCGATCGGTCCGGCGGCGGGCGCACGGATCAGCGCCAGACGCGGTGTGACGTCGAGTTTGTGCAGAATCGCGGCCATGACGAAGGTCTTCTCGTATTCCGTCGCGAAGCCGGATTCGACGACCTCGTCGGGATCGCGAAAACTTCCCTGTGCGATTTCCGATTCGGCGAGCCGGAGATCGTCACGAACCCAGCGAAACACGGAGTCGGCCTTCTCGAAGGCGGTCGCCGTCGTGTCGAACTGGGCGAGAGCGGTCTCGGCGAGCAGGCGGTCCGAGTTGCGCAACCACGAGTACACGTCGTAGGCGTAGTACTCGGCGACCTGTTCCCAGGTGCCGATCTCCGACCATCGAGCGCCACGGCGATGGAAACCGCGAAGGCGAATCGTGCACCGTGGCTGCCGAAAATAGTACGGACGCGAGAAGATCGGATCGTCGACGACGTCGATCGGTCCGTAGCGAACTTTGATGTCGGTCGGACGCGCGTTCTGGCGTTCGAGTTCCTCGATCCGACCCCGAGACTCGTCCAAGTTCTCCAGGGAGAAGGAGTAGTAGACGTTTCCATCGGTCTTGATCCGCATCATCCCGTAGGCGACGGGCAGATCCTCGACGAGGGGAAGCTGCGCCGCGGGCATCACGCCGGTGGCCTTCAGGCTCACGGAGTAGCCGAACACATCGCCGGGTCGAATCGAGGGGAATTCGAGAACGAGCTGCCCTTCCGCGGATCCGGTTTCCGTGGTCTGCAGGTCGTCCCGATCGAATCGAAGGACGTCGTCGGAACGAATGATGAAGCCCGCGACCGTCGCGAGATCGTAGCCGGGCGGAAGCGCGACTTCTCGCCTCGACAGATACGGCGTCGGATCTCCCAGTACTTGGATCACGCGGTTTCGCATGATCACGTGCCCCTCCACGTCGACGTTCATGTAGAGCTCGTCGCTGAGGATCCGGGCCTCGCCTTCGGAGACGACGTCGCCGAGCACCGACCTCAGCTTCTCCACGCGCGCGCGGATCGCGCCGTCATTGCGTTCGGCGAGTGCCCAGTTCGTCGCGCCAGCCGCCGACGAGGTCAGGGTGAGGAAGACGATGACACAGGACACGGTTCGGGCGCGTGGAATCATGGGGCAGGCTCAACAGTCGTCGATCGAATCGCAGAAGTCCGTCGTGGCGCTCGGTCGTCGGGGCTTCGAGGGACCGAACGTGCAATGGGTTGAGCCGAGGTTAGCCCGTCGGTTCCTGGGGAACCATCGCTTCAGCGCACGGATCACAGGATCAGGGGCGAACCACGACGTCAGCCCGGGTGAGAAGTCCGGTGGTTGGCTGGAAAGGTCCAGCGCATGCTTTGGGCGAAATCACTTCTGTATAGCGCGTTTTACTCGCCCCTGACGGCATCGCCGGTCGCTTCGAGCTAGTCTCGAAGCGACCGGCAGAACCGGCTGGTGCGGGTCGCGGGCTTCAAACCCGTCGGGCCGTCTCCTCGGGACGGCCGTTCGGTTCGATTCCGAAGCCGGTCTCCATCATTTGACGAGGACGAGCTTCTGCGCGAGATCGATCGCGCCGCCCTTGACCACTGCGTAGTACACGCCACTCGCCACGGGACGACCACTGTCGTCACGCCCGTCCCACACGCGCACGTGCGTGCCGGGATGCATGTGTCCGGCCGGCAGCGTGCGCACGAGCTGTCCGCGCAGGTCGTAGACGTTCCACTTCAGGTGATCGACGTGGTGCTCGAGTACGAGCGTCAGTTCCGTCGCCGGGTTGAAGGGGTTCGGCTTCGGCGGCATGAGCCTGGTGACCTTCCGCGACGGTGCGTCGGTCGCCTGTGGGACCAACGTCATCGTTCCGTCGGACCAGTCGCCGGCGCTCGTGCCACCGTCGGTGATCTCCACGTAGACGTAGTAGGTGCCGACGTCGAGGTAGGTCGTGCTGAGCGCGTAGGCGCCGAGCGCGCCCGGACGGTTGAGCGACGTCTCGAGGAAGAACTCGTTGCCGTCGAACTCCGGGATCGCATTCACCCAGACCTTCGCCCAGATCTCGTTGCCTTCGGGATCGTTCGCGGTCCAGGTGACGTCGTAGACGTCGATCGACTGGATCAGTTCGACGTCGCCCGCCGGCGGTCCCGTGACGTTCACGGTCGGCGTCCCGTTCGACGACGGGTCGACCGTCAGGTCGTAGTCGGGGTGTGTGGCGCCGTTGAAGCCGAAGACGTTCACGGCGTACCAACCGGCCGCGCGTCCGTTCATCGAGATCTCCTCGAAGTTGCTCGTCGACGTCGAGCTGCCCAGCTCGTTGCCCTCCATGTCGAACAGGCGCATGTCGATGTCGCCCAGACCGTGCTGGAAGTCGACCCGCACGAAGTCGTCGGAGCCACCCGTAGCTGGCATGTAGAAGACGTACCAGTCGCTGTCGCCTGCCTCGTGCAGGGTGAGGCCTTCGATCGTTCGTGAAGGGCCGCAGGGACCGAGATTCGGGCTGTTGTTCTGACCCTCCGGGCGGCCGTCGACGGAGATCATGTCGGGATTCGGTTCGTAGGGATCTGGGTTGATCGGGGCGGGAGCCCCGATGGTCACCTTGATGCGCGCGACGTTGTTGGCCTCGTTGGTCTCTGCGATCACGCCTCCGGGGTCAGCGACCGACTCGAGCCAGTACGTGCCGTCGGCGATGTCGGTGACGTCGATCCACTGATCGGTCAGGCCTTTGCTGTAGATGTCGGCCCAGCCCACGGACAGCCCCTGGATCGTCGAACTGCAGCTACGGAACTCTCCGCCCGGGACGTAGTTCGGCAGCGCGTCGTCCTGCACGCGCAAATCGATGATGCAGAAGCTCGTCTTCGTTCCCGACGCGAGGATCGGTCCGACGCCGTCACCAGCCGTGATCTCGCGTAGGTTGTACTGCGCCCAGCCTTCGATGTGGATGTGGTTGTGGCCGGGGTGGTAGACGAATTGCCCCGCGCTGCGGTCGTACCAGGTGCCGTCGGTCCGCCAGATGCGCTGGCGCACGTCGTGCGTCGGCGCCGGCTCGTCGGGCTGGACTCCGTAGAGGTAGAGTTTCCCGTCGCCGAGGTTCGCGGTCGCGTTGCTCAAGCGCAGGTGGACGCGCCCCGCCTCGACCGTCGTGCTGATCTCGTTGTCGTAGAGATCGTCCTCGATCACGACGATGTCCGGGAGGAGGTCTTCGATGTCTCCCGATCCGGCGTGGGTCGTGTCGACGTCCACGGTGAAGTTTCCGCCCGCGCCTTCGGGCGAGTCGACGACGAGGTAGTAGATCCCTGGGGACAGGAAGGCGTCCTCGATCTCCGACTGGTGCGTTGCGCAGAGGGGATCGTCGTCGTTGCAGTGCAGGACGTTCAGTTCGCTGTCGAGCACGGCGATGCGCGAGTCGAGATCGAGCGCCTCGCACTGGGTGCGGAAGTCCAGGAGTACCGCGGTGTCGAACTCGATGCGGTACCACGCGTCGGGACCGCTCGCGCCGGTCTGCAGTTCGCAGTCGACGAGGATGTCGTCGCATTGATCGGTCGTGGTACTGACGTCGACGAAGGGGAGCTTGTCGATCACGGTCGCGTTGGTCGCGTCCGAACCTTCACAGATGACGGGTCCCGGACCCCACGACGCGTTGAACTCGTAGTTGCCGGCCGCGCCGTTGTAGCCGTCGACGACGGCGTAGTAGGTCCCCGCAGCCAGCGCGACGTTCGAGATCCGCGACTGGTAGTAGGGCCCCGGGCAGTCCGGCGCGTCGTCGTTGCACGCGAGGAGTACGAGGTTCTCGTCGTAGAGGTGCAGTCGCGTGTCGTAACTGTCGATGCCCTGGGACTCGCAGGTGGTCCACAACTCCAGTTCGACCGCTTCGGTGAAGGTCAAGCGGTACCAGGCGTCTTCGGCCGTGTCCGATCCACCGGTCAGGCAACTTCCACCCGTGGCGTCATTGCCTTTCCCGACCGTCGTGTCCTGGTCCACGAAAGGAGTCGACGTGACATCCGTTGCATTCGCGGCATGACTGCCGCCGACACGCGCACCCATGGCGCGTGCACGTCGTGCGTCCTCGAGTTGGCGGAGATGAATCTCCTCGGCCCCGTGCCAGGTCATTCCCAGGTAGCGTTCGCCGCGTTGCTTGGCGTCGTGGATCTTTTGCAGCGGCTCCGGGAGTTCCTTCTGCGCGATCGCAGGCAGAGCGTGGGTGAGGAGTAAGACGAGCACGACGAGCGTGCGGGTGCGCGCGTGGACCAATGGGGGCCTCCGACGATGGCGAGTTGCGGAGCGATTGCGAAAACGAAAACAGGGGAACGTAGAGTGTAGAGACTTCGCCGGCTTCGGTCACCTCGGGATTTCTTGCGCTTGGTGGGGGCGGCCGTGAGCCGGCCGGTCTCGATCTTGACGGCAGGAGCGCCCGCGGATACCGACTCAGGAGCCACTTCGACGGCGGAACGCCGCGTGCCGCGCCCGGATTCGGCTTCCCATGCCATCGGAGCACGCGGAGATGGGTCGCATCAGGAAGACGAGACGCTCTCCGAGCGGACTGGCCGCGCTGTTGCTGGTCTGGACGCTGTTCGCCCCGTCATTCCATTCCGACCGCGTCGATCACGACGAGGTCGGCGCGGAACTGTGCTATCCGACGCCGCTGCCCTTGGTACTTCGAACTGCGCGGTGGGGTCTTCGACCGGGGGCGACCTTCCGCTGCAAACCGACGCGCCGCACGATCCATCGAGGCCTGCGCGTTGTTACCGAATACACGCTCATCGACGCCGATTCCGGTGACGATGCCGAGAGCCAGTCGTGGGCCGGGACTTCGCTGGCCTTCGTCCCCAGCGAGTTCCAGGGCATTCGATTCGAAGTGTCTCAGGTCGACGACGGCGAGGACACCTTCACCGAGTTCTTCTTCCAGGACAACGTGACGATCTGATGCTACCCGGCGCACCGCGACGAGGCTCGCCGGCTTCGGGGCCGAGATGGATCGTCGAATCGCGGTTTGGGAGCAATCGATGGCCCCCTACCCCGTTGATTTCATCGTCTGCTAGCACAAGTCGTGGGGGTATCTCTTCGAATGGCTTCGGATCGACGTGGCCGGCTACGTCGAGGTCAAAGCGGGTATTCCGCCGTCCCCGCGCCGGGCCTGAACGACGACGGGGCCACTCCGGTCGACCGGAGCAGCCCCTCTCCACCGTCTTTCGCTCGGAGTCGTCAGACGGATACGGGTTCACCGGTCGTCGAGTCGATGATCCCTTGGACGGGGTCGGTGACTTCGAGGACCTCGTTCTTGCGGTAGCTGTGCCCGGTGAGCAGTCCGAGCATGAACCACGCGAGCGCCGCCACGCCGGACAGGAAGACCGAGTCACCGACGATCCTCAGCCAACGCAGGTTCTCCATGATCGGCTGCTGGAGGAACTCGGCGCTTCGCGCGAACCAGAGGCCGTGGTCGACACTGGCGATGGTCTGTGCGATGCCGATGGGCAGCAGGCTCATGCCGACCATCAGGCCCAGTCCCACGTTCATCGCCCAGAACGCGTAGGCCAGAGGCTTTTCGTTCCACACCTTTCCGCGCGTGAGCACGCGGGAGATCAGCAGCACCAGACCGAGCGAGAGCAAGCCGTAGACGCCGAAGAGCGCGGTGTGGGCGTGCACGGGCGTCGTGTTGAGGCCCTGCATGTAGTAGAGCGCCAGCGGTGGGTTGATCAGGAATCCGAAGACGCCCGCTCCGACCAGGTTCCAGAAGGCCACGCCCACGAAGAAACGGATCGGCCAACGGTACTTTTGCATCCAAGGTGCGGCCGCCTGCATGCGGCTGGTCTGGAATGCCTCGAGTCCGATGAGCACGAGTGGCACCACCTCGAGCGCACTGAAGCTGGCACCGATCGCCATGATCGAAGTCGGTGTTCCGCTGAAGTAGAGGTGATGAAAGGTGCCCGGGATACCTGCGAACAGGAAGAGCGCACTCGAGGCGATCACCGCGCCGCCGGCGTGCTTCGGCTTGACCAGGCCGAGTTTTGCGAACACGAAGGCCAGGGCCGCGGTTGCGAAGACCTCGAAGAATCCCTCGACCCAGAGGTGCACGACCCACCAGCGCCAGTACTCCATGACCGACAGGTGAGAGCGTGCCGAGAAGAAGAAGCCGGCCCCGTACATCAGCCCGATCGCGGTGGCCGCGCCGGCAAACATGAGAACGATCGATCGGCTCTCGTCCCGGCGTTTGAGTGCCGGCCACAGGCCACGGAGCATCAGCACCAGCCACAAGACCAAGCCCGTGAAGAGTGCGATCTGCCAGCCGCGACCGAGGTCGACGTATTCGTAGCCCTGATGACCGAACCAGAAGCCCGCGTCCAGACCGAGTTTCTGATGGATCGACAGCGCTTCGCCGGCCATCGAACCGACGACGACGAGGAGTAGCGCACCGAAGAGCACGTTGACGCCGAGGCGCTGGAAGCGCGGTTCCTTTCCACCGACGGCAGGGGCCAGGAACAAACCGGCTGCGAGGAAGGCCGTCGCGATCCAGAAGACACCGGTCTGGATGTGCCAGGTGCGCGTGAGCGAATAGGGCAGCCACTCGGCCATCGGAAGACCGAAGAACGCCTGACCTTCGACCGTGTAGTGAGCCGTGAGGGCGCCCAGGAGGACCTGCACTCCGAAGACGGCAATCACCACGGCCAGGTACTTCGCGACCGCCCGCATGGACGCTGTCGGAGTGATCGAGGAAAGGGGATCGCTCGACGGCGCGACGGCGAGCTCGTCGTCGTGGTCGCCGCCGCGAAAGCTCCGCCACCAGACGAGCGCGCCGACGCCGGCCAACAGCAACGTGATGCTGATCATCGACCACATGACGTTCGCACCGGTGGGACGGTTGTCGATGCGCGGCTCGTGCGGCCAGTTGTTGGTATAGGTCACGTCCGACTCCGGACGCTCGGTCGCGCACGCCCAACTCGTCCAGAAAAAGAAGTCCTGGAGAGCGGCGAGGCGCTCGGGATCGGCCACTGCGACTTCCTGCATGGCGTAGGCGTCGCGCAGTTCGCGGAGTTCGGGATCGCCGCCGTAGAGGGCGACGTAGTGGGCGCCGGTCGTCGCGATCGCCGCGGCGCGGTCGTTGCTCACGGTGAGCGTTCCCGTCGCTTCGTCGTAGCGATTGGCGCGCATCTCCCGACGGAGCCGCTCGAGCAGTCCGGCGCGCGCTTCGGGCTCGAGATCCTCGAACGGCGTGCCGTGATCACGTGCCGACCACAGGTCGAGCAACGCACTCGTTTCGCGATGCAGCCAATCGGCGGACCAGTCCGGTGCCTGGTAGGCACCGTGGCCCCAGACCGAACCCATCTGTTGGCCACCGGTGCTCTGCCACACCTGTTGACCGTCGAGGATCGAGTCCCGAGTCATGAGCGTGGTCCCGTCCTCGGCGATCACCCGATCAGGGATCGGGGGTGCCTTGCGGTAGACTTCCCGCCCGAAGAACCCGAGGACCACGAACGACACGAGGAGGGTCACACCGAGAAGGATCCAGAGCTTGCGGTGGCCATTCATCGTCGATCTCCTTCGATCAGCCGCGGAGAGCGCGGGGGAACAGGACGTTGTTCTCGAGATGGATGTGTTCCATGAGTTCCAGCTCGAGTTGCGCCAAGCGCAGGTAGAGAGCCCGCCACGTCTCGCACGCGTCGTCGGGGGCCGAGAGTTGATTCGTGAGCGAGCGGATGATGCGTAGGTTGGCGCCGTGATCGTCGTGCTCGTGTTCCATGGCGCGCACGGGGGCCGCGGCCTGCCCACCGGCTCCGGCGAGGATCATCGGGAAGAGCAACTGCTCTTCCTTCTCGAGATGATCGAGAACGGCTTCGTGGATCATCGTCAGGTGAGCGGCCAAGCCGACGGGGGCGTCGGCGCGCGACGCGTGCACGTTCTCGACCTTGCGGGCGAGCGTGATCAACTCGGGGATCTCCTCGCGAAGACGACGATGGTAGTGATCGACGATGTGCTCGATCAGCTCACCCAGCGGTCGTGTTCCCCATTCCACGTCTTCGGTGCCGGTCTCCTCGGCTTCGATCTCGTGGAGGACCGTGATGGGATCGATCGAAAGTTCAGCGCATGCCTCGTCGAGGCGGCGCTTGCCGCCGCAGCAGAAGTCGAGGCCGTGGCGATGGAAGATCCGTGACGCGGCGGGCCGAGTGGTGGCCAGGTCCGCGAGGCTCGTGGTCGTGGCGTTCATGGGATCGCCTCCTTTCAGTCTCTATATCTGCACATTTCACTCCAAATATATAAGTTGTTGCGTTGAAATATGTTGCGATCTATGTTGCCAAAGAGACAGCAAGGACGTGTTACCGTCTGGACAACAATGATGTCGAAACGACAACTTGATCCGCAGCTGACGGTGCTGCTCGACGTGGCCCAGGATCTGACGGCGTCGCTCGCGAGTGACGACCGCTATCAGCGTCTCCTGGAGGCGGTTCGAAAGGTGGTCCCCGCGGACGCGTCGTGTCTGCTCCGCCTGGAGGGCCAGGACCTGGTTCCTCTGGCGGCCTATGGACTCACGCCCGAGGCACTCGCCCGGCGCTACCCTCGGACCGAGAATCCGCGTCTGGAAATCATTCTTTCCGGCGGAGGTCCGGTGCGCTTTCCGCCCGACTCCCCGTTACCGGATCCCTTCGACGGCATGCTCGAGAGCGACCCCCGCGCTCTCGACCACATTCATGCCTGCATGGGCTGCCCGTTGACCGAAGGCGGCGAGATCGTCGGGGCACTGACCATCGATGCCGTCGCCCCGGACGCGTTCGATCAGATCTCGCCGCGCTGGCTCGAGGTGCTCGGAGCCCTCGCCGGCGCCGCGTTGCGTACCACCACTCTGATCGACGCACTCGAACACCATGCGCGGCGGCAGGGTGAGGTCGCGCGCGCTCTTCAGGACGACGCGGTGGTCGATCACGTGATCGGCAACAGCGCGGTCACGCGGGCACTGCTCCGCGACGTCGACTTGGTCGCGCGAAGCGATCTGCCCGTGCTCATCGAGGGCGAAACGGGTGTCGGCAAGGAGATCGTCGCGCGTCAGATCCACACGCGGTCGACACGCGGTGAGCAGCCGCTCATCCAGGTCAACTGCGCGGCGCTGCCCGAGTCGATCGCCGAGAGTGAACTCTTCGGACACGTGCCCGGAGCGTTCACGGGCGCGCAGAGCGCGCGGGCGGGAAAATTCGAGATCGCCGACGGCGGAACGCTTCTGCTGGACGAGATCGGGGAACTGCCGCTCTCGTTACAGCCGAAATTGTTGCGCGCGTTGCAGGAGGGGGAAATCCAGCGCGTGGGGGACGATCGTGTCCACCGGGTCGACGTCCGGGTGCTCGCGGCGACGAACCGAGATCTCGAGGCCGAGGTCGCGGCTGGTCGGTTTCGCGCCGACCTCTACCATCGACTTGCTGTCTATCCTCTGCGGGTCCCTCCGCTGCGTGAACGCCGCGAAGACGTTCCGATGCTCGCCGGCCACTTCCTCGATGTGACACGCCGACGTCTGGGGAGAGGTCCTCTACGTCTCACGCCGTCCGCACGCGAGGCGCTGATCCACGCGAGTTGGCCGGGCAACGTGCGCGAATTGGAGAACGTGATCAGCCGCGCGGTGTTGCGCGCCACCGAAAGCGGGACGGACGGGACGACGACGCTCGTCGACGTCGACCACCTCGGTCTCGATCCCTCGAGTCCGCTGGCAGTCGAGGCTCCACGGCAGGTCGATGCGGCGGGGGCCCGCGACGAAGTCGGGCTGCGCGCGAGGACCGAGGAGTTCCAACGCCGCGAGATCGAACGCGCGGTGGCACGTCACGGAGGGAACTGGGCGGCGGCGGCGCGAGAGCTCGACATGCACCGCAGCAATCTCCATCGCCTGGCCGGACGACTCGGCATGCGTGAGAGCTGAGACGTCCGGCTAGCGCGCGAAAGGCCCTACTTCAACAAGACCAATCGCACCGACTTCGATGCGTCGCCCGCACGCAATCGCGCGAAGTAGATCCCTCCCGCGACCGGCGCGCCGCCGTCGTCGAGTCCATTCCAAACGCGTTGGTGCACGCCACTCGTGAGCGCCTCGCCCGAGGTGAGCGTACGGACCACACGGCCGGCGGCGTCGAAGATCATCAGATCGATCGTCCGTGCGCCGTCCAACGCGAAGCGAATCGTCGTGCGCGGGTTGAAGGGATTCGGGTAGGACTCGAGGCGTTCGATCGCGACCCGGCCGGCGTCCGACGGTGCGGAGGTGGCGACGACCGACGTCGCTTCGAACCAGTTGATGTTGAACTCGCCGTCGAGCGGCACGAAGCGCACCACATGCGGTCCGGCATCGATGTCGGCCGTGAAGTCGACGTCGACCCAGTCCTGCCAGCCGCCCGTGACGGGAACCTGGACAGTCCCTGTCCGATCGACACCGTCGATCTCGAGTCGGAAGGATCCGCCCTGCGTCTGCGACGCGATGCGCGCTCGCATGTCGTAGGTGCCCGTCTGGGCGGCGACCAAGGTGTACTCCACCCACTCGCCGGGGCGCACCCAGCCGAGGTTGAAGCCGCCACCGACGTCGCTGCACGCCTCGAGGTCGACCGCTTCGTCCGGTCGGTACACGCCACCATTGTTGCTGACGTCGCTGTCCTCGTAGGCGACGAAGGGACCGCCCTCGTCGTAGTTCTCCATCTCGACGCGGCCGGGAAGGACGGTGAAGTTGCCCGCGTAGGGGCCCTGGCCGCAGCCGCTGCCCACGGTGATGTCACTGACGACTTCGTTGGTTCCGCCTTCGTCGTCGATCACGCGCGCGCGGATCCGATAACAACCGTCGAAGACGCCTTGCCACAAGAATTCGAAGGGTGCGGTCGTGTCCTCTCCGAGGAGGTCGTAGTCGTCGTAGAACTCGACGCGAGCGACCGAGCCGTCAGGATCGTCGGCGTCGACCTCGATCATCACGTCACCGCGCGGGATCGTCCCGCCCGACCGCGGCGACACGATCGAAACCGTCGGAAGTGCGTTGTCGACGTTCTCGGCGTACACGCGCACGTAGTCGATCACGAACTCCTGCGGGAAGCTCGCGGTGATGCACGCGGGCGTCGTGCAGCCGGTGTAGTTGCCACCCACGGCCGCGTTGAGGATCAGGTGGAAGTCCTGGTCGAAGGGCGCACGCGGGTTTCCCGGCGCCGCGTTCGTGTACCACTGGTTGCTGGTCTTCGTGGAGTACAGGACGTCGTCGACGTACCAGCGGATCTCGTCGGGGTCCCATTCGACGGCGTAGACGCGGAAGTCGTCGGAGAAGTCCACGTTGCCCGGCGCGTAACTTCCTCCGGTGAAAGTGTTCTGCGGAAACGTGCCCCCGTAGTGGATCGTGCCCGCGATGTAGTCCATCTCGTTCGACGATTCCATGATGTCGAGTTCACCGCTTGCCGCCCAGCCACCGTAGGCGTCGTCCTCGGGCATCATCCAGAAGGCCGGCCACATGCCGCCACCCGAAGGGAGCTTGGCACGCATCTCCATGCGCCCGTAGAGCCAGCTGTGCTTGCCACGAGTGGTGATCTTGCCCGACGTGTACTGGCGGCCGCCGCGGAATTCCTCGCGCGCGGTGATGACCAGGTTACCCGACTCGACCTCGACGTTGGCGGAGTCGTAGTACTGGAGCTCGGCGTTTCCCCAGCCGCACAGATCGGGACAACCGGTCCCGAAGTCGTAGCCCCACTTGGTGAGATCCAGCGCGGTACCGTTGAACTCGTCGGACCAGACGAGCGAATACTGGGCATTCGCCACGGGGACGAACGTCACGAGTGTGAGGGCCAGAACGAGCAGCGTGGACGTCGTCTTCACGGTCGGGATCTCCCAAGGGGCGGCGGTGCATGTCCAGAGTGCGCGGACAATGTTCGGGGGCCGAACAAAGTATATCGCGACGACGGGGGAGCTCGCCATGCGAATCGGGAGGGGGGCTCGAACGGGCCGTTCGACGCGGTCTACGGCAGGATCGGGGCTCCGCCGCGGCGTCAGTCCTCGTCGTCGTCGGAACTCGGGATGACCTTGTCCGCCTCCGCCCGGGTTTCTTTCGCCCGGCCTGCCGTGGACTCGACGTCGCGCTCGGCCCGTTTCACGGCGCGGCGGAGTTCGGCGAGCCGGTCCTCCGGGATTTCTTCTGCCGTCGCGCTCTCGAGTTCTTCTTGTGCTTTCGCGAGTTCCTCCTGCGCGGATTCGGACGAGCGCTGCGCCTCGTCGGCCCGATCGACGATCGCCGCGACCTCCGCGGCGCGGCCTTCTTCCGGTTCGGCATCGAGGTCGAGGTCCTCGGCCGCCATCGTGAAGGCGACCACGCCCAGACCCGCACCCGTCGCAGCGAGACTGCCGCCCTTCGGGCCGACGGCCCGATCGCCGCGAAGGGTCATCGGGAGGAAGACCAACGATGCGTCACCGGAGACTTCGACCAGCGGTTCGTCGTCGACGACGAGCACGTCAGCCGTGATGCGGACCTCTTCGAGCATTTCGCGCAATCGTGCCTCGAGCGCCTCGCGCGATCGCTCGGACCCGTGCCGCGTGGCGATCAGCCGGATCGATGCGTCTTTCCAGTCCCGCGTGCGCGTCGTGAGATAGGCGAGCATGAGCGCCAGGCGGCCGGTTGCCATGAGGTCGGTCCACACGTCGATGCGACGGGCATCGACAGGCGCGTCGTCGAATTTGTCGATCTCCTCCGGCTCGGCATCGAGTACGACGAGATTGCACCCCGCACGCATCGCGATGCGGAGCTGATGCGCGAACGTGCGCTGGCGTTCGGCGTCGATCGATTCCTCGTCTCCCTCGAGACGGTTCACCAGGATCGTGTTGGCCCGGATCGGCCCGAGGCCGTGCATGCCGAGCAGAGTCGGCAGAGCACTCACGGACGGATAGGTGAAGACGCTGCGTGCGAATGCCGGGACGCCGGCTGTCTTGACGTCGCGCTCGAGTTGCTTCTCGACTTCACGAAGTCGATCGCGGGAGGGTGGTCGATCTTCGTCATCGAGGATCTGCACGACGCTCACGAAGCCGCTGTTCCCGTCGATCCAGGCGGAGAAGCGCAGCAGTGCCACCCGACGCTCTGATTCCTCGCTGAACGCGACGATCACCGGGCGCCAGTCCCGGGGATGGGCTGGACGCGCGTCGAGACCCAGCAGGTGCTCGCGGATCGAGCGCAGATGCGCCGAACGCCCACTGTCGGCCCATCGTGCGACGGAGACGGTACGCCGCAGGTATTGGAGGATCCCGAAGAGGATTGCCCCTGCAATCCCCGCCGCGACCGGATTGATCGCCATCATCACCGCACCGCAGGCGACCGCTCCGGCCAGGCTGATGCGCGGATCGCTGAAGCGGAAGGTTGGCCGGAACGATGGGCTGCCGGCGCGCGCTTCGTAGTAGGTCGCCAGGTTCAGCAAGCCGTAGCTGACGAGGAAGAACATCGACACCAGTGGCGCGATCACGTCGAGGTTGCCGAGTGCCACGGTCACCAGAGCGATGGTGAGCGCGAAGAGCACACCTCGACGTGGATTCTTCGACGGCCCGTGTCCGGCGGCGAAGCGATCGAGGACGGGAAAGACCCTGTCGGAGGCGAGCGATTGCAGGATCCGCGGAGCACCCATGAACGACGCCAATGCCGAAGACAACGTGGCCGCGATCACGCCTGCGTCGACGAGCCAAGGGACGATCGAGACCCGCCGCATGGCGCCGGTGTCGGTCGCGAGCTCGGAGAGGGGCACTGCGCCGGCGAAGACCAGCGCGGTGGCCGCGTACACGACGACGGACACGCCGACCGCCATGAAGGTCCCGAGCGGCAGGCTCTTCGAGGCGTCCGCGAGATCGCCGGACATGCTCACGCCCTGTGTGAAACCGGTCACCGCGGGGAAGAAGATCGCGAACAGAACCCAGAAGGGAACGTCGCCGCCCGGTCCCCAGTTGGCGCTCATGCGCCCTGCATCGAAGTTGCCGAGTCCGCCGACGAAGAATCCCACGAGTGCCGCGATCAGGGCCGCCATCACCACGAACTGAAAGCGCGTGGCGGCGTCGGCTCCGAACCAGGCGAGGACGAAGAGCGAGAGCACGGCGCCGGCGGCGATCAACTGGCCGATCCAGAGCGACTCGATTCCGACGATCTGAGAGACCGCCTCCGCGAAGCCGATCGCGTAGAAGGCGATCGAGATCGACTGCGCGGCGAAGAGCACGATTCCGAGTGCTCCGCCGAATTCCATGCCCAGGGTTCGTGAGATCAGGTAGTAGTCGCCGCCGCTCTTGACCTTCAGATTGGTGGCAATCGTCGCCAACGAGACGCTCGTGAGAATGGTGATCACGTTCGCCACGGCCATGATCAGCAGTGTCTGGCCCAGTCCTGCGTTGCCGACCACGAAGCCGACGCGCAGGAAGAGGATGATGCCCAGAATGGTCAAGACGCTCGGCGTGAAGACGCCGGCGAAGGTGCCCAGCCCGGCCGAGGCGGTTTTCGACGAACTCATGGCGGCGTAGATCCGTTGGGGGAGATCGGGATCTTCAGGCTGCCACGTACCACGCGATTGGGACAGTTCTGATTCGGGCGGGTGGCCTTCAGCGAGCCATGTCAATGCGCGATCGTGGGAGCCGTTGCCGCTGAAGCCGCTTACGAGAAGTGCGATCAGCGAGACCGTATCGATTCCGGGACGGGCGATGCCAGAGAAGACTTCGTCGCGGGGATCACCAGGTCGTTGCGCCCAGCGTGAAGCTCACCACGCGTCCCATTCCGATCAAGCCGCGCTTCATGTTCGAGACTTCGTTCGCCGGATCCCGGATCTCGGTGTCGAAGAGATTGCTCACGTGCAGAGCCGCGAAGAAGCCGCTGGCGAATTCTCGCCGCAGACTCGTGCCGAAGACGACGTAGCCTGGCACGTCTTCGCCGATCCGGTCGATCGTGACCGAGCCGTCGGGATTCTCCATTCGGTCGTAGCCCGTGCTCATGTTGCTGACGAAGCGCGAGTTCAGCCCGGCGCGCCAGGTCCGGTGCGTCCAGCTGACGAATGCCTTGGCCGTGACGGTGGGTGAGTAGCCGACGTGAATGTCCTGCTCACGATCATGGGTCCGTTGGGCGACGAGGCTCGTGCCCGCACGCCACATCGAGCCCAATTGCAGTCGCGTTCGGAACTCGAGACCGACAGAGCGCCAGCGGCCGTCGTTCGTCAGCCGTGAGAACATCGACGAACCATCGAGTGGGATGACGAGTGTCCGCGTGATGATGCGATCGACGTCGTTGGCGAAGGCCGTCGTCGCAACCTGGAACGATCCGGTCGTGAAGACATGGCCGACTTCGACGTTGAGGATCTCCTCGGGCTGGGTCACGGTGGCGTGGTCCCGCTGTTGGGAGGCGGTTCCTGCGGCCACATACAGACGGTGCTCGTCGGTGGCGTCGAACTGTGCGCTCAAGCGCCCGGTGACGGGAAGCCGGTCGTCGACCTCCGAGACGAGGATCGTGGTCGTATCCGTGGCATCGTCGACGCGCGTCCGGGTGAAGGCATCCGGGAGGACCTGTAGACGAAGGCCCGCCGACAGGCGCCAGCGGCCACCCAGTCGCCATGTCAGATTCTGGTAGACGTCGTTCTGCGTCCAGTCGTCGAGCTCGTCTTCGATCGCGGTGGCGGGTGGCCCGTCGTCGGACAGAGTGAACCAGACGCGGTTCCCGACGTCGTCGATGTGACGCACACGATAGCCGAGCAGGTAGTCGAGTCGTCCCACGCGTCGCACGAGGTCGAGCACGAAGTCGGTCCGACGCGTCGTCTGGTACTGCTGATACTGGACGGAAGGTCCGACGAAGGACCCTTCGGGGATGTCGTAGACCTGTCGACTCACCACGGCGCGGGCGTGCAGTTCGATCGACCGGGTCAAGTCCAGGTCGCGTTCCAGCGAAGCCTGCCACGTCGTGAGCTCGATGCGGTTGTCACCGCCGAGGCCCGGCATGGTGGGGTAGTAGCCGTAGTCGCGTTTCGACGCCGTTGCTTCGAAGCGGAATCCGGCCGTCCGGCCCGAGGCACCGAACCAATCCACGGTGCGCCCGAGTTGTCCGCCCATGTCGGGAACGCTTCCCGGAGGCGTCGCCTCGATCTGGTCCTGACTGAACATGTCGGCATAGGCGCCGTCCAGACCCCCATTCGCGCGATGCGATGCGTTGAGGGTGAGACTCCCGCTTGCGCCCGTCCAGCGGACCCGCATTGCGCCGGCCCTCGAGGTTCGGCTTCCGTAGGTCACGATGCCCAGTGACTCCGGGCCGTCCGCGGCATCGGTGATCACATTGACCAGTCCCTGGAAGGCGCCGTTCCCGTACACTGTGGACACCGGGCTCCGAACCACCTCGACCCGGTCGATGACCTCGACCGGGATGTCGAATTGAGCGATCTCGGCCGCCGTGACGCTTTTTTGTGACGCCGGGTGCAGGGGCACGCCGTTGTGGAGGAACAGCACGCCGCCACCGGCGACTCCGCGGATGCCGACGAAGAGGCTCTCGGTGTTGTCGAGCACGAACAGCCCGGGGACATGTTCGAGGACTTCGCGCAGGCTACGGAAGCCCTGAGCAGCGATTTCTTTGCGGGAGACGATGGTGACGCTCGCGGCGATGTCGCCGATGCGCTCGGCCATGCGCGTCGGCGCGGCGATCCGAACGTCCATCAGCTCTTCGAGCGAGAAATCGGTGACCGTCGCCGCGGAAAGATCTTCCCCCGCGATCGCCGGGCCAGAGCCGATGGTCAGGCCGAATATCAGGACTGCGATCCGTCGCATCGGTGGTTCTGCAGGGAAAGAGGCGAGGACTTCGATGCGGAGCTCTGGATGTGGAGTTCGTCGAACAGCCGCGTCGGTCCGTTCGAGGCCGGTCTTTGCAAAGAGCGATCCAGTGGTCGCATCGGGCTCCGCCATGAGCCCATTCACGACTCGGTGATCCCCCCATGTCGTGATTCGGGACGATGCCCCAGATTCTCGTCGGCGCGATGAGACCGGCGCCGCAGGTACACTTCCCCCCCGTTGAGGACCCGAATGATGCGCATCGTCGCCCCCGTGACCGCTTCCGCCCGGCATGCGGCCATTGCTCGACTTCTAGCAATGGCCTGTGCCGGCAGTCTCCTGGTGCTGCCGACCCGTGGCCTCGGGGCGTTCGACCTCGGTTCGTGCCTCGCCGACGATGTGAGCGCCCTGGACGTCCAGACGATCTCGGGCATCGACGTCGATGGCGACGGCACCGTCGACCTGAGCGCGCGGGTCGGAAGTGGGGGAGTGCGCGTGTTCTACGGCCCGGAGGGATCAACCTCCCGCACGCCGACGAGTGACGAACTCTCCGCGTTCGTCTGGGTCGACGTCGATGCGGACGGGGACGTCGACCTCGTCGGCGCCACACCGGATCGACCGTCACAGGTGCGCTGGTACGCCAATCCGGGCACGCGATCGGACGACTGGACCGCATCGTCGATCGGGAGCGCGGTCGGGGTCGTGGAGGATCTCGCCGTCGGTGATCTCGACGCGACAGGCGCCCTGGACGTGATCGGTTTCGCCGATGGGGGGACCTTTCGCTGGTCATCGTTCACGGGTTCTTCCTGGCCGCGGTCCACGATCGAGTCGGACGGGGCACCCGGACCGCGGGGTTGGATCGCCGACGCCGATCTCGACGGGGACCTCGACGTCGGCCGTGGGGACTCCTGGTGGCGCAACGACGGCGGAGCCTTCGCACGGATCGACGTGCCCGGTCCGCTGGGATCGGACTCCCGCGCCTGGGCCCGTCATGTCGACCACGAAGGCCGCATCGACTTCTTCGCCGCCGATCCCGCGCAGTGCGGTGTGTTGGTGCGGCTCGAGGCGAATCCCGGCACCGGGATCGAGCTCCGCAGCACGCGAACCGACACCGATCTGGCCGTCGTCGAATCCGTCGTCACGTTCGACGTCGACCGGGACGGTGATCGTGATCTCGTCGTCGCCGGTCGTACGTGTGGTGACACACCGCGCACGATCCTGCTGCGCAACACGGGAACGAGTTTCGGCGGCTGGACACTGACCGAGATCGGACCCTACGCGTTCGCCACCCCGCTCGACGTCGACGGGGACGGTGCGATGGATCTAGGCCTCGCCACTTCCACGGGCGCCTGCCGGATCGTGCTGGCGATCAACGACGATCCGGACGGGCTCGCCCTCGACGCGTGGCAGCGCCACGTGATCGATACCGACCGGCCGTGGCGTGCGATCTTCGTCGACGATGCCGACATCGACCGCGACGGTGACCTCGACGTCGTGGCAGGCGCCTGGTGGTACGAGAACCCCGGCAACCTGTCCGGCTCCTGGACTCGACGGGCCGTCGGCAGCCCGATGAACAACGCACTGATCGTCGCGGACCTCGATCACGACGGTGACGTCGATGTCCTGGGAACCGAGAATGCCGGTGCAGACGATGCTTCGGACCTCGTCTGGGCATCGAACGATGGCCAGGGGGGCTTCACGATCGTGTCGGGAATCGCTTCCGGGGGCGGCGACTTCCCCCAGGGTCGGGCCGTCGCGCGCTTCACGGCCGACCCGGTCGGCGGACGCCGGCCGGAGTCCGTCGCGATCAGCTGGCACGACGACGCGCCCGGGATCCAGGAACTCGTCGTTCCGCCCAACCCTTTGACGGATCCTTGGACCTCGCGACTGCTCACATCCTTCTCCCAGGACGAGCAGCTTCAGGTGGGAGATGTCGATCGAGACGGCGATCTCGATCTCACGACCGGGACCGCGTGGCTGGAGAACGACGCCGGGACCTGGACGACCCGGAGCTTCGCCACGTCGAGTTCGCCACCCGATCGCCACGCGCTCGTCGACATGGATCGCGACGGGCGGCTCGACGTCGTCGTCGGCGTCGAGGCCATCGGCTCGAGCGGTCCGGTGACGTCCTACCTCCAGCCTTCCTCACCCGTCGATCCGTGGCCGGCCGATCCGATCGCGGAACTCA
>JGI12109J20283_10044876_pt1 | contig 50283 bp, 38 predicted proteins | sample ElkSlonscriptome_12_FD_20283 | JGI IMG/M metagenome (IMG submission 20283)
CGGCGATGCGATCCGTGCGAGCCAGTCGCGGGCATCCAGCTCGGTCCCCGTCTCGCGCCGACCGTTGGCGGCGCCGTAGAAAGGAATGGCTGCGGCACCTGGCCGGAGTTTGTCCAGATCCTCCAGCGGCCGGTCGATGGCCAGGCCATCGCTGGCGCGGCGTCGTCCGAGCAGGGCGGCAAGCCGGGCGCCGTCCGCCAGGCTCAGGGCGCCAGCGAGGACTGCCGCCGCCAGCTCGCCGGCGCCCTGGCCGAGCACGGCGGCGGGGCGGATGCCGAGCTCGTCGGTCCAGAGCGCCGCCAGGCCGAGGCCCATCGCAAACAGGGCCGGGTCGAGCAGCTCGACGGCAATGTGCGACTCCGCTCCCACCGCCCCGGCAGCGCTCGGGTGCGCGCACAGCAGCGCGCGCACCGAGCGCCCGGTGTGGCTTGCCAAGGCCGCGTCGCAGGTCTCGATGGTGTCGCGGAATGCGGCGGAGGCATCCAGCAGCTCGGCCCCCATGCCCGGCCACTGGCTGCCGGCACCCGGCAGGCAGAACACGACCTCGCCGACGGGTTGGGCGCGGGCGGTGATCAGGTCCGGATGGGTTGCGTCCTCGGCCAGGGCGCGGAGCAGGCGACGGGCTTCGGTCGCGCTCGTCGCCAGCAGGGCGGCGCGTTGGTCGAGGTGGCTGCGTCGGGTGGCCGCGGCGCGCTTGATCTCGGCCAGCACGGGGCTGGGCGCCCGGCTGGGCTCGAAGCGGCGCTCGGCATCGAGCCAATCCGCCCAGCGGGCGGCCTGGGCGCGCAGCGCGGCGCGATCGCGGCCCGACAGCAGCAGCGGCAGCGGTGCGGTGGCGTGCGCATCTGCGGCAGTGGGCGCATCGACCGGCGGCGGCTCTTCAATGATGACGTGGACATTGGTGCCGGAGAAGCCGAAGGCCGAGAGCCCGGCCCGGCGCACCCGCGTGCCCCGCGGCCAGGGGGTCGGCGTCGGCGCCACGCGCACGGCGAGCGCGGCCCAGTCGATGTGTGGGTTCAGCGGCACGGCCTGGGGGTTGCCGGGCAGCGCCCGGTGCTGAAGCGCCGCGAGCTGCGCGGCCAGGCCGGCCAGCCCCGCGCCGGCCTCCAGATGGCCGAGACGAGACTTGACCGCGGTCAGCACCAACGCCTGCTCGCGACCGTCGCGATAGACGGCATCCAGCGCGTTGACCTCGATCGGGTCGCCGAGCCGGGTGCCGGTGCCGTGGCACTCCACCGCGTCGATGTCGGCGGCGGCCAACCCGGCGTCGGCCAGCGCGGCGCGGATGACCTGCTGCTGGCTGCTGCCGCTGGGGACAGTGATGCCGCTGCTCGCACCGTCGTGGTTGACCGCGCTGCCGCGGATCAGCGCAAGGATCGGTCGCTGCTGCGTCTTGGCCGCGGACAGGCGCTGGAGTATCAGCGTGAGCGCGCCCTCGCCGCGTCCGTAGCCGTCGGCCGCCGCCGAGAAGGTCTTCGAATGCCCGTCCGGGGCCAGGGCCTGTACCTGGGACAGGGCGACGAAGTCGTCGCTGCCGAGCATGACGTTGACCCCCGCGGCCAGCGCCAGGTTGCATTCGCCGTTGCGCAGCGCGGCGACGGCCAGGTGCAGCGCCGCCAGCGACGAGCTGCAGGCGGTGTTGACCGACAGCGCCGGCCCCGTCAGGCCCAGGCTGTAGGCGAGCCGCCCGGCGGCGAAGGCGCTGTTGCGACCGGTCAGGCCGTAGACCTCAGCGTGACCGGCAGCAGCGCCGTAGGCCGACTCGATGACGCCGACGTAGACCCCGGTGCGGCTCCCGGTCAGGCCCTTGGGCGGCACGCCGGCCCGCTCCAGCGCCTCCCAGGCGGTCTCCAGCAGCAGCCGTTGCTGCGGGTCGAGGTGCCGCGCCTCGCCAGGCGGGATGCCGAACAGCCCGGCGTCGAAGCCGGCGACGTCGTCGAGGCAGGCCGCTCCGCGGCAGTAGCTGTGGCCTTGGCGATCGCGATCGGGGGCGTAGACGGCATCGATCGGGATGCGCTCGGGCGGGACCTCGGCAACGGCATCACCGCCGGCGGCGAGCAGGCGCCAGAGCCCATCCAGGTCGTCGATGCCGCCGGGCAGCCGCAGCCCGATGCCGACGATGGCGATGGACTCGTCGGAGCGCAGCGGCGCCCTGTGCGCTGCCGCGGGCGCCGATGCGGGGCCGAGTCGGGATGCCAGATAGCTGGCCAGCCGCTCAAGGCTCGGATGATCGAAGGCGAGGGTTGCCGGCAGCTCGATGCCGGTGGCCGCCTGCAGCCGATTGCGCAGCTCCAGCGCCAGCAGCGAGTCGAGCCCGAGTTCGGCGAGGCCGGCCCGCGGGTCCAGGCCCGCCGCATCGCGATGGCCGAGCACCCGAGCCAACTCGCGGGCGACGAGCCGGCGGACGGCGGCAGGGCGCTCGCCGGGGGGCAGGTCGGCGAAGGCGATCGGTTCCCCGACCGCACCCTTCAAGGGCACGGCAACGTCGTCGCGTAGGTGCTGCCGAGGATGCGCCGGCGGGCTGCTCGGGGCTCGTCCGGGCTGCGCGTATTCGCGGCTCGCGGGATCATCCAGCGCCGGACCGCCGTGGAGCGCATCGACACCCGCGCCCTCCGGCGCCCTCGCAACCACAATGGCCTCGCCGAGCTGCGGCTGCACCAGAGCCGCGGCGCCGCTGAAGCCCAGCTCCCCGAGCAGCCGCTCCCAGCCGGGGCCGTCGAGCAGCGGATGCCCGCGCCGCAGATCACTGTCGGTGAAGTGCCACCAGCCATCGGTGAGGCCGAAGGTCAGGTCGATCCAGGTGCGTGCTCGGGTGTCTTCGATCAGCAGCAACAGACCGGCGGGGCGCAGCAGCCAGCCGGCATGGCGCAGGCCGCGGGCCAGGTCGCGGGTCGCATGCAGGGCGTTGGCGGCGACGACCAGATCGTAGGCCCCGGCGGCCAGCCCCTGCGCCAGCGGGTCCTGCTCGATGTCGAGCACCCGGAATTCAAGGCCGGCCCGGTCTGCGAAGCGCTGTCGGGCCTGGCTGAGCAGACCGGTGCCGATGTCGGTAAAGCAGTACTCCACAGTCCCGTCCGGCAGGCGATCGAGCAGTGCGGCGGCGGTGGCGCCGGTACCGGCGCCGATCTCCAACACCCGCAGCGGGCGCGCCACCGGCAACCCCGTCGTCAGCGCGCCCAGGGCATCGGCCAACAGGGTGTTCAGCGGCATGTCACGATACAGCGCGGCGGCGAGATTGCTGTCGCCATCGGGAAACAGCAGCTCCAGCGGCCCCTGGCTGCCCCGCAGCACCGCCGCCAGCCGCGGGCCGCAGCGGGCCAGCAGCTGGGCGGCCGGCTCCTTGGGCGCATCGACCGGCACCGGCGCGACCGACCACTCGGCGCGTCGCACGACCCATTGGTCGCCGTCGCGCGACAGGTCGCCGGCCTCGGCGAGCAGCGTCAGCAAGCGCTCAAACAGCCGGCGGTACTTGGGCAAGATGCCGAGGTCGGCGGCCAGCGCGGCAGGGCTGAAGCGCGCCCCGGTGTCGAGACGCAGACCGAGCTGTGCCAGTGCGGCGCGGATGTAGCCGAGTCCGAGCTCGGCGAGCCGGGCCTCCTGGGCCTGGCGCGCGCCTCGGTCCAGGCGGTCGATGCGCTCGCCGAGCGCCGCCGTCAGCCGCTCAAGGTCGAGCGCGTCGGCGGGCGGCCCGGCCGGTACAGGCTCCGCCACCTCAAGCCAATGGCGCTCGCGAGCAAAGGGATAGGTGGGCGCGGCGATGCGTCGACCGGAGCGGTCGCGGTGCCAGCGCTGCCAGTTTAGGTCGGCGCCGGCGCGGTAGACCTCACCGACGGCGGTGGCGAACTGGTCGGCCCGGCCGCGGCGCTGGCTGGCGATGATCCGCGACGGCTCCGTGGGCCGCGCAGCTTGGACAAGCGGTCGAGCGATGGCGGACAGGGTCGGCTACGGACCGATCTCCAGCAGCAGGTCGCAGTCGGTGGCGGCCAGGGTGCGGAGGGCGTCGGCGAACCTGACCGGGGCGCGGGAGTGGCGGCGCCAGTAGCCCGCGTCGGGGCCATGGTCGTCGGCGAACGCCAGCCCGTCGAGATTGCCGATCAGCGTGCAGCCGGGGGGGCGGTGCTCAATGGCCGCGGCGGCGCGCTCCAGTGCATCAAGCATCGGCTCCAACAGGGCCGAGTGGAAGGCGTGGCTGGTGGCGAGGCGCTGGGTGCGCAGGCCATCGGCATCGAGCTGATCCAGGATCGCCTCCAGGGCATCGACCGGACCGCTGATGATCTGATGGGCGCCGTTGTCGGCGGCAATCTCAAGCCCGCTGCCGCCGAGTGCGGCGCCGACCTGCCGCGGCGTCGCAAAGACCGCCGCCATAGCGCCGCGGGCGGGCAGCGCGGCCATGGCCGCGCCGCGGGCCGCCACCAGCCGCAGGCCGTCGTCCAGGTCGAAGACGCCGGCGGTACAGGCGGCGGCGTACTCGCCGAGGCTATGTCCCAGCACCGCCCGCGGGGTGATCCCCAGCGACCGCCAGAGGGCGACCAGGGCCATCTCGAACGCAAACAGGGCCGGCTGGGCATAGCGGGTATCGTCGATGACAGCGCCCGGCGAGGGTTCGAGCAGCAAGTCGGCGAGCGGTCGGTCGAGACGATCGGCCAGCACCGCGGCACAGCGGTCGATGGTCGCGCGGAAGACCGGCTCGGCGTCGTACAGCGCGCGCGCCATGGCCGGGTACTGGCTGCCCTGGCCGGTGAACAGGAAGCCGACACGCGGCTCGCGGACCGCCGCGGGCGGCGTCTCGGCAAGCTCCCGCGCCTGCTCGGCGAGGCGCTCGGAAAGTGCCGCCGCGGTGGCTCCGATCACCGCGATGCGGCAGCGGAAGTGGGTCCGTCCCAGCGCGGCGGTGGCGCAGGCGTCGGCCGGATCAATCTCGCGCTGATCGCCGCTGGCGTCGGGCTTGAGCCAGGCAGCCCAGCGTTGGGCGAGGCGGGCCAGTGCGGCGGGGTCCTTGGCCGACAGCGGCAGTACCTGCACCTTAGCGCCGACCGGGTCCGCGGGTGCTGCGTTGGGGTCGGGCGCGGAACATGCGTCGCCGGCCTCGATCAATAGGTGGGCATTGGTGCCGCTCATGCCGAAACTGCTCACGCCGGCGATGCGCCGCCCCGGCGGCCAGGGGGTCGGCTCGGTGGCTACGCGAAACGGCAGCCGCGACCAGGGGATGCGCGGGTTCAGCTCGGCGCAGTGCAACTGCGGCGGGATCATCCCCTGCTGCATCGCAAGCACCACCTTGATCACGCCCGCCACGCCCGCGGCCGGCTCCAGGTGGCCGATGTTGCCCTTGACCGAGCCGAGCATCAGCGGCCGGTCCGTTGCCCGCCCGGGCGCGTAGACCTCGGCGGCGGCGCCGACCTCGATCGGATCGCCCAGCGCGGTGCCTGTGCCGTGGGCCTCCAGGTAGGCGACGTCCTCGGGCGCAAGCCCGGCGCGGCTCAGTGCTGAGGTCAGCAGCCGGGCCTGGGCCGGTGCGTTGGGCACCGTCAGCCCAATGGACGGGCCGTCGCTGTTGACCGCGCTGCCGCGGATCAGCGCCAGCACCCGATCGCCGTCGCGTCGCGCCGCGGCCAGGGGCTTGAGCACCAACATGCCGCAGCCCTCGCCGCGACCAAAGCCGTCGGCGCCAGCGGCGAAGGCCTTGCTGCGCCCGTCCGGGCTGAGCGCCCCGGCGCGGCTCAGGAACAGGTAGTGCTCGGGGCGCAGGATGACATGGGTGCCGCCAGCCAGGGCCAGTTCGCACTCGTCGCCGGCCAGTGCCCGGCAGGCGCGATGGATGGCCACCAGCGAACTGGAGCAGGCGGTGTCGATGGCCTCCGCCGGCCCGACGGTGCCGAGCACATGGGCGAGCCGCCCGGCGACGAAGGCACCCATGTTGCCGGCGCCGCTGTAGAGGTCGATGGCGGCCGGGTCGGCGAAGGCGCGCCGGGCATGGTCGACCTCGGAGACGCCGACGAACACGCCCACCGGTCGATCGCGCAACCCGCTCGGGGCCACCGCGGCCTGCTCCAGCGCCTCCCAGCCCACCTCCAGCACAAGGCGCTGCTGCGGGTCGATGGCCGCTGCCGCCCGCGGCGGGATGCCGAAAAAGCCCGGATCAAAGTGCGCGATGTCGTCGAGAAATGCACCGCGCCGAGTGCCGATGGCGCCGGGCCGCTGAGGGTCCGGATCATAGAAGCGGTCGATATCGAAGCGCGCGCGCGGGATCTCGCCGACGGCGTCGCGCCCCTGTGCCAGCAGCTGCCAGAAGGCGTCGGCATCGGCGCCACCGGGGAAGCGGCAGGCGAGGCCGATGATGGCGATAGGATCGGTCGGAAACGCAGACACGGCAGGGCTTGATGTCGTAGGGCGCGGACTCGACGGTCTGCGCTCGTTAATCGCGATTCGGGTTCAGACTCGCAATTGTCCTGTAGGGACGCCATCCCTGCTAGCCAGGATCGTGCTGCTTGCCAAACGAATCGTTGTGATTGCCAAGCGAGCACCGCGCCGTCAGTGGAATCCGCTCGCGATCATGCCGCGATCGGTCTGGGCCTTGTAGACCTCCGCCACCGCCCAGCTCTCGAACACGGCGCCACGCAGCGGATGCAGGCGCAATTGCGACGGCTCCTGGATACCGAGCAGGTAGCACAAGAGCCCGCTATCAAACAGATGCAGCTTCGGCGCCTTGACCAGTTGTTTGCGCAGGCCTTGAAGACTGAGCACTAGACAGGGCTTATATGCTGCTTGCATAACCTTGAGCTTTCACGTCATACTGGTGTGTTTTCCAACGCCAGCATGCGCCGTTCGCGCGATGCCCCATGCGTCCAGTCATTTGCGCCTATCGGCCCAGTCCGTCGGCGCCCGCCGCCGAGGCCCAGCATGTCCAACCTGCAACATTTAGACGCCGGATCGGATTCTGACGTTGCCCAACCACAGTCCAGCACCGAGAGCGTCCCCGACTCCGCGAGCCAGCCTGCCACCGCCCGCCAGCCCGCACACAGCATCGCCAATACTACCGCCGGCGCACCCGCTGAGCCGACAGCCACTGCGCCTGGGACTGCGTCGGAACAGGCATCCAGCAACCCCGACGCGCTGCGCTTCAGCGACATGGGGCTTGCGCCGCAGGTGGCCCGTGCGGTGACGGAATTGGGCTACGAGGCACCCACATCGATTCAAGCAAGCTGTATTCCACCGCTGCTGGCGGGCCGCGACCTGCTGGGGCAGGCGCAGACCGGTACCGGCAAGACTGCCGCCTTTGCGCTGCCGCTGCTGAGTCGGCTCGACACCAGCGCTCGACTGCCGCAAATGTTGGTGCTGGCCCCCACCCGCGAGCTGGCGCTGCAGGTGGCCGAGGCCAGCCAGCGCTATGCGCAGCACCTCAAAGGTTTTCACGTGGTGCCGATCTACGGCGGTCAAAGTTACACGCTTCAGATCCGGCAACTCAAGCACAACCCGCAGGTGATCGTGGGAACGCCGGGGCGCATCATGGATCACATGCGCCGCGGCACCCTGTCGCTAGAAGGCCTGAGGGCACTGGTGCTGGACGAGGCCGACGAGATGCTGAACATGGGCTTCGCCGAGGACATCGACTGGATCTTCGATCACACCCCGGATACCCGGCAGGTGGCCCTGTTTTCGGCGACCATGCCGGAGGCGATCGCGCGGGTCGCACGCAAGCGGCTCAAGGACCCGGTAGAGGTGCGTATCGAGGCGCGCGACCAGACCGTCGAGGCCATTGAGCAGAGCCATTGCGTGGTCACGCGCCATCACAAGCTGGACGTGCTGACGCGCATCCTAGAGATGGAGCCATTCGACGGCATGGTGATCTTTGTGCGCACCAAAAACGCCACCACCGAGCTCGCGGACAAGCTCAAGGCACACGGCTTCACGGCCGAGCCGCTGAACGGCGATATGACCCAGGAGATGCGCGAGCGCACGGTCGAGCGCTTACGTCGCGGTCGGCTCGACATCGTGGTTGCCACCGACGTGGCGGCCCGCGGGCTCGACGTCGAGCGCGTGACGCACGTCGTCAATTATGACATCCCGACCGATCCGCAGACCTATGTGCACCGCATCGGCCGCACCGGTCGGGCCGGGCGCACCGGGCGGGCCATCTTGCTGGTGGAACCGCGCGAGCGCGGCCTGCTGCGCGCCATCGAGCGCACCTTCCGCCGGCCGGTACCGCAGATCGACCCGCCCAGCGCCGAGCAGCTCACCAACTCGCGCATCGACCGCTTTACCGGCGAGCTGCGCAAGACCCTGGCGGAACAAGACCTGGACTTCTTCTACGGGCTGGTGGCAAACATCGCCCGCGAGCAGGAACTGGAGCCGATGGACATCGCCGCCGCGCTCAGCTTCCAGATCCAGCGCGAGCGGCCGCTGGAGGTCGAGGAGCTGCCGCAACCAAGGCAGCGCTACGAGCGCGGCGATCGCAGAGATCGACCCGACCGACGTCCACGCCAGCGTTACAGCGACGACCGGCCAGACTATCGGGGTGGGCGTGATCGGGAGCGCGGACGGCCCGAGCAAAGGGACCGCTTCGAAAGATCGGATCGGCGCAGTTTCGAGCGCGACGAGCGCCGCGGCCCGCCCGCGCAAGGTCAGCGGCGCCAGCGCGGTGACGAGGACCTGGTCGGTTATCGCATTGAGGTCGGCCACGACCACGGCGTTACACCGCGCGAGATCGTCGGCGCCATCGCCAACGAGGCCGGCATTGAGGGCCGCTACATCGGTCGCATCGACATCCGCGGCGATCACTCCAGGGTCGACCTGCCACCCGGCATGCCCAAGGAGATCCTGCACCACCTCAAGCGTGTCTACGTGCGCGGCCAGGCGCTGCGCATCACACCGCTGGGCACGGGCGGCAGCGAGCAACGCCCGCCCCGACAGTTCAAGGCGCGCGATCAGGGGGCGGACGATCGACGCCCCGCTGGAGCGGGCGGCAACAAGCCCGGCGGATGGGTCAACGACCGAGATGCCGGCAGACCCAACGGCAACGACAAAGGCCCGCCGCGGCGTTCCTTCTCCAAGGACCGCCGCCGGAACGACGATTAGCGGCTCCTGCGGTCGGCTCCCAATCGGCACGAACGCCAGCGGTGCCCAGTAGGATCAATCGCCAATGATGGATCACCTTCCACGCAGGCGCTTCGGTCAGAACTTTCTGCATGATCCGGGCACCATTCGGCGCATCCTGGCGGCCGTGAATGCGCGGCCTGGACAGCGATTGGTGGAGATCGGCCCTGGGCAGGGCGCCATCACCGAGGGACTGCTGCGCGCCGCGGGCTCGCTGGAGGTGATCGAACTTGACCGCGATCTGGTCGGACCACTGGCCGAGCAACTCGGCATGCTCGGCGACCTGCGGGTCCACAACGCCGACGCATTGCGCTTCGATCTGTGCGCCCTCGCCAACCCTGTTAACTCGACCAGCGTCAATCCGGCGAGCGTCGACCTGACAGAGGTCCACCAGGCAAGCGCCAATCCAACAAACTTCGACGCACTCCGGCTGCGCATCGTAGGCAATCTGCCTTACAACATCTCAACGCCTTTATTGTTTCGCTTTTTGGACCAGGCCCAGTGCATCGCCGATCTGCACTTGATGCTGCAAAAAGAGGTCGTGGACCGCATATGCGCGGACCCCGGCAGCAAGACCTACGGTCGGCTGTCGGTGATGGTGCGGACCTGGTGCAGCGCGGAGCGAGTGCTGGTGATCGGCCCCGGCGCCTTCAAGCCGCGGCCGAAGGTGGACTCCGCCCTGGTGCGCCTGGTGCCGCATCGCCCGCCGCCCTGCCCGGTCGATGTGCCGGCGCTCCACGCACGCATCGTCACGGCGGCCTTCGCCCAACGTCGCAAGACCCTGCGCAACTGCCTCAAGGGCTTGGTCGAGCCAGAGCAATTGCTCGCTTGCGGCATTGATCCCGCTGCCCGCGCGGAGACCGTACCCGTTTGTGCCTTTGTTGGCCTCGCCAACGCGTTAACCCAGCACCGACAGGCACAGCCAGGCCCGGCGCAACCTTTGGGTTGCAATTGGCCGCCTAATCCCTGAGATTCCCCTGGATATTGCGCAGTCCGACTTCGGTCCGGGAAACCAAAACGAACACGTGGAGCGGCACATGAACGACCTGCCACCTGATCCCCAAAAGGAACAGGATAAGCTGCAAGACAAGCAGCCAGACAAGAAACGCAACAAGCGGCGAGAGAAGCAAGCACCAAAGGCGTTGGATCAGGCGGCGCTTGATCAGCCAGAATCCGATATCGACCAGGCATCCCCCCCATCCGCCGACGCCGAGGCCAATGGCAATGAGACAACCACGCTGGCCCGTGCGGACGAGGTGTTGCCGACCTTGATCCCGTTACTGCCGGTGGCGTCGCGCCCGTTCTTTCCCGGGCAGGCCGTGCCGCTCCTGATGGATGCGGGCCATTGGCACGGCACGCTGATGGCCGTCGGCAAGACCGAGCACAAGATCATCGGCGTCTTACTGACCCGCAGTGAAACCTCGGAAGAGTCGACACCCGAGGAGTTCTACGACATCGGCACCGCCTGCCGTGTGCACCGGGTCAATGAGGACGAGGGCAAGCTCCAGGTGCTGGTGGAATGTCTCCAGCGCTTTAGCATCGAGCGCATCGTCGACCGAAAGACGCCCTTCTCCGCGCGCGTCACCTACCTGCCGGAGCCACAACCCGAGCCGGAGGTAAAGGCCTATGCGATGGCCATCATCAACACCATCAAGGAGTTGTTGCCGCTAAACCCACTCTATGTCGAGGAACTGCGGATGTTCCTTGATCGCTTCGGGCCGGAAGACCCCTCCCATCTCGCCGATTTTGCCGCCAGTCTCACAACGTCCAGCAAAGAGCAGCTACAGGAGGTCTTGGAGGCATTGCCGCTGCTCAAGCGCATGGAAAAGGTGCTGGTGCTGCTCAACAACGAGCTTGAACTCGCAAGGGCACAGCAGAAGATACGCGCGGCGGTCGAGGAGACCATGCACAAGCAGCAGCGTGAGTTCTTCCTGCGTGAGCAGCTCAAGGCAATTCAGAAAGAACTCGGCATCGCCAAGGATGATCGCACCGCCGCGGTGGACAGGTTCAAGGAGCGGCTACAGCAACTGACCCTGACGCCCGAGGCGCGGAAGCGGGTCGACGAGGAAATGGAAAAGTTGGCGATGCTGGAGACCGGTTCGCCGGAATACGCCGTCACCCGCAATTATCTGGACTGGATCACACTGCTGCCCTGGGGCCAACACTCCGACGACAAGCTCGACCTCAAGCGCGCCCGCCGCGTGCTGGACCGCGACCACTACGGCCTGGACGATGTCAAACAACGGATTTTAGAGTTTCTCGCCGTCGGCATCCACAAGGGAGAGATCGCTGGGTCCATCATCCTGCTGGTCGGACCGCCCGGCGTCGGCAAGACCTCCATCGGTCGGTCGATCGCAGACGCGCTGGGAAGGCACTTCTACCGCTTCTCGGTAGGCGGCATCCGCGACGAGGCCGAGATCAAAGGCCATCGGCGCACCTACATCGGTGCCATGCCGGGCAAGTTTATCCAGGCCATCAAAGACGCCGGCACCGCCAACCCGGTCATCATGCTCGACGAGATCGACAAAATCGGTGCCAGCTATCACGGCGACCCCGCCTCCGCCCTGCTGGAGGTGCTGGACCCGGAACAGAACGTTGATTTTCTCGATCACTATTTAGACCTGCGTTTTGATCTGTCCAAGGTCTTGTTCGTCTGCACCGCCAACCAGACCGACAGCATCCCGGGACCGCTGCTCGATCGTATGGAGGTGATCCAGCTCTCCGGCTACATCGCCGACGAGAAGCTCGCCATCGCAAGAAAATACCTGCTGCCGCGCCAAATCGAGCGCGCCGGATTGGACAAGAAGTCGGTTCGGCTCGACGTCAAGACCCTACGCGCGCTGATTGAGGGCTATGCCCGCGATGCCGGTGTGCGACGGCTGGAAAAGCAGCTCGGCAAGATCGTACGCAAGTCGGCCGTAAAGCTGTTGGAGGGGGCAACGGCGCCGATCGCGGTCGACACAGGCGAATTGACGGACTATCTGGGCAGCCCGGTGTTCCGCGACGAGCGCAAACTGTCCGGCCCCGGCGTGATCACCGGACTGGCCTGGACCGCGATGGGTGGCGCGACGCTCTCTATTGAGGCCTTGCGCACCCACGAATTCAGCCGCGGCTTCAAGCTCACCGGACAGCTCGGCGACGTGATGAAGGAATCCGCCGAGATCGCCTACGGCTACGTTGTCAGCCACGCCGCCGAGTTCCGTGCCGATCCGGCGTTTTTCGAAAAGGCGTTCATCCACCTGCACGTTCCCGCGGGCGCCACCCCCAAAGACGGCCCGTCCGCCGGCATCACCATGGCCTCGGCCCTGCTCTCGCTGGCGCTCGGCAAGCCGGTGCGACGCATCGCCATGACTGGCGAACTCACGCTGACGGGCGAGGTGTTCCCCATCGGCGGCGTGCGCGAAAAGCTAATCGCCGCGCGCCGCGCCGGCATCAAGGAGATCCTGCTGCCGGAAGACAATCGCGGCGAGTTCAACGAGGTACCGGAACACGTGCGCAAGGGCCTGACCCTGCACTTCGTCAGCCGCTTCGAGGATGTCGCGGCGCTGTTGTTCGCGAAGAAGAGCGGCGCCTAACTGATGGTGGCGCCTCCCTGGAGGCTGAACTCGGGGGTAAACTGGGTGACGCCTAACTGATGCGCTTCGCGTTCTTCATGGTGAACTGCTCCCGCGGGGTTCAGGCGTTTACAACCAGGCGACGCCTCATGATCGGCGTGACGCAACGCTGAGTTGACGATAAACCAGCAGCGCCCCCCAAGCGAGCGCCAGCAGCATAATGAGAGAACCAATTAGATGGCTGGCCTGGGCCAACTGGTGGTCTAGGTGGAGAAACCCAGTCTCGGTGAGCAGGTATTCCCAGTCATGAAAACCATAGGGCGATGAGTGGCCAAAATTGCCGCCGACAAGCGGCAACACACCAGCGCGGGCATCATGGATGTAAGGCGCGATGTCGAGAAAGTTCTCGCCGAACCACCAGAGCGCCACCGAGGCGCCGAATGGATCGCGGGTTTTGAACAGCAGCACCAGCATGGCGATAAGCGGCATCAACAACTGCCCGAGCGTGCCACCCAAGGACGTGAAGAACTCCCCGAAGGGCCGAAAAAAGACGTGTCCGGCCTCATGGAACGGCAGGTTGATCATATGCAGAAAGGACTGGCCGACGGCATTGCTGGCGACCGACGAGCCGATGAGGTTGAGACCCCAGATCACAAGCACCATGAGCAGCGCGGCCCTGGCCCAGGTACTCAGCGGATCACTGGTCCTAGTCTCGGGAAGGATCAAAGCACGCAGACCCGCATGGCCAATTGTCCCTGCTGGTGCCCGTCGGCTGTTCGCGCTGACGGGCTTACTTGGCCTGGCCGCGGCAGGTTCGCCTGACCTTGGATGATATTTCCAGTATTTTTCGAACACGATGCCGCAGCGAGCACAGACGACGCCGCCGTCCTGCTGTTCTGCCTTGCACTTGGGACACTGCATCTGCGTTTAGCGTCATTGTTGGATGAATGATGCCCTCGCGCGGCTGCCCAACAGCCGCGCTCGGCCCCTGTGAAGCCGCTTGCGAATTAGCAACGGCCTTGCCAAGCTAAAATCGGTCCGCGGCATCGCCTCAGTCACCACTGCCTAGCCCCGGTCGCATACGCCCGATGATAGCACTGGTACTGCGGTCGTCGACTAGCGGTACCAAGATCACTTGGCCACCCCAAGACTTGACCTCGGCGGCGCCAATAACCGCATCCTCGGTATAGTCGGCGCCCTTGGCAAGCACATCCGGGCGAATGGCGCGGATGAGTTCGATCGGGGTCTCGGCATCGAATAGCACCACCGCATCCACCGCGGCGAGGGCGGCTAGGACCCGTGCCCGGTCCTGCTCGCCAATCAGGGGTCGTTCAGCGCCCTTCAGCGCTCGCACCGAGCGATCGGTATTGAGGCCGACGACAAGCCGATGGCCGTGCCGACGCGCTCGCTCCAGGTAGGTGACATGTCCCAGGTGCAGCAGATCAAAGCAGCCATTGGTAAACACGACACGCTCGCCGCGATCGCGCCACTGGCGCACGCGTATCAGTAGGTCACCAAGTTCCCCAACCTTGGCGCCCTGCTCCAGCGCCGCTTCATCCGCTATCGCGGCGGCCAGCTCTTCGGCGGCGATCGCGGCGGTGCCGACCTTGCCGACGACGACGCCGGCGGCGAGATTGGCCAAGTGCGCCGTGTCGATGGGATCGAGCCCGACGGCTCGACCCGCGGCAACGGTCGCGATGACGGTATCGCCGGCACCGGAGACATCAAACACCTCGCGGGCAACGGCAGGGATGCGATTCACGCCCGTGGCATCGACCAAGGCGACACCGAGTTCGCCCAGGGTCAGTAGCAGTTGCTCCAGCCCGAGTTCCTCGCGCAGGCGCTCAGCGGCACCAAGCAGTGCGTCTAGATCGTCGCTGTCAACACCGGCGGCGACGGCCAGTTCGGCGCGATTAGGCGTGATCGTGGTAGCACCGCGATAGCGCTCGAAGTCGCTGCCCTTCGGATCGACCAGCACCGGCAGCCCACGGGCCCTGGCCGCTGTGATGATCCCTGTACAAAGATCGCCAATCAGCACGCCCTTGGCATAGTCCGACAGCAGCACGGCATCCACCTGCGCGAATCGCTCTTCCAGCGCCGCCAACAGGCATTTGGCGAGTTCGCGGTCGATCGGGGCGATGCGCTCGGCATCAATGCGCAGCATCTGCTGGCGGTCGCCCACCACGCGGGTCTTGGTGGTCGTCGGTCGGGTTGGGTCGGACAGCACGGCACCGGTCTCGACGCCCTGCGCCTCAAGCAAGGCGAGCAAGCAGGCTTGAGCTTGGTCTTGACCAGTGATCCCAGCCACGCAGACGCGAAGCCCAAGACCGACCAGATTGCGAGCCACGTTGGCCGCGCCGCCCGCGACCTCGGTCTCGCGATCCAGCCGCAGCACCGGCACCGGCGCCTCCGGCGAGATACGCCGGACGTTACCCCACTGATAACGGTCCAGCATTAAATCACCGACCACCAGCACACGGCGCCCGCCGAAACCGCCATGCACGCCTTTATAGACCTTCTCGGGCTGCTGAAACATGCTATGGACGCATGCCCGGCGTCAGCGGACGGCCGCTTCAATAGCCTGGCGCTCGATCAGATCGCAGAGGATGTGACCGATCAAGACATGCGCCTCTTGGATGCGCGCTGTGTTGTCCGACGGCGCCACCAGGCACAACTCAGACTGCTGCCTTAGCCTGCCGCCGCTGCCGCCGGTGAGACCCACACGGTCGACGCCGAGCGTCGCCGCCACCTCCATCGCCCTCAGCACATTGGCGCTGTTGCCAGAGGTGGACAGGCCCACCAGCATATCTCCGGGACGGCAAAGGGCCTCGACCTGACGCGCGAACACCGACTCAAAGCCATAATCATTCGACACCGATGTCAGCACCGAGCTGTCGGTGGTGAGCGCGACGGAGGCAATCCCGCGACGCTCGCGCTCGAAGCGCCCAACCAGCTCAGCCGCCAGATGCTGACAATCGGCCGCACTGCCGCCGTTTCCGATCCAAAATAGGCGTCCACCCTCGGCGAGGCAGCGCCAGGCACGCTCGGCAAACTGCGCAATGTCCTCTTCCATGGTCGCAAGCGCTTGTATCACCGCGATGTGGGCGTCGATCGACGCTCGGATACTGGCTGGCGCGGAGTGATGGCTGGCAAGCAACATGGTTCGATAAGCTTCGGGATCTAGAGAGCTGCGGGAAGAGAGCTGCGGGATTCGTCGCGAGCACAAGCCGCGCATGAACGCCGCACGCTCGCAAGCTGATCGTCTGCTCGGGTTCTGTGGACCTAGCCTGGTGATGACCAGTAGATCCGCTGCGCCACGAAGCCGGCACAAAGGGGAGACCCCTTTCGGCAACGGCTTGGCTCCTACCGTTTTCCCTCAGCCAGATAACACTATGATCGACAGACCCGCTTAACGTCGAAGTTTAGCGCAGGGTCATCGCCGCGCAGCATGCGCTAGGTCACAGCGACTGCACAATCTAGCCACCGCGCCAGTCCGATATCGGCTATGCTCCTTTGTAATCGGGTTTTGTCATTTTTATCAAAAGCGCCGATCAACTCACTCGCCGATCAACTCACTCAAGGTGTTGATCATCGACGACGCGCCGGATGTGCGCGTCTAGGTGCGAGCCTTGCTGCGCAAGTGGGGTTAGGATCCGGTGCTGGCCAGCAACGGCGCGGACGGACTCGAGCGCATGCGCGAATGCGAGCTGCGCTATTCTCGACCAGTCTGAGCCGCTCGCTCGTGCCCCACACTGGGATTCCCGCATCGCCCGGAGACTATCTCGAACCAGCGGGCTTTCTGGCAACCCTGAACCGCGAGTTGTGCAGCCCGGACGGCGAGGTGACCAGCTACGCCACGATCGTCTACGGTGTGTTGAACTAGTACACCGGCCATGGCCTACTGGCCTTGGCCGGGCACCCGAGACCGATGATCTTGCATCTGGACGGCGACATTGAGCACCTCTGGGCCGGCGGCCTGCCAGTGGGTGTGTTCGACGGCGCCAACTACGACGCGCAATCCTTTCGGCTAGCCGTGCTCGTGGGTGGGGCGTCGGTACTTGATTTTCGAGCGGCTCAGATCGGCTACCGTATCCGAGTATTTTCAGTCTCTGGCCAAGGGAGAACCACCCCATCAGCGACGCGGCGGCAGCGCGGACTAGAGCAATTCGGTCGTATCTTCCACGTCTACCGTCTTGGCCATGCGCTTGGCGAAGTAGTAGATGCGTTTGAGCTTCTCAATGATGTCCACCTCAATGGTGTAGGCAGGAATACGGTTGGGTTCCTCTGCCACCAGGCGCTGGGCCTGATGCGCCGCGGCGGAATCCGCGATCTGCGCAACCTCCTGCTTCATCGCCGTGACAGTGCGGGCGGCGACTTCGTTCTTCTGGGCCACGGCCTGCACCGCCGAGTTGACCGCCCGGTTGACTGCCACATGGAAATTGGTCAGCACCTCACGGGTGGGCTGACTGATGGATACGCCCTGATCAATGCGCTCGTTGCCAAGCACGATCAGATTGGTCTCGATCACGTCGCCGATGTTCTCCAGATCGTTGACAGCCTCCATCAGTTTGATCAACTCGGCGGTTTGATGCTCGGTCAGGCTGAGCCGGCTGATCTTGCCGAGATAGGCGATGATCTGCGCGTGCAAGACGTCGACGTCATCGTCCATGCGTTCGATGTCGCGCAGCGTCTGTCTGTTGCCACTGAGGATGCCCGGCATGATCCGCTTCATCATCTCCTCTACCCGCTCGCCCATGTGCAGCACCTCGAGCCGCACCCGACCAAGCGCTAGCGATGGCGTGGACAGCAGTTCCTCGTCGAGGTACTTGGCGCGAACCACCAGCGCTTCCTCACTGAGAGGCTTATCCGGCACAAGCCATTCCGCGGCGCGCGCGAACTGCCCAGCAAGACCGATGAACAACAAGGTGTTGGCAACGTTGAAGATGGTATGCGCGTTGGCGATCTGGCGAGGTGCGGCAGCGGCGAGTTGCTCAGTACCGCTGAGTTCCGGGTAGGCGGGCGAGATCCATCGGACGAACTCAGCTAGTTGCGCGATGAGTCCCACCCAGACCAGCACGCCGGCGACATTAAACAAGACGTGCACAACAGCGGCGCGTACCGCCTCCCGCGGCTTCCCGATAGAGGCCAAGAGTGCAGTCACACAGGTTCCGATGTTGGCCCCGAACGCCAGCGCAATACCGGTTGGTAGATTCACGAAGCCCTGGGCGGCCATGACGATGACGATGCCGGTGGTCGCCGCCGACGACTGCACCAGACCAGTGAATGCCGCTGCCACCAAGATGCCGACGAACGGGTTTTGCATCGTCTGCATTAAATCCAGGAAGGGCTGATAGCTGCGCAGCGGCCCCATGGCGTCGCTCATCACGCCCATACCAAAGAACACCAGGCCAAGCCCCATGAGCATACCGCCGTATTGGCGAATGCGCTCGTTTTTTGACGCGAATGCCATGGTGAAACCGATGCCGATCATCAACAGGGCCGCCTTGGTGACCTTGAACGCGATCAATTGGGCGGTCATGGTGGAACCGATGTTTGCGCCCATGATGACGCCGACGGATTGCGCCAACGACATCAGTCCAGCGCTGATGAAACCGACCACAAGCACGGTGGTTACCGACGAGGAGTTAATGATCGCGGTGACGAAGGCACCAGTGATCGCCCCCATGAAACGGTTGGTCGTAAGCTTTCCAAGGATATCCTTCATCCGTTCGCCAGCGACCGCCTTCAGCGCATCCGCCATCTGGTCCATACCGAACAGGAACAGGGCCAGGCCGCCGAACAAACCCATGCCCATGGTCCACCAGTCGATGCTCTCGCCGGGGTCCCCGTTACCCGCCCCATTGCCTGTGCCGATGGCGGCGCCGCCCACGAGCAACAGCGTCAAACCAAGCAGGATGGAGAGCGCGAGTGGAACGCGATCTTGCCACCTGGCGCTATACTGGAAAGCCGATGATGTCAATCGTTTACCGATCATGCGATCAATGTCCATGGGCTGCCTTGACTACCGTCACGGGGATGCGGCATAGGTGCATGACGTGCTCAGCCACGGACCCCATCAGGATGTGTTTCAGACCGGTGAGGCCCTTGCTACCCATAACGATCATGGTCGCACCGGTCTTGTCGGCCGCTTCGAGGATGCGCGTGCTCGGCAAACCCTTAACCAACAGCGAATCGAGACGCTTCCAGTCCTTGATCTCTGGATGTTGCTTGACCACGCGGTGCACGAACTCGTCGAGCATCTCGGCGGCGCCGTCCTCGATCCGCACGAGTTGCTTCTTCTTCAACGCCCGACTGTAGTAGCCGGGCATCGAATTAGGATCGTGGACGACATGCATCACCAACAGCGAACACTGCATGCAGCGGGATAATCCAACCGCGAACAATAGCGCCGCCTCGGAGGACTTGGAGAAGTCCACTGGGACCAGGATCGGGCCCGGCTCCGTCTTGTCGCTCATAGGTCTTCGGTCTCCTCTTAGCCGATGAAATGTCACCGATTCGAATCATCGACCAGGCCTGATCGCGTCGATGTCGCTTTCAACTCGGGAAATTATGACACGAAGATTACCATTTTGTGACAGCCAAAGACTGCCGATTTCTCGCTAGCGACCGCGGCTAGTCAGCTATAAGACGGTAAGGCAATGCCTCGCATCGACCGAAGCAGCACGTCTTGTTGCTTGATCCATGCGCTTCTTCGAATGGCCAACGGTCGCTGTACAGCGCAATCACCACAGACCTGCCGCAACGGTGAGAAAACCGCGTTGTCTATCGGCCAGTCTTGTCGTTGTTTCAGGAAACCTCATGCACGGAAGCTACCGCCACGAACCAGCCGGTTGTAGACCGGCACCAGGGGCTCCACTGGATAGCGCAATGGCAACAGACGTTTGCCAGCACGCGTGATGACGCCGATCGTGCGCGAATAAGCGCCAAACAGCACATGGTGATGTTCGATCCCACCGGCATTCAGCCAGCAAGTGTCGTCCATCGACAATGGCGTGTGCCCAACGACCACTGGCGTCTTCGAGTCGACGCCCATGCGCTTGCGGAAGCGTTTGAGGTCGGCGCCGTTGTATCCAGCCGGTGACCCCGGCTTGCGCAGACGCATGTGCGTGAGCTGATACTCCAGCTTTGGATGCTTGTGGATATGGATCACGTTCTCCCGTGTCGCCTTCATGGTTGGCGCACCGGCGTGACAGCAGAGGAAATGCGGCGACACCGCCACATAGGGAAAAAGGTCGTACAGGCGCTGCATTGCGTCGCGATACTTGGGGCCGCGCTGATCAAGCAAGGCTTTCTCCCACAACAGCCCCTGGGGCACGCCACCTTTGCTGATATCTTCGGCGAAACTGTCGTGGTTACCACGGAGATAAAAGACCCGACCTGGAAACCTGAGCTTAAGACGAAAAATAAAATCCATCAGCTGCATGGACAGGTCCATGTCGTCTTCCTTGCCAGGCTCGTCGGGATGCACCGCATCTCCCACCAGAATCAGCATGGCGCTGCCATCCTCCAGCGACTCTAAAAACCCGTTCTGCGTCAGAACAACCAACAGGTTGTCAACGCACGCATGCAGGTCACCGACAAAGATCGGCGCTGGCTTTGCCGGTAGGTGCAGCAGCCCGCCCGGGCGCCCTTCGCGCGTCGGCACGCGGTAAGCCTCAGACTCCATCACCTGGATTACCCGCTCCAGCAGCGCCAGGGCCTCATCCCGGGGCAGGCTGTCGATTGGCGCATTGATCAGCTTGACCAGCCGTTCAATCTTGGCCTTGCGCCAATGAATCACCCGCTCCGCAATGCTCATCTCCGTCAGTGGCGTCACACAGGCGCCACGAGTTGATGACTTCTTGCGCAGCGCCAGCCCCTTGCTCGTCAGCTTTAGACGCAAGTGACGGGCATCGACCACATCCGGATATTGAAGCAACAAGCGCTGCAGGGGGTCATCGCGCCCGAGGATCACCGATTGCCCCTCGGTGAGCCGAACAAAGCCACTGATGGAGGAGAAGAAAGTGATCGGATCAAACAACAGGTAGTCACCATTGGCACGAAAGCGCCCATCCGCATCAACGACCATTTCCGGATCGAGTTGCAGCCGGTAGCCGTCTTCACCTCCGAGCAGCAATTGCAATGGCAATGCTGGCGTTGGCACACGCACCTTGCTCTCAGGCAGACGCAGCGAGTCGCTCAGCTCCACATCATCGCACTCCTCCATTTCCTGGAGTAGTTCCCGGAAATAGTTGAGGAAATTATTGCGGGATTCGGGGCTTGTCTGCGGCATGGTTGCTGCCTATGGTTATGATGGCCGGCTGATCGAATCCGAGGCAACGCCACTGGGTTGCTTGATCCGATCGAAACACAAGGCGCCTTAATCGACTCACTCCAATTGATTCGGCAAAGCGATGCGCGCTGGCGCATGGCTAATGCGCTCACGCACATACACCTGCATGCCGTGGCGGTGGAAGTGTAGCGCGGCGCGGCGGAACAGTTCTAGCTGCGCGCGGATTTGGTCGAGTTCGATCCGAGCATCGACAGGATGGGTTCTTTGTTGGGCACGGTCCAGCCGATCTGCCCAGATCTGCTCCGGCGACGGCAGCAAGAACTCGAAGACGAAGCGACGCCGCCAGCCAACCGAGAGCAGATGTCGCTTCGGCGGCGGCATCAGCATGCGTGACTCGTCCAAACGCAGATCCCGCCAATGGTCGAGCCAGTGATCTTCAAACAGAGCCATGCCGCGGGAAGCACCCACGAACGGCAGACCGAGGTGAATCTCCCGGGGACGGATTGCCAGCGCCTGAGCCCGCCACCAACCCTTCATTGAAAGGTCCACGTAACCCTCCTCGGGCCAACCTCCAAGCTGTCGGATGAAGGTGGATTTGCCGGACCCTGGCGGCCCAGTCACAATGATCTGGTTAAAGCGCACGGATGTTGCAACCGGCACATTACGCAAGATGCGCAGATTGGTGACGCGCTCTAACGAGAGTCCAGGCGGTCCTTCGCGAAGGCTGGGGGGTCGATTGGGGTCTAGGCTAGCCATCGTGCCTTGGGGGCTCCTTGGGGAGGTTCCTTGGGGAGGGTTCCTTGAGGGAGCCTTCGCCTGGTGTTGCGAGGTGCTGGGGATGACCCCGGACCGCCAGATGCCGTATCCAGTCAAGTCAGTCCAGCATGCCGACAACACCCCGCTGAGATCAACCAAAGATCCACTTAAAGAGGTAGAAGAACAGCGCCGCCAAGATGGCACCGGCTGGCAAGGTTACGACCCAAGAAACGATAATGTTGCCGATGACGCGCAGATCCAACGCCCCGATGCCGCGTGCAAGGCCCACGCCCATGACCGCACCCACGGCAATATGCGTGGTCGATACAGGCAGTCCCGTCTTGGACGCAAGCACCACCGTACTCGCCGCGGCTAAGGTGGCGCAAAAACCGCGCGTTGGGGTCAGCTCGGTGATGCGTGTGCCGATTGTCTGCATCACCCGATAACCCATGGTCGCGAGCCCGACGACGATGCCGAGGCCGCCCAGTAGCAGTATCCATAGCGGCGTCGACGCCTTTTGCGCCACCTCTCCGCCACTCTGAATGATAGAGATGACAGCGGCCATCGGGCCGATACCGTTGGCCACATCGTTGGAGCCGTGCGCGAAGGCCATCGCGCAAGCCGTGAAGATCATCATCGGTGTGAACACACGCTCGACGCTGGCGAAGTGGAAGCTTCTATCCGCCGTGGTGTCGACCTTGACACGACTGATCATCCACTTGCCGATCAATGCGACTAAGATGCCGATCAGGGTTGCCGCCATAAAGCTCTGCGGCATAGTCAGATGCAAATCAAGGTGTTTTAGCCCCTTGAACAGCGTCACCAGACTGACGATCCCGCCCACCAAGAAAACGTAAGCCGGCCCCCAGCGCTTCGCACTTTCGAAAGGGTTATCGGCGTTCAGGATCAGCTTGCGGATGCTCAGCATCAGCAGCAGCGCGATCAGGCCACCGATCATCGGCGAGACCACCCAACTGGCCGCGATCTGGCCGATCTTGGCCCACTTGACGGCATCCATGCCGATGCCGGCGATGGCAAAGCCGACGATGGCGCCGACAATAGAGTGCGTTGTGGACACCGGCCAACCGCGGGTGGTGGCGACCATCAGCCAGATGGCGGCGGCCAGCAAGGCCGCAAGCATGCCGTAGACCAGGAGCTCCGGGCTGCCGGCAATGGGGGTCGGATCGATGATGCCCTTGCGGATGGTCGAAGTGACTGAACCGCCGGCCAGGAAAGCGCCAGCGAACTCAAAGACAGCGGCGATGACGATGGCTTGCTTCACGCTGATGGCGCCCGAGCCGACCGAGGTGCCCATGGCGTTGGCAACATCGTTGGCGCCAATGCCCCAGGTCATGTAGAGGCCGAACAGAATGGCGAGAACGAGGAAAACAGTACCGTAGGTTGCGATGATTTCCATTGTGACTCCAAGATTTGTTATGTCGCCAGCGCGCGCTCGACCTCGCGCCGGCCCAACAGAGATCGCGCTCAGGATCGACTGCCGCTCAAGGGTGCCCGTACACGATGGCAGGACGATCTGGCATTGGTTGGAAGACTGGCCCCGCCGCGACTCAGCGCGCGATCAGCAACAGCAGGCGGTCCCCTACCCTCTCGGAGTAATCGGCCAGATTGCCGATCCAACGGATAAGCCGGTACCAGAACATGACCGAGACCGGACTCATGCTGTCCTCATGCTGGAACAGCGTCTTGGCGAGTGCCATGCCCAGATCGTCGGTTTCGCTCTCGATCTTGTTTAGCTCCTGAACCATGGTCTCGACCCGCGCCGCCTCGGGTCCGCGGAAACCGGTCTCGACCAATTCATCGAGTTCGCCGATGACCGCGGTGGACTGTTTGCAAGCGTCGACGCAGCGACCAATCAGCGCCCGCAGATCGGCCTGCATGTCGTCGGGCACCGTCATCTCACGCTGCAACAGCAGGCCGGCGATGTCCTGAGCGGTGTCCGCGATGGAGTCTTGCACCTCCAGCACCTCCAACAGATCACGTCGGTCGACGGGCATGAACAGACTCTTGGGCAGGTGCAGCCGAACCTGGTTCTTGATCCCGTCCGCCTCGCTTTCTTTGGCGAAGATCTCGTCGGAGATTCGATTCAGGGATTCCTCGTCGCCAGCGATTAAGGCATCGAACAGGCTCGGCACCCGGGCGACACAGTCGTTGACGACCGTCATGTGCTGCTGCATCGGCTTAAAGGGCGATCCGGCGAACAGGGCCGCAATCGGATTCTTCGACTTCATCGGTGGTTTTCTCCTCAATCGCTAAGAGTTCGCAAGGCGGTTGCGTCATCATGCGCACGGATACCGGGCTGGCCTGTATTAGGTCGCAAGATAGGTCGCTGGATAGGCCAGGGTCGGCAGATCATCGTTATCTTTGTGCTGGTCGCGCAGTCCCGACCACGGCGCCGGCGCCGGGCCAATACTGTCACAAATTCGTCATCTTGGTGCAACAATTAGCGATCTTTATCCGCAACTTCTCTAAGGAAAACGACCAGATCGACCGGGGCGCCAATCGCGATGGAGCGGCTGATCGTCCGGCTGCTCGTCCGATAACGCCGCCGCCCGATGTCGACACAGGCTATGCTGTCGGACAACGGCTCGCACGAGCTCATTGCCAAACATCCTAAAATCGGCATGCTCGATGCATTCAGTAGATGGATAGCTAGTCGAAATCGTCGGCAATCAGGCAACTGGCCTCAGTGCATGTTGGCGGATTACTCGACAACAATTGATTCGCCTTTAGTCAGGCACCTTTGTTACACGACGAGCACGAAAATCACTGATAAATAGCTAAGATCCTGCTGCGTGTTTTCGTGGTTATTCCGTCCGCGGTGATGTTCAGCCTCTGCATTGCCACCCAGCGCCGATAAGGCAAAAATCCAGACGAGGAGCGGTCCCTATGAGCAAGCTCGGAACAGGTTTACGCGTCGGCGAGAAGATCGGCCTCAGCTTCGGCGCCGTGGCCCTGATTCTTCTCGGCGCTATCTGGTACAACCACCTCAATCTTGTCCGCGTGGTGGACAACTACCAGGAGCTGAACAACGTCTATGGCGCGCGCCAAACGCTGGCCTTCACCATCGAGAGCCGGCTGAGCGACATGCTGAGCGCCGCCGAACGCTTCTTGGCCACGCGCAATACCAACTACGCGGTTCAGGCGCGAGCTGAGGCGACCGCGCTGGCGGAGCAGATCGCACTGCTGGCCGAGATCGACGCACCGTCAGACTACACCGCGGAACAACTCAGCACCTTGAAAACGGACTTCAGCGCCGGCTTCGACGCCATTGTCGAGGCCTGGCGCCGCCGCGGACTCGACGAGAACCTCGGTCTACAGGGTGCATTCCGCGATGCGGCACACGAACTGGAAGACCGGGCCGGCCAATACAACGTCGACCGGCCTTATCTCCTGCTGCTGCAATTACGCCGACGCGAGAAGGATCTGGGTCTGCGCCGCGACCCAAGCTACCAGCAGCAGATCCATGCCCTACTCGACGAGATCACGGAGACAGTCAAAGACTCCGACCTATCGCCGCCGATCAAGCAAGCCCTCGCCACGGAGCTCTCGACCTACCGCGGCGAACTTGATGCCTATGCCGACATCGTGCTGTCCGGCAAGGAGATCGACGGAGGTATGGGGCCGTTTCGCGACGCAGCGCATCGTATCGAAGACCTGTTGACGGCACATTACATCCCGGGACTTAAGACGCAGATCCTGCAACTGCGCCGGCGCGAGAAGGATTATCTATTGCGCGGAGACCAAAGCTATGTCGCCATGGTGGAGAGCATCGCATCCGGCATTCGCGGCCGGATCGACGCATCTAGCGTCGCCGAGGCCGAACAGCAGCAATTATTGGCCCTCCTCGACGGCTACGAGCGTGATTTTCGCGCTTTGGTCGAACAGGACCAGCGGATCAATGACCTAAAGGCACGGATGTACAACGCGGCAGCGCGGATCACGCCGTTGGTGAACGAGAACCTGACGCAAGCAAACGCACTGCTGCAGCGCATGAGCACAGGCATCGCTGACGACGCCGCCGACCGGGCCCGCGCCAGCCTAATCGCCGCGGCGATTGCACTCGCGCTTGGAACGCTGTTCGCCGTCCTGATCACGGGGCGCATCGTGCGACCGGTCGACGAGATGGCGGGCATGCTCGACCGTCTCACACGGGAGAATCCAACCGAGCGCATGCCGACCAATCCCAAGGGCCGAGACGAGATCAACGCAATGGCGATTGCGCTCAACACCTTAACCGACCACAAGGCGGTCTTCTTCCATTGGTGGCGCACCTCAATGCAGGAGGCCATCGCGCTACGTGACCGGCACCAGGCAAAAGACGACGAGGAGCACGCCGACGCCGAGCACGAACTGCACACCGCGGCCATATCCAGGCTCGCCCAGATCAACGCCCTTAAGGCGCAGTTGCTGGCGCAGGCGGAACACATCAGTGTCGTTGCCGAGCGGCTAGACAGCACGAAGCGTCATAGCGAGGACGGCGCGGCCTTGCGCAACGCCGCTGCCGGCATCCGCACGCTGCTCAGCGTGCTGGACGAAGACTGACGGCAAGCGCGGGAAGCAACCTCTGCGCTGGCTGGCGCTATCTGGGACCGTCTTCTTTGTGCCTTTGCGCGAGCGATCTTGTTGACTATTGCTCTCGGCGCCACAGCGCATACAGGTGATGCGTCGGGCCGTGCCCGCTGCCGACGACGAGTTCGTCGGCATGTTCGATGGCGCCAGACACGTAGGCCTTGGCCTGGCGCATCGCCTCGAGCACATCGCCGGTCAACGCCAAGCGCGCCGCCAGCGCCGAGGACAGCGTACAACCGGTACCGTGGGTGTTGCGCGTCGCGGTTCGCGGTCCTTCCAACCAATGCCCCCCGGCCTCGGTGCACAGATAGTCCGGGCTGTCATCGCCGCCAAGATGCCCCCCCTTCAGCAGCACGTGACGCGGACCGAGGGCACGCAACCCTTCGGCCAGCGCCGGCATACCCAAAGGCTCCGTCGGCTCGGCCCAGGCGAGCAAGGCCGCGGCCTCGGGCAGGTTTGGCGTTAACACCTCGGCCAGAGGCAGCAGGCGCTCGATCAGTACCGAGACCGCCTCCGACGAGAGTAGACGATTGCCACCCTTGGCGACCATGACCGGATCGAGCACGACATTGCGCGCGCCGTGGCGCCTGAGCGCGTCGGCGACGGCAGTTGCGATATCGCCGGTACCGATCATGCCAATCTTCACCGCATCCACACGGATATCGGCGAACACAGCGTCGATCTGGGCAGCGACAAAGTCCGCCGGCACCAGTTCAACGGCACGGACGCCCTGGGTATTTTGCGCCGTCAGCGCCGTGATCGCCGCCATCGCATAACAGCCATTCGCTGATATCGCCTTGAGATCGGCCTGGATGCCAGCGCCCCCGGACGGATCGGAGCCGGCGATACTGAGTACATTTGGGATCATTTGGTGGGTTGGCCCTTTAGCGACTGGCATTTTGGCCTATACCGCTTGCACATAGCATCAAGCGATCAAATGCAACCATGTCGGCGACGACTGGCTTTCGCCGCCTCGGCGAATGCGCGTGCCGCGGACTCGGGGTTCGGCGCCGCGCAGATGGCCGAGACGACAGCAAGCCCGCAAGCTCCGGCCGCGAAGACCGCTTGGGTATTGGCCACGGACAATCCGCCAATCGCGACCGCTGGTAGCGCGCTCGCCGCGCAGACGCGCGACAGCCCGTCAAAGCCGAGCGGCGCGGCATGGTCGCACTTGGTCGTGGTCTTAAACACAGGGCCAACGCCGACATAGTCGACGACCTCGGGGTCCAGCGCGCGCGCATGTTCGACACTTTGTATCGACAGGCCGACAATGGCGTCCGCACCCAGCACGCGGCGTGCCTCTGCCGCGGCAGCATCCGACCGCCCCAGATGCACGCCGTCCGCGCCAATCGCCGCGGCGACCTCGACGCGATCGTTGACGATCAATCGTGCGCTGGTCTTCGCCAGCGCCTTTTTCAACAGCCGCCCCTGGCGGATCAATGCCTGATCCGAGGCGACCTTGTTGCGCAACTGCACGATGCCAACGCCCCCTTGCACCGCCGCGAGGACAGTCTCGACGACGCCGCGCTTGGCACAGAGCCCGGGATCGGTGACCAGATAGACCGACAGATCGGCCTTTGGCTTCGTGGTTCGCGTCGTGGTTCGCGTTGACAGAGCTCGCGTCAATATACAGACCTCCCGGAATCGGAATTCTCGACGCATCCAACAAACTGGCACGCGCACAAATGTCCGCTGCCATGACAACCGTCAACGCCGCATCAAAGCGCGACTGCTAGATTTGGTCCAATCCTCAAGCGCCATAGTTCCGCCGGTCGCGGCAATGCGAGGCTGTCGTAGCGCCTGCGGACCGAGCAGAACAAACGACTAGCGCTGCGTGGTTGCTGCACTGCACCATTTGGCACTATGATGGTACCCTGCCATTATTTCTATGACAACCTAATGTAATCGCCCCTTGATTTGAGTGACGATTTCCCTGAGCCTGCTCCGGCAGTACCGCAGTCGTTGGCGTCATGCTATAGATACTCGATCACGGCAACGACAGATACTCGACCACGGCAACGACAACTAGAATGCTCCGACAGTCTGCTCAAGGCTTGCTGGGTAGCAGACTAAAGTTGGCCCAATCGAAGTCGGGTTATTTGACCTCGAACCAAGCATATAGCCACTAACGCAGCGATAGCCAATGACAGAGTACGCGTTAATACTGGTCGGCACCGTGCTGGTGAACAACATCGTGTTGGTCAAGTTTCTGGGGCTATGTCCCTTCATGGGCGTGTCTAAGAGTCTCGAGACCGCGATCGGCATGGGGCTTGCCACCACCTTCGTGCTGACGCTGTCGGCAGTCACATCCTGGCTGGTCAACGAGTATCTGCTGCTGCCGTTGGGCATCGATTACCTTCGGACAATCGCTTTTATTCTCGTCATCGCCGTGGTGGTTCAGTTCACCGAGACGGTCATGCACAAGACCAGCCCGGTACTCTATCAGGTGCTCGGCATCTTCCTGCCGCTGATCACCACCAACTGCGCCGTGCTGGGAGTCGCATTGCTGAACCTGCAGGAACAACGCAGTCTCGTCGACTCCGCGCTCTACGGCTTCGGCGCCGCCTTGGGTTTCTCGCTGGTGCTGGTGCTATTCGCGGCCATGCGCGAGCGCGTCGCCGTTGCCGACGTGCCCGAGCCATTCCAAGGCAGCGCCATCGCGCTGATATCCGCCGGCCTGATGTCGCTGGCCTTCATGGGTTTTGCCGGCCTGGTCGCCAACTAGGCCCGCATGCGTTCGCCAACAAGCCGCTCGCGCCACCAACCGCTTTACCACCAATAGCCTTCCCGGATGTAGGAGAAACAGACATGATCACCGCTATCGCCTCCATCGGCGCCATCGCCGCGCTGGCCGCCATGTTCGGCCTGTTGCTCGGCTATTCGGCTATCCGTTTCCACGTCGAGGGCGACCCAGTCGCCGATCAGGTGGAAGTGATGTTGCCACAAAGCCAATGCGGCCAGTGCGGCTACCCCGGATGCCGCCCCTATGCCGAGGCGGTCGCCAGCGGCGAGGCCGAGATCAGCCTGTGTCTGCCCGGCGGCGAAGGCGCCATGCTGGCCATGGCGGAGCTGCTTGGCCGCGAACCCGCGAAGATGGGGGAGATCGCCGAGAAGCCCAAGTGCGTTGCCGTCATCGACGAGCAGACCTGCATCGGCTGTACCAAATGCTTGCAGGCCTGTCCCGTCGATGCCATCGTCGGCGCCGCCAAGCAACTACACGGCATCCTGCGCAGTGAATGCACCGGCTGCGAGCTGTGCAGAGCGCCCTGCCCCGTAAACAGCATCCGCATGGAGCCGATCCCGGAGACCCTTGCCACCTGGAAATGGCCATTCCCCACCTACCAAAGGCTACCTCTACCAGCGGCCGCTCGGATCGAGCACGCGCCCTCCGTCTCGGCACCGGTTGAACTCGAACAACGAGAGGCGGCCTAGAGCGCGTGCCGAAGCCAATGTTCTCTTTGCTCAAGAAGCGACACTTGTCCAATGCCACCGGCCGCAAGCGCAAGCTGTGGCAGTTCCACGGCGGCGTTCACCTACCCGAAGAAAAGCATCTATCCAACGGCAAACCGTTGCGGGATGCGCCACTACCGGCACAGCTCGTGATACCGCTACAACAGCATATCGGCGCGCCGGCACGGGCCTGTGTCAGGGTTGGCGAGCGGGTGTTAAAAGGCCAGCTCATCGGCGAGCCCGAGGGCTATATCAGCGCCCCGGTGCATGCGTCCAGTTCGGGCCTGGTCAGCGCCATTGAACCCCGCGCAGCGGCGCATCCATCCGGGCTGCAGGTGCCGTGCGTCGTCATAGAAACCGACGGCGCCGACCAATGGGCCGAACTACCCGAACCGATCATGGATTACCAGGCGGCCGATGCCGCGACCCTGCGCCAGCGCATCCGCGACTGCGGCGTGGTTGGCATGGGCGGCGCATCATTCCCATCCAATGTCAAGCTGAACCCCGGCGCCGACCAGCCCATTGATACCTTGATCATCAACGGCGTCGAATGCGAACCCTACATCAGCTGCGACGATCTGCTGATGCGCGGACAGGCCGCCGACATCATTGATGGCATCAGCATCATGTTGCGGGTGCTTGGTGCAAAACAATGTCTCGTGGGCATTGAGGACAACAAGCCCGAGGCGATCTTGGCCATGCAGCAAGCGGTTGTGCTCGCCGCGACCGGCAAGGTGATCGGACGACCCCGGGCCGGTGAAACAGGGAGCAATCAAATATCCGCTAAGCAGATCGTTAAAGGGCAAGCCCGCAACGCATTCGCCGAGCGCATCCAAGTGGTCAAGATCCCGACCCTCTACCCGAGCGGCGGTGAGAAGCAGCTGATCAAGATTCTGACCGGCAAGGAGGTGCCGAGCCACGGTATTCCGGCGCAGGTGGGCATCGTCTGCCAAAACGTCGGCACCGCGAAGGCGGTTGCCGACGCGGTGCTGCGAGGGCAACCACTGATCGAGCGGTTGGTCACGGTCAGCGGACGTGGCGTGGCGCATCCGTGCAACTCTCGGGTGCGCGTCGGTTCCCTGGCCAGCGGACTGATCGCGGCAAGTGGCGGCTACCGCGGAGCGCTTGCAAAACTGGTGATCGGCGGGCCGATGATGGGTTTCCGGGTCGACTCCGACGCGTTGCCCGTGACCAAGGCCACCAATTGCATCCTCGCCCTGACGCCAGAAGAAAGTCCGGACTCGGGCGAGCCGCTGGCCTGCATTCGCTGCGGGCGCTGCGCCGAGGTTTGCCCGGCAAACCTGCTGCCACAACAGATGTATTGGCACGCCCGCGCCAAGAATCTGGACAAGACACAAGACTACAATCTGTTCGACTGTATCGAGTGCGGCTGCTGCGCCCACGTGTGCCCATCGCATATCCCACTGGTTCAGTATTACCGCTACGCCAAGACCGAGAGTTGGGCGCGCGAGCGCGAGAAGCGTGCCTCGGAGCATGCCCGTGAGCGCCACGAGGCACGCGAGGCCAGAATCGAACGCCTAGAGCGTGAACGCCAGTCGATGTTGAGAAGAAAGAAAGAGGCCATCGCGCCAAAGTCTAAGGCACCCAAGGCCGCTGCATCGACCAGCACCGGCGCGGCGAATGACCAGGGCGATCCCAAGAAGACCGCCATTGAGGCGGCTCGCAAACGCGCCGCGGAGAAGAAAGCGGCGGCCGCCAAGGTCGTCGCATCGACCTCCGAAGCTGCTCCAAAGTCCGCCGCAAGCCAAGCATCAGGGTCGGCACCAGCATCGGCACCAGTATTTGCCGACGAGGACCAGCACTGATGCCCGGGGGATTTCTCTCATCGCCCCACAGCGCACGCGTCAACCGGGTAGATCAGGTCATGTTGCAGGTCTGCCTGGCGCTGGTGCCGGGCACGCTGGCGCTGGTCTGGTATTTCGGATGGGGCATCCTCATCAACATGGCCCTGGCGACGGTGTTCGCGGTATCCGCCGAGGCCCTGGTGATGGTGCTGCGCGGCCGCCCTATTTTGCCAGCCATCAGCGACTACAGCGCCGTGGTTACCGCGCTGCTCTTTGCATTGACGGTACCACCGACACTGCCCTGGTGGATGACCTTGCTCGGTATGCTGTTTGCCATCGTCATCGTCAAACAACTTTATGGCGGTATCGGCTACAACCCATTCAACCCCGCCATGGCGGGCTACGTCTTCCTGTTGATTTCCTATCCGGTAGAGCTGACTAGTTGGCTACCGCCCGACATACCCGAACTCCTTCAGACCCAAGATCTCGTCACGCTGTCGTTTGTCGAATCGGCGCGCCTGATCTTCACCGGCATCATGCCGCCCGGCATCACCTGGGACGCCATCACCGCCGCGACGCCGCTGGACGAGATGCGCACGCTGCTCGACCAGGACCAGGTCATCAGCGAGATCCGGCAAAGCCCACTCTGGGGCGACTTCGGCGGACGCGGATGGGAATGGGTCGGGAACTGGTTTCTCGTCGGCGGACTGTTTCTGCTTTGGCGGCGCATCATCACCTGGCATATCCCGGTGTCCTTCCTGGGCGGCCTCTTGATCATGGCCGGGCTGTTTTGGTTCCTGGACCCACAAACGCACCCGCACCCGGCGTTTCACCTGTTCTCTGGCGGCGCCATCTTGGGGGCCTTTTTCATTGCCACCGACCCGGTCAGCGCCTGCACCACCCGGCGTGGACAGCTCATCTATGGCGCATGCATCGGCGCGCTGGTGTTCGTCATTCGCACCTGGGGCGGCTATCCGGATGCCGTTGCCTTTTCGGTTTTGCTGTTAAACATCGCCGCTCCAATGATCGATCAATACACACAACCGCGGGTCTTCGGTCAGGCGCGTCGGCGCGCCTAATCCAGCGGCCCATACAGGATACCGCCCAGCTCGGCGTCAATACCATGAACAATGCACCCATCCTGATCGCCGCCTTTATCCTAGGCAGTTTCGCCGTCGCTGGTGTCGGCATCGTCACGATCACCCATGCCATGACCGACACTCGCATCGCCGAGAACCAGCGCGAGGCCATGCTTGCCAAGCTCAAGGCCATCGTGCCGGCCGAGCGAGTCAAGAACGACCCCCTCACCGATCGCATCCAGGTCAGCGACGAGGCTATGCTCGGCTCACCGCTCACGGACGTCTACCGTGTCCGCGACGGCAAGCAACCGGTTGCCCTGGTCTTGCGGGCAGTGGTGCCGGATGGCTACGCCGGCCCGATCAAGCTCCTCGTGTCGGTGCTGGCGGACGGGCGCCTCGGCGGCGTGCGGGTCATTGAGCACCACGAGACCCCAGGTCTCGGAGACAAGATCGATGAAAAAAAGGACGATTGGATCATTGAGCAATTCAACGGCAAATCCTTGTCAAATCCGTTGCCTGAGGATTGGAAGGTCAAGCGTGACGGCGGTGATTTCGATCAGTTCACGGGCGCCACGATCACGCCGCGTTCGGTGGTCAAGGCGGTCAAGAACACGCTGCTGTATGTCCAGGAACAGGGCCAGACGCTCTATCTGACGCCAGCGATCGGCCAGGCGCCAGCAACTGAGAGCAACCCCGCCAACTCTGATCCGGCGCCGCCTCACCCCACCGCAGTCGGCAATACCCAGGGCGTGGCGGATCAGCAAGTCACGGAGACTTCCTAATGGCTAAGCAGGGTCATGGGCCGGGTTATGGCAGGATTATCGGCGACGGTCTTTGGAGCAACAACCAGGCGCTGGTCGCGATGCTTGGCCTGTGCCCGTTGCTGGCGACTACCACGACCGCAACCAATGGTCTAGGAATGGGACTCGCGACAACGACCGTGTTGCTGCTGTCAAACATCACCATCTCCCTGATCCGCAATCTGGTCCGCCCTGAGATTCGCCTGCCCGTGTTCGTGCTCGTCATCGCTTCCTTCGTCACCGCGGTTGAATTGACCATGCAGGCGGTCTTCTACGAACTCTACCTGGTCCTGGGGCTATTTATCCCGCTCATTGTGACCAACTGCGCCATCATCGGCCGCGCAGAGGCATTCGCCTCCAAGACCAGCGTCGATCGCGCCATCGTCGACGGCTTGGCCATGGGCCTAGGCTTCACCTTGGTCTTGATGGTGCTCGGCGGCGTCCGAGAATTCCTCGGCCAAGGCACGGTGTTCTACCAAGCTGATCTGCTTATGGGCGAGACCGCGCGCGGCTTTGGCCTAGACCTGGGCGATCGCTTCCATGGCGCACTGCTGGCTATTTTGCCGCCCGGGGCTTTCATTGGACTTGGTATGCTCGTCGCGCTGAAGAACATCGTCGACAATCGGGTCGCGCGCTTACAAAAGGCGCTGGCGAAGCGCACGCGGGTTACCACGGAATCTGATCGCGCACAGCCAGCGACTGGCTGACCGCCAAGGGCCAATGTGTCGCCATTGCGCTGTTCGCATCCCGCGGCCGAGCATCCCCCGCCAGCTAGACCAGCGAGGCACCCGGTTGCGCGGCTTGCGGACCTTTACCTGAACTGATCGCCGTGCCTTCTTGAAGCGATTGATCATGGTATATTAGCCGATCTGCATGTACCTTCAGCAAAGGATACCTGTTTCAGAATCATTATTTCAAAAGACCAGCTACGCCTACTGGCATAGCCAGAATGCGGACTGGCCAGGATGCCGCCGCCGCAACCGCAAAAACTTCGGCATGGCCGAGAATCCGGGGACCAAGCGAACTACAGCCTGTCCGTTGGGCACCAAGGAGCCCGCGGGAGCGATCCGAACAACCAAGCAGACGGGGAGTCTCTAATGTCTAAAAAACACCCAATCGTTGCCGTCACCGGCTCATCCGGCGCCGGTACCACCACGGTCAAACGTGCCTTCGAGCATATCTTCTACCGCGACGGCATCAAGGCAGCAGTCATCGAAGGCGACAGCTTCCACCGCTACGACCGCGTCGAAATGAAGGCCGAAATGGCCAAGGCCAGCGAGGAACATCGCAACCTGAGTCACTTCGGCCCCGAGGCTAACCGCTTCGATCTCCTAGAAGAACTCTTTGCTTCCTACGGCGATACCGGCGGCGGTAAGCAACGCTACTACATCCACAGTGCTGAAGAGGCTGAGCATCACAATGCCCGGCTCGGCACCGATCTGAATCCCGGAGAATTTACGCCCTGGGAAGAGGTTCCGCAGGGGACCGATCTGTTATTCTACGAGGGACTCCATGGCCTGGTCGTGAGCGACGACGCGGACGTGGCTAAACACGTCGACCTCGGCGTTGGCGTGGTACCTATCGTCAATCTGGAGTGGATCCAGAAGATTCACCGCGACAACCTAGAGCGCGGCTACTCGGCGGAGGCGATCGTCGACACCATCATGCGCCGCATGCCGGATTACATCCGCCACATCACGCCGCAGTTCTCGCTGACCGACATCAATTTCCAGCGCGTCTCCACGGTCGACACGTCCAACCCCTTTATTGCACGCGATATCCCGACGCCGGATGAGAGCTTTGTAATCATTCGCTTTCAGGACCCCGTAGCGCTCAATGTCGATTTCCCATTCCTGCTGAACATGATCCATGATTCCTTTATGTCTCGGCGCAATACCATGGTGGTGCCCGGCGGCAAGATGGGTTTCTCAATGGAGGTCATACTACAACCCATTATCGAGCGCATGATGGACTCTCGTAACGCCTGACCGCCCAGGCCCGCCCGGACCAGAACATCCGGCACGTCGGCCCCGGACGGGCGTTTTATTGTCCCCGGACAGAAGGCGCTTTCGACCTGATCAGAGCGGATCGAGCAACGAGGTCTCGATCCGTTCATAAGCTTCCGCCAACCGCTCCACCCAAGTACCAACAGCTGCTGCGCCGCGCAGTTCGTCCTGTCGAATCTCGATCATCACATGCGCAATGCCGCGGCCCACGCCATGGGTCGGCAGTGTATAGTCGAATGCGTTGTCAATTGCATAGGGTTGGTTGTCGCCAATCCGCAAATCCCGTTCGACTGCGAGCGCATTGCGCATCAAGTCTCCGAGCCGGCGATCTCGTCCATAGGCGACACCCACCTGCCAAGGGCGCCACCGCCCGCCAAATTCAGGGCTAAAGCTGTGGATACTCATCAGCAGCGGCCGCCGATCAGCGAGTACATCAAGCAGATGCTCTACCGCTTGGTGATAGGGAACAAACAGCGCCGCAACACGCGCGGCCCTGGCCCGCGGGCTGAGGTTGAGATTGCCGGGAATCCGCACTCCGGCGCTCTGCGCGGGCATGGACTCGGGGCTGCGCAACGGGCGGTTCAGGTCGACCACCAGCCGAGAATAGCCGCCCAGGACGAGCGGGGCATCGAGTCGTGCCGAGAGTCCGCGGGCCACCTCGGCCGCCCCAGGATCCCAGGCGATGTGCTGCATCAGCAGCTCCGGACCAAGCCCGAGATTGTCTAGACCTAGCGGGATCGTATTCGATGCGTGATCGCAAACCAAGCAAGCGCGTGATGTCCCAGTCGGGTTGAAGACCTGTACGGCCGGCGGCTCATCGGGGCCGAGTACCGGTTGGGACTCTTGCATATGTGGATTCTGCATTGTCAAGCCATGAGAGATTTCGCCTGATCAAACCTGAGCACGACCCGCAGGCCCGGGTTGGCATCGTCCAGCCGCAACGCGGCGCCATGCAACTGGGCGACGGCCTGCACCAGACTCAGACCCAGACCATGCCCAGGGGCGGAGCGGCTCTCGTCGATGCGATAGAAACGTTGCACGACCTTGCGCCGCAACTCGGCGGGGATGCCGGGGCCGGAATCGGTGACGCTGATGTCCAGCGCCCCGCTCAGGGCAATCGCATCAAGCAAGATGCGGCTACCTTCAGGGGTGTACTTGATGGCGTTGTCGAGCAGGTTGGCCAATGCCTGGAATAGCAGATCGCGGTCGCCGTGCACGCACAAACCTCGGCCCATATCCGCATCCGCTGCCCCGCTCGCGGCGGACAAGTCCGGGCGCACATCCAGGGTCTGGCCCTTGTCGGCGGCCAGCGGCTCGTAGAGTTCCGCCACGTCGTGCAGCAGCGGCACCGGGTCCAGATCGGTAAAGGCCGCGCGGCGACTACCGGATTCGACGCGCGCGATGCGCAGCAGGGCGTTGAAGGCACTGAGCAATTCTTCGGCGTCGTTGATGGCGGCATCGACACTGGCCGCCGATTCGGCGGGCAGGTCAGTATCGCGCAACTGGCTGAGCTTGGTGTGCAGCCGGCTCAGCGGCGTGCGCAGATCGTGGGCGATGTTGTCGCTGACCTGTCGCACGCTCGCCATCAGGGCCTCGATGCGGGCCAACATGCGATTGAGATTGACGGCAAGCTGATCGAACTCGTCGCCGCTGCCGTCACTGGGCGCCCGACGGGACAGGTCGCCGTCCATGATCTCACGGCCGACCTCATTGATGGCCTCGATGCGGCGAACCACGCCAGCGCTCATCAGCGAGCCGCCGAGCAATGCCAAGCCTGCGGTCATGGCGAGTCCCCAGGCGAGCGCATCTTGGATTACCGCGCGGGTCGCCGAGAGTTCGCGCACATCGCGCCCCACCAATAGGCGTAGGCCGCCGCGCAGCCGAAAAACCATGGCGCGCGCGGCGTGCTCCGTCGGTGGCTCGGCGGGACGGCCGGCGACAGGCTCACGCAAGCGAAACTCCAGCCAACCGTCGCCGTCCGGCTCCGCGGTGGGCCAGGCATGCAGATTTCCGACCAGCGGCTGATAGTCGTTATCCGCCAGCAAGTAGACACCAGCGCCGCCGGGATCGCGGGCAACACGCTCGACGATCAGGGTGGACAGCCCAGTTAGTCCGCGACGGCGGTATTGCTCGGCCAACCCCTGAATCTCGGCATCAATGGTGGCGTCGGTCTGACGCGCCATGAAGCCGGCCGTAGACCAGTAGATGAAGCCAAGCAGGATGGCCACCGACACGCCAAGCAGCAGCGCATAGAGCACCGCCAAACGGAAGGTAAAGCTCGACAGTACGAAACTAAGCCGCACGAAGGACATAACCGGCCCCGCGCACCGTCTGCAACAGCGGCGGGTCAAAGTCCTTGTCGATCTTGCCCCGCAGACGGCTGACATGCACGTCGATGACGTTGGTCTGCGGGTCGAAATTATAGTCCCAGACTTGCTCCAGCAGCATGGTCCGGGTCACCACCTGTCCGGCGTGGCGCATTAAATACTCCAGCAGTCGAAACTCCCGCGGCTGCAACGCGATGCGCTCTCCGGCGCGAACCACTTCGCGGGTGAGCAGGTCCATCTCCAGATCGGCGACGACGAGGCGCGTCGCTGGCTGATCGCCCGGGACGGCCCGACGAAGGAGGGCCTCGACCCGGGCATGCAGTTCGGAGAACGCGAACGGCTTGACCAGATAGTCATCGCCGCCAGCACGCAGACCCTCGACACGATCATCCACATCGCCGAGTGCACTCAAGATCAGCACCGGCGTCTTGTCACCAGAGGCGCGCAGCGTACGCACGATGCCGAGCCCGTCCAACAACGGCAACATGCGATCGACCACCAGCACGTCGTAGTCGCCGCCGGCCGCTTGCAGCAGCCCATCGCGACCGTCGGCGGCATGCTCGACCAAGGCGCCGACCTCACCAAAGGCTTTGGCCAGATAGGCCGCAAGCTGGCCGTCGTCTTCGATGATGAGTACCCGCATCGGTGTTTCCGCCGGTTGCACCGCAGCAGTGCTTCAAGCAAAGGGCACCGCAACAAATCGCTGTTCGCCATCCTTTTCCACACGCAGCAGCACCGACGGACGTTCCTGCTTCGCGGCGTCGCGGACGGCGTTCGCCAACTCGTCCGGCGAATGCACCGATTCCTGACCCACCATCGAGATCAGGCTACCGGGCTCAATGCCGGCACGCGCGGCTGGGCTACCGGCCTGCACCTGAGCCACCAGCACACCGGCGGCATTGGCGGCGAGACCGCGCTCGGCGCGCTGCTCGGGCGTCAGCGGCGTCAAGAACAGGCCGATGCGCGGCTCGTCGTCATCCGCGACGGCGGGTTCGCTTGTGGCCAGGTCTTCGCCCGGCATCCGGCCGATGCTCACGTTGATGACGCGCACCTTGCCGCCACGAACGACCTCCAGTTCGATCCGCGTACCAGCATCAATGCTGGCCACCAGCTTGGTCAGGTCGCGATACTCGTCCATTCGTTGACCGGCGGCTTGAATGATGACATCGCCACTGCGCACGCCAGCGGCGGCGGCCGGACTGTCCGCGAGCACGTCGGCCACCAAAACGCCGCGGGCCTCATCCAGTCCCAGACTGCCCGCCACCGCCTCGGTGACAGCCTGGATCTGTACCCCGAGCCACCCGCGCTCGACACGGCCGGTGGTCCGCAGTTGGTCAACGACGTCGGCGACGGTTTCCGCGGGTATCGCGAAGCCGATGCCGATATTGCCGCCGCTGGGCGAGAAGATGGCGGTGTTGACACCGATCACGCGCCCACGGTTATCGAACAGCGGCCCGCCGGAGTTGCCGCGATTGATCGGGGCATCGATCTGAATATAGTCATCGTAGGGGCCAGACTGTATATCGCGCCCGCGCGCGGAAATGATGCCCGCATTGACCGAGCCACCTAAGCCGAATGGATTACCCACCGCGAGCACCCAGTCGCCGACACGGGCCTCACCGCTGTCCGTGAGTTCAACATAGGCCTGTGACTGATCGGTGTTCACCTTGATCAGGGCCAGGTCGGTCTTCGGATCGCGACCAATGACTTTGGCATCCACGCTAGTCCCATCAATGAGGGTCACCTCAATACGATCGGCACCCTCGACAACATGGTTGTTGGTCACGATATAGCCGTCGGCGCTGATAAAGAAGCCGGAGCCCTCGCCCTCACGCTCGCGCGGCATCACGTCTGGCAAACCACCGAATTGCTTAAAAAATTCCCGCATCGGCGAGCCCTCGGGCAGCCCCTTCCCTTGCAAGGACATGCGCTGTAGCGGTTTTTGTACCACGGTCACATTAACGACCGCGGGCGTCACACGCTCGACCACGTCGGCAAAACCCGGGGGGCCCGCCGGCTGCTCCAACGGCGCCTGCAAACCAACGACGGCCGATTGCTCGGTCGCCGTCGCGTTATTCATGATCACAAGCATTGCACCTAGGCCCAATGTCAGACCAACAGCGAGCGCGAGCGCCGCGCTTCTGAGCCCCTTGTGAGGCGCTTTCCTGAGTGAGGCGTCGTCGGTAGTAGGCTGAGAAGGGGCTACAGATTGTGGCAGGCCCGACTCAAGCTGTTCGAGTTGCGAATCATTCTTGTCATGCGCTGACTGGGTCATGGAAACATATCTCCAAAGTCTGGTGCTGCGCCCAGCGTCGTGTATGGGCCTGCACGTCAATCAAGTTCTAACCGATGCATAGCATTGCGCCCTTGCCGTTACGCTTGCGTTGCCGACTGGTTAACTTTCGGTAACCCATACCTCGTCCTAAGGCACCTACCCCGACCGAGGCCTAAGGACTGTTGCCGCGCTGCTTCAAACCGTCTAATTTGATGCCTGAGATCGGAACGCAAGCCTCGGACGGGTTGCAGCACCCATCAGGGCCTATCGACAGCCAGACGAGCAAAGCCGGGCCGGTCGACGTTGGCTCTCGCAACTCCGAACAGCCGTCCTGAAAAGCTTCACCTCTTTCAAGGAATTGACCAGGACTCATCATGGCAAAATTAGGAAAGGTCGAACTCGCCGGCTATCGACGGGATTTGCAGAGCGACGTCCAGCACAGGGCATCAATCTTAATCTTAATGCTTTGCCTGACCTTCGGCGCTTGCCGCCCCGGCGCAGAACCGCATCGGCGCTTTTGCATGCCGAAGCCCGGCATGACCACGCACTAACTTCAACGAGAAGGCATTTCGGACAACAAACTACGGGAGTCAAACCTCATGAGCGACCTTGTCGTTATTTCCTTTCCAGAAGAACAGCTTGCATTCGAGATGCGCGCCACGATCGCAAAGATGCAAAAAGAGTATTTAATCGACACTGAAGACGTCGTTGTTGTCACCAAAGACGAAAAGGGCAAAGTCAAGTTGCACCAAGCGGTGAGCCTGACCGCCATGGGCGCTGTCGGTGGCGGCTTCTGGGGCATGTTGATTGGCATGCTGTTCTTGAACCCGCTGCTCGGTGCTGCCGTCGGTGCCAGTGCTGGCGCGCTGTCCGGCAAGCTCACCGACATCGGCGTTAACGACCAATTCATGAAAGACCTGGCCGCCAGCTTTAAACCCGGCTGCTCGGCCATCTTCATCCTGGTACGCAAGGCCACCCCCGACAAGGTCCTTGATGCGCTACGGCCCTTCCACGGTAAGGGCAAGGTGCTACAGACCTCGTTGAACAAGGATGAGGAGACCGAACTGCGCAAGGTCATTGAGGACCAGGGCGAATAGCCGCCCCAGGCAGACGACTTCCAGCGCCAGCCCGGGGCAACGTCCCGGGTGCGCGGAAGCACGAATTCTAGCCCCGCGGGTAATCATATTCACCGCTGCTGGGATCAGCTGAGCTACAGCGCTACTCAGCGCAATTTCTATCCGGTTTGCCCGGCGCTTGGCCCTTTCGCCGTACTTACCTGTCTAGGAGCCATTGACGATGTTGGATGCCATTGTCTGGATCACCGTTGCTTTCGCGCTGGGTATTTTAGCCCGTCAAGTCGGCTTGCCGCCACTCGTGGGCTTTCTGCTGGCAGGCTTTGGACTGCAGGCTGCGGGCGTTGGTGAGAACGCCCTGATCGACCAGCTCTCCGAGCTTGGCGTGACCTTGCTGCTGTTCACCATTGGTCTCAAGCTCAAACTAAAGAGCCTGGCGCAGCCTTATGTCTGGGGCGTTGCCGGCCTGCACATGATCGGCGTCTTGGCGGTGTTTGTGCCGTTGCTGCTGGCGTTCGGCAAGCTCGGTCTGCCTCACCTTGGCGACATCGACACCAGCGCCGCACTGTTGCTCGCCTTCGCGTTCAGCTTTTCCAGCACTGTTTTTGCCGTCAAGGTGCTGGAAGAGAAGGGCGAAATCGGCTCGCTATACGGTACCTTGGCCATCGGCATCCTGATCATGCAGGACCTGGCCGCGGTGGTCTTTCTTGCCGTGTCCGCCGGTAAGGTGCCGACGGTTTGGGCGGTGTTCCTGGTCCTGCTCATCCCATTGCGGCCAGCCATCTACTGGTTGCTGGAGCGTGCCGGGCATGGCGAGTTGTTGCTGCTATTTGGCCTGATGGTAGGCATTGGCGGTGCAGAGCTTTTCGACCTTGTGCATGTCAAGGGCGATCTCGGCGCATTGTTGCTTGGTGTCCTGCTGGCGCCGCATACAAAATCCGGGGAGCTGTCGAAGGCCTTGCTCGGGTTGAAAGACCTGTTTCTGGTCGGCTTCTTTCTCAGCATCGGGCTCGGCGGCGTGCCGGGGCTTGATGCCGTGCCGGTCATTGCCCTGCTATTGGCCTTGCTTCTGTTCAAAGGCTTTTTGTTTGAGCAACTGCTGCTCGCCTTTCGGCTGCGCGCGCGCACCGCCTTTCTCGGCAGCCTGACACTGGCCAATTACAGCGAGTTCGGCCTGATCGTCGCCGCCATTGCCGCCAAGAACGCCTGGCTTGCGGACAAGTGGCTCGGCATCATCGCGCTGGTGTTGGCATTGTCCTTCGTGGTCCTGTCTCCGTTGAATGCGCGCAGTCACGCGCTCTACGAGTTCTTCAGCCCCAGGTTACGACGCCAAGAGCGCAAGCGGCGCATTCTCGCCGAGCGCGAGATCGATCCCGGCGACGCCGATTCAATGGTCGTTGGCATGGGCCGCGTCGGCACAGGCGCCTTCGATACGCTAAGAATGGTCCAGGTACGCAACCCGGTCGGCGTAGACGCCGATCCATATTCCGTCGCCAAGCATCTGGAGGCCGGTCGCTACGTGGTGCAGGGCAGCGCCACCGATGCCGACTTCTGGCACCGTCTGCACCTGAACGACGGCCACATCAAGCTGGTGCTACTGGCCATGCCAGAGATGTCCGAAAACGTCTTTGCCGCTGAGCACCTGATCAAAGAGGGCTACAGGGGCACCATCGGCGCGATCGCAAAGTACCCGGAAGACGAACAACTGCTGCGCGATGCCGGCGTGCATCAGGTCTTTAACCTCTACGCCGAGGCAGGCGCCGGCTTTGCGCAGCATGTGGCTTCCGACGTTCTGCAGGGCGCTGAATGAGGCTGCCGACAATCAAAGCGTTCCGCGGCGGCACCTCGAGCCCGTGTTGGGCGCAATCGCGGCAGGGGTCAGCGCGGAAACAAAAGTGACTTAACGCCAGCCGAGAGGCGCGGGGTACGGCTGCAACGCTCAAGCGAATCGCGTTCTAATCGCGTTCTAGAAGCGTGCCGAGCTTAGATGAAGCCTAAGTCAGTTGATGATGCCAGTCATTAATCGATCAAACAGACATCAAGCCGGGGGTTGTTGGAGTAACCATCAACCGCATTATGCACTGTAGGCCGGATCAACCTGGCACAGTCGCTCCAACTAGCGTGCAAAAGAGGTGGCCGGTCCGACCACCCGGCCAAACAGTCTCAGGCCGACAGCCTCAAGCCATCATTTTCAAGCAGGTCTTCTTCATGATTTCGGAACAGATGAGCACGCATATCAGCGCGCAGATCAACCGCGAATTTTTCTCGTCATACTTTTACCTGGCGCTATCGGCGCAGGCTGAGAGAGCCGATCTCAAGGGCACCGCCGCCTGGTTCTTGGCCAAACATGGCGAAGAAATGACGCATGCCCTAAAGATGTACCACTATCTGATCGATCAGGATGCACCGGTGCAGTTGCACGAGATTTCGAACCCGCCCGCCGAAAATCACAGCGTGATGGCGATGTTCGAAAGCACCCTTGCGCATGAGCGCGAGGTCACGTCCGCGATCAACGACTTGGTCGACCTCGCGCTTTCGGAAAAGGACCATGCAACCAACATCTTTCTGCAATGGTTCGTCACCGAGCAGATTGAGGAGGAAGCGACGGTCAAGGACATCCTGGGGCGTCTTCGCCTGTTTGGCGATCAGGGGCAGGCCTTGCTGCTGATCGACAATGAACTCGCCGCCGCGGCAAAGACTATGGGTCAGGCAGCGACCGCCGATGCGGACGCTACTTCGGCATGACAGCGCTGATCACAATAGGCCAAGACCTGATGCGCCAAGACCAAATGGGTCAGACCTCCATGGGCAAAAAGAACAACAAGTGCTGCAAGAAGTTTAAGGAGGGAAATCGCTGCAAGAGCTGCCCCCTGAAGAAGGGCAAGTGACGGCGTTCGTTCCGATTGCCTGCAACCCCATGAAATAAAACCATGACCGAAGAGCCCCGCGGGTCGGCCTATCATCGAGAGTCTCATGCGGACTAGCTGGGTAAGCCGGATTGATCCGGCTGCTTGGCGAAGGCGACGTCTGTTGTCCGCGTCACACCTTCGCGGCGGGCTGATGTCCGCCGCTACCGCCTGCCTGCCCGGTGCCCACTGACGTAGAAGGACCTGGCAGCCCGCTGACCAAGGCAAAGATCAAGGCCAGCGCTGACATGCCCAGGTTGTTGATTGCCGCCGCGTTACTGTTCTGGGGTTGGCATACCGGCCTCTGGTTTCTAGCGCTACCGCTGGCGGTGCTCGCGGAGCTGCCCGCGGGTCTGCGCTGGCATTGGCAACTCGAGCTCAAAGAGCGTCAGCGCGTTGCGGACCTTTGCACAGTGCTGATCCTGCTGGCCGGCGGCTATCTTTACCTTAATCAGCCGCGGCTCGGCATGGCCTTGATCCTGCTGATCCAATGGTTGCCAGCACTGGTGTTCCCGCTGCTGGCGGTGCAGCTCTACGGCCGTCACGACGGACTGGAATTGTCGGTGCTGTTTCTGAGCCTGCGCGGCGACAAGCCGCAGGGCTCAGAATCCCTGGACCTACGCTGGGCCTATGTGCTGCTATGCGTCATCTCGGCATCAATGGTCCCGCCCGAAACGGCCTGGTTTTTTCCCTCTTTGGTAGCGCTCACGTTCTGGGCGCTGAGCGCAACGGCAAGGCAGGGAGAACCAACCGCCGAGCGACGCCGCGGGCTCCAACGTCTTGGCGTGTTGGCGTTGGCCGCGGCCATCGGTCTTGGTTTCAACGTCGCGTTGCGTTGGGGCCACGACGAGGTGGAGCTGATCGTACAGCGCTGGATGGAGCAGTGGATAGGCCGCTCGCTGGACCCATATCGCAGCACGACAGCCATCGGTGAGGTCGGCACGCTGAAGGCTTCAGACCGTATCCAAGTGCGCGTCTATCCGGACAGTCCCGTGAACGGCATGCTGCTGCGCACCGCCAGTTACGACCGCTACGTCAACGGCACCTGGTTCACCAGTGGTTCGCCGTTCGAGCCCCTCCCTGCCGAGGATGGGCGCGTCCGGCTCGGAGACACGACCGCCAGTCCTGCTGCGACGGGGCTGACGCCTGCCGACACGCAGCAGGCGCGCATTCTGTTACAACTAAAGCGTCCGCAGGGACTCCTGCCGCTGCCAGGCGGCACCACAAGCATCGACAAACTGGAAGGCGCCGACTTACAACGCAACGGCTTCGGCACCCTGCGCTACCGGACCCGCGGCGCAGCGGCGATGCTCGGCTACCGGGTGACCTGGGGATCAAAGCCGCCTCCTCTGGCGCCTCCGGACGACATCGACCTGCGCGTGATCGGAGCGGAAAGCGCAACGCTGGCGCAGGTCGCTGCCGAACTGGAATTGGCGGATTTGGCGCCGACGGAGGCGCTGCCGCGGCTGCAGCGCTACTTCGACACCGAGTTCCGTTACCGGCTTGAACTCCCGCGGATTCCCGCGGACCAGCCGCCACTGAGCCACTTCCTGTTGCAAGCTCGTGCCGGCCATTGCGAATACTTCGCCAGCGCCGCGACGCTGCTGCTACGCCAGGCGGGCATCCCCGCGCGCTATGCCCGTGGCTGGTCGGTGCAGGAGTACAGCTCATTGGAACAGGCATGGATCGGCCGCGACAGCCACGCCCACGCCTGGGTGCTGGCTTGGATTGACGGCGCATGGCGCAATTTCGATCCGACGCCACCGGACTGGAGTGCCTTAGAGGCCGCGGAGCGCCCTTGGACCCTGAGCGTGAGCGACTTCATCGCTTGGCTCAGGTTGACGCTGTCGGGCGCTGCCAACGAGGATCGCGCCGACCGCAACTGGTTGCTGATGCCGCTGGGCATACTGATCCTGATCCTGATCTGGCGCATCGCGCGGCGTGCCCGCCGGGGCTCGCGTAATCGTCGCGAGACGACAGCGGTCCTGCCCGCGGATACCAGCGCTTTCGCCCCGATAGAGCAGGCCGCGGCCCGGCACGGGCTAGGCCGTCGGTCCGCGGAGACGCTGAAGGATTGGGCGGAGCGCATTGCTCGGGAGAAGGCCATGACCGGCTGCGAACTAGAAGCTGCCGTCCGCCTGCATTATCGCGACCGGTTCGACCCGCACGGCATCGATACCGAAGCCCGCGCACGCCTAGGCGCCATGCTTGCGACCTGTCTGCGGCGCTGGCGCTAATTGCGCCAAGACCAGCACGGGATGCGATGATTTTGCGTATGACCGAGGTAACAGCGAATCAGCTGGCACGAGTCTGTAGGACGGATCAGCACAACAGATACGCCGACCAACCGCGCTTGCTTCATTGGCCGATTGTCAGTCTTCTAGATTGTCAGTCTTCTAACAGTAACTCCTTGGCCGCATTGACCTGAGCGGCCAAGTAGTCGGAGCCGCCGCGGTCGGGATGTAGCTTCTGTATCAGGCGGCGGTGAGCGGCGCGGATCGCGTCGGCGTCGGCCCCGGGTGCCAGACCCAGGATGCCCAGGGCATCGGCTTTGCTCATGGCGTGGGCGACACCAGTGCCGCCCGCGCCTGAACCCGAGCCAGCGCCTGCGGAGGTATCCGCGGCGGCACGCCACTCTGCTCCGTGCTCGCGGTCGAGGTAGGCGGTCAGCACCGCTGCCGACTGGGCATCGGAGTCTTGGTACAGCTCCAGCATCCGCAGCAGTTGCGCCAGCATCAACTCGGACAGGCGGCGGCCGGCAAAGGGCCCCTCACGCACGCTGCCATCCATATCCCCAGTGTCATGGTTTAAGGTCACGTCGAGATAGCGGGTGCGGATAGCCGAGCTGCGACCGGTTGCCCCCTGCCCCGGCGTGTTGCCTCCAGCAGCACCAGTCACCTTACCGAGACCGCCCAGGCCCAAGGAATTCAGCGCCTGCTGGATCATCGGCAGCATGCGAACAAGATGCAAAACCCGCAGCAGGACCGGAACGGCGGCAGCCATCGCGGCGAAAATCGGGTTGAGACGCCCGCTCAAGGTGGCCAGCACCAACAGCCCAATGCCGCCCCATAACAAAGACTTGCGTAGCACCTTTGCGACCTGGTGCGGCGGCGTCTTGCGGAACCAGTTCAGAAACAACAGTAGACCGGCGACCAGCGCCAACAAAATGATCAGACGTCCCATGTTTCCAATTGAGCGGTCGGTTGTAGTTGTCTCATTATCGACGATTTCGAATGAAGAGCGCTTTGTTGAATGCAATGAGCAATCACCGTCCCCGCGGGTCTGAACGCTATTTGCCAGATTGCTGTCGGCAGGTTTTATTTGTCAGACTTCATTTGGCGCGTCAACTGCAATACTGCGCCACCGCGACCGCGGCCGAAGTCCACCAGCGCCTGTCGCCCGCCGGCGGCAAACACGGCCACGGCACTGAGCAGGTCTTTGAGCACCCGCGGGCTGTTAATATCGAATGGACACCAGGCGCCACCGGACAGGCGCGCGATCTCGCGAAACGCGCGTTCAGCGGTCGGGTCGCGCCCTTCCTGAAAGACGAACGCCGGTATCCCGAGCAGACCAAGCTTGCCAGCCTGCCCGGCCAGACCGTCCAGTTCCTCTTCCGCGCAGTCGCCAACAAACACGAGCGCATCGACGCGCCCTCGCCCCGCCTCCTTCGCCGCGTGCTCCAAGACCCGCCCAATCTGCGTCAGGCCAGCGGCGCAGCGCACCCGCGTCATCAGCGGCAGCAGTTCGTCGGGACTGCCGCACCAAGCGGAGGCACGGAACTGCTGGAAGCCGCCGTAATGGCAGAGCTGTACCTCAAGCCCACCCAGATCGCCTGTCTCATGGAACATGGCCGCTTGAATGCCGGCGGCGCGGTCCCAGCTCGGCTCACGGCTAGCGGTCGCATCCATCGCGAAGATAAGCCGTCCGCGCCCGCCGCGGGGACCCCGCGACGGCGTCGCCGCCACTTGGCGCAAAAACGTCTCCACCTCGGTGGCGGTAGAGGGCGATTGCAAATCTTTTTTAGTATGGTCTCTGTTCATCACGTCGGATCATCACAGTGCGCTGATTGCGCTGGGATCGAGCATTCCGATTCCGGGAGGTCTGCGACCGGTCTACGGAAGATGAAGTTCAACCACCTGTTCCGCAAGCCACAAGCCAGTATCAGCGGCGGCATCCCGCATCTCAGCCGGCACCATCGGTCTCACGCTGCCATCGTGCAAGAGGGCTGCAATAGAGCCGGCCAGCGCACTGACACCAAAACGCGCGGCGCCGGCCAAGGCCGATGCGGTGGCGACCAATGCGAGGAAATACGCCGTGAAACAAGCCGTCAGCACGTCGGAGCCCAGGTCCGAGCAACCTGACCCTGAAAGTCGCCACCCGGACCGACCGTTTCGATTAGAATCCAGAGGTTGACCCGCTTGCATAGTGATAAAGAATGATGACTGATTGCCCACAGGGCGCCCGCACCGCCACCCCCTATCCCATCCTCAGCCGCATCGACGACCCCGCCGACCTGCGCGCCCTGAGCAATGAGGAGCTCGGCAAACTCGCCGTTGAGCTGCGGGCATTTCTGATCGACAGCGTCTCGCGCACCGGCGGTCATCTGGCGGCCGGGCTTGGCGTGGTGGAACTGACCATCGCCCTGCATCATGTCTTTGACACCCCAGAGGATCGCATCATCTGGGACGTTGGCCACCAGGCCTATCCGCACAAGATCCTCACCGGGCGGCGCGAGCGCATGCATCGCATGCGCAAGAAGGGCGGCCTCTCCGGCTTCCCCAAGCGCAGCGAGAGCGCCTACGACACCTTCGGCGTCGGCCATTCCAGCACCTCGATCAGCGCCGCGCTCGGCATGGCCATCGCCGCCAAGCTCAAGGGCGAGCGCCGGCAGGTCATCGCCGTTATTGGCGACGGCGCGCTCGGCGCCGGCATGGCCTTTGAGGCGCTCAATCACGGCGGTCCGCTCGACCCCGATGTGCTGGTCATCCTCAACGACAACGAAATGTCCATCAGCCCGCCGGTCGGCGCTATCAGCAGACACCTGTCCAAGCTGCTGTCCGGGCGCTTCTACACCCGCATGCGCGAGGGCAGCAAGAACGCGCTGGCCAAGATGCCGCAGTTGCGTCAACTCGCCGGGCGCTGGGAAGAGCACATGAAGGGCATGGTCATGCCCAGTACCTACTTCGAAGAGCTCGGCTTCAACTACATCGGCCCCATCGACGGCCACGACATCGACGCCGTCGTCGCCACGCTCAAGAACATGAAACAGATGCCCGGCCCGCGGCTGCTGCACCTGGTCACGCAAAAGGGCCACGGCTTCGAGCCCGCCGAGCACGCGCCCACCACCTATCACGGCGTCACCCCGTTTGACCGCGCCACTGGCGCTCTGCACAAGAACAAGAGCGCCAAAAGCAAGGCCGGCAAGAGCTACACCCAGATCTTCGGCGACTGGCTCTGCGACACCGCCGCCAGCGATCCGCGTCTGCTCGGCATCACGCCAGCCATGCGCGAAGGCTCCGGCCTGGTCGAGTTCGCCAAACGCTATCCCGAGCGCTACTTCGACGTCGGCATTGCCGAACAGCACGCCGTCACCCTCGCCGCCGGCATGGCCTGCGAAGGCATGAAGCCGGTGGTGGCCATCTACTCGACCTTCCTGCAACGGGCCTATGATCAACTGGTGCACGACGTCTGTCTGCAAGGGCTCGACGTCACCCTCGCCGTCGACCGCGCCGGCCTCGTCGGCGCCGACGGCGCCACCCATGCCGGCAGCTTCGACCTGAGCTATGCCCGCCCGCTGCCCAATCTCGTCATCGCCGCCCCCGCCGACGAGAACGAATGCCGGCAACTGCTCGCCACCGCCTACCAACACCCCGGCCCCGCGCTGGTGCGCTACCCGCGCGGCACCGGCCCCGGTGCGGCCATCGACAAACAGGCCAAGCCGCTGCCCATCGGCAAGGGCGAGCTGCGCCGTCAGGGCCTGGACGTGGCCCTGCTCGCCTTTGGCAGCCGCGTGGCCGCCGCCGAGCAGGTCGGCGAACGCCTTGGCCTCACCGTCGCCAACATGCGCTTCATCAAGCCGCTCGACGAGCTGCTGATCCTGGAGCTGGCCGATCGCCATCGGCTGTTGGTCACCATTGAAGAAAACGCCATCGCTGGCGGCGCCGGCTCCGCGGTCTCCGAGCTCCTCGCCGAGCACGGCATTAACGTCCGCTGTCTGCACTTGGGCCTGCCGGACCTCTGTCAGGAACAGGCCGAGCATGGCGAACAGCTCGCCGCCTG
>JGI12109J20283_10230674_pt1 | contig 50170 bp, 49 predicted proteins | sample ElkSlonscriptome_12_FD_20283 | JGI IMG/M metagenome (IMG submission 20283)
AAACCTCGACTTCGAACAGACGGTGCTTGAGTGCCTGCTCGATGCAACAGAGCGCAAGGTCGAGCAAGAGGTTCGTTCGCTTGCGGCGGGTTTTCTGCTCACCGGCGATATTGTGCAGACGAAGATTGGGCACCTGTCCGAGGGACAGAAGGGATTGACGGCCTTTGCTCGACTGGTGCTCATGCAGCCCGGCCTCCTGATACTGGATGAGCCGACGAACCATATCAACTTCCGTCATATTCCACGAATCGCTGAGGCGCTCGACGCGTACTCAGGCGCCATGCTTCTTGTGTCGCATGTACCGGAGTTTGTTGCGAAGGTTCGCATTGACCATGTACTCAATCTCGGTACGCCGAGTAAATCGTAGCGCTCGCCTGCTCAGGTTGGGGAAGTTTGGCCGTGTGGGTGTGTGCGAAAGAAAAAACGAGCACGACGTCTTTGTGGTGCTCGTTTCTCCGCTGCCCGTGTTATGCGCGCTTCTTTTTTGCTGCCCGCTCAGCAAGCATTTCGTATTTAGCTGCAAGACGTTTTTTCGTTTTTTTAGCGACGAGTTTTGTCTTTTTGTGCAGGCCGGTTGGTCGTTTTCCCATGCGCAGTAGTATACACAATGTACAGCAAATGCATAGTGCCATGTCGTAGTTGCCGTGCGTGCGCACTGTGCTGTCTTGCGCTGGATAAGACAGCACGGGCGCATTTGTTTGTGACATGCACAGCATTTAGTGTGGTGTGGTGTAGATGTCTGCTATACTGTGATCATGAAGCTCTTGAATAAGTTCAAGAAGGTCTTGATTGTGGAGGATGACCCGGCGCTATTGAAGGCACTCGTAAGAAAGGTGGAGAGCAAGGGCTTTGCAGTTATTACCGAATCATCAGGTACACCGGTTCCGCTAACGGTGGTGCGCGAGAAGCCGGCCGGCATACTTCTTGACCTCATGCTTCCCGGGCAAGATGGTCTCAAGCTCCTCGCGCAGCTGCGAAGCACCGAAATAGACTACAAAAAACCGGTGGTGATCCTTACCAACCTTCATGGGCGTGCCGGCTTGCGAGATGAGGCGGAACGGCTTCAGGCGGTCTATTTGGACAAGGCGAGCACTTCGATTGGTGCGGCGGTGGACGCACTTGTGAAGCAACTTTGACATGAACGAGACGCTTCCCACAGCAACCGCTCCGGCATTGCGCGACATTTTGATGCCCGGGATGGAGGAGTGTGCGCAGCCGCTCGAGGGGTTGCTCTACCTGGCAGAATGGTCTGAGGATTTGGTGATGCTGACAAACGCGCAAGGGGATATCATCTATACGAACGATGCAGTGGAGCGGGTCACAGGTTTTTCCAGAGAAGAGGTGCTTGGCAGCCGAGCAAGAGTGTGGGGGTATGAGCTCGACAGTGCTCAGCAGGAGGCGATCTGGGTACGTGTCACTACTGAACGTAAACAACATCAGGCGACTGTTCGAAATAAGCACAAGGATGGCCGTGTGTATGATGCGGAGGTGCGGGTGGTGCCACTCGTTGGTGCGAACGGTTCGGTAAAACACTGTCTTGTGATGGAGCGCAATGTGTCGGACGCACGTCAGCTCGAACGAGCAAAACGCGAGTTTATTGCACTTGCATCTCACAATCTCAAGACACCACTCGCGTCTATGCGGTGGTATGCCGAAATGTTGCTTGACGGTGATGCTGGCTCGCTCAAACAAGATCAGCGTGAGTACATAGAGGAGGTGCTCCAGGGTGCAAAACGTATGAATGACCTCATACACACATGGCTTTCCATTACGAGTATCGATCTTGGTACGTACACGTGTGAAGAGAAGCGGGTCGCTGTTGAGACTGTGGTGGAGCGAACAGTAGAGGAGCTCGCTGCGCGTGCACAAAGCATGCAAGTTACCGTGACACACACGCCACCTGTGAGCCCGTGTGTTATTATTGCTGATGAGGAAGTGCTTCATACGATCGTTCATGCGCTTCTCAAGAACGCAGTGAAGTATAATCGAGTAGGAGGTTCGGTATCGATCGAGTTGAAGCAGTGTGCGGTTGGTGACGAGTGTGGTGGAAGGGTGTTTACGTCCGAGCAGGTGCTGCTTGCGGTGCACGATACCGGCATCGGGGTCCCTATAGATGAACAGGGTATGGTATTCCAGCAGTTCTTCCGTGGCTCAAACGTTGAGCAGCAGCAAAGCCAGGGAGCCGGGCTCGGTTTGTTCTATGCACGCGAGCTGGCACGACTATGTGGCGGAACTATGTGGTTCTCGTCTTCCGAAGAAGGTTCAGACTTCTATCTTGCATTACCCACACCCAACAAAAAGACCCGTTCATGAGATGCGACATAAAAGCCGACAGTGGAGGGTTCACAAATCACAACATATGACCGAACAGCAAAAAAAGATTCTGGTCGTCGAGGACGAGAAGCCGATGGCACGGGCGTTGCAGATCAAGCTCCAGCGAGAAGGTTTCTCTGCAACCACGGTCTTCAATGGTGCTGCTGCACTGGAGATGGTGTCGAAAGAATCGTACGACCTCATTATGTGCGACCTCATTATGCCAAAAATGGATGGGTTTCATGTTCTTGAGGGCTTGCGTGCGCAGGGCAGCACAACACCCATCATGATCATGACCAATCTGAGTCAGGAGGAAGACAGGCAGAAAGCATTGGATATGGGCGCATGCGACTTTCTGGTCAAGTCAGATACGCCGATCGCGGAGATTATTGCGCGTGTACGGAAGTTGCTTGACTGATATAGACGCGCACTACACCGTGTATGACAATTCGTTCTAAGGCAATCACATTCGTATCGCTATCTGCTCTTGTTCCGTGTGTGCTGGCTGCCGTGCTGCTTGTGCTTGCAGATCGAGCACTCTGGGCGTTCCTCGTGTGCGTGCCTGGGATCATCTGGGCATTGTTTCTTGCTTGGGTACTTGGACGCACACATCGACGCGTACTGCAGGAGCTCACTGCTCGTGCACGTGATGTCGTATCAGGTAACCTTACTGCGTTCCGCGTGAGTGACGACACCCATCGCGCATTTCCTGCGTACGCGGAGCAGTTAGCAGCCGTGGGCACCGCGCTGGAAGCTCGCTTCGAAGAAGTGCGGCAACAGGTAGCTGAACAAGCTCAGGAGATTGAGCGCATGACACAGCATGTCGCCGAAGCAAAGCACGAACAGGATAGGATGAGTACAGTGCTCATGGAACGAGAGTACACTATGGTGCAGCTCAAGCGTTCCTTAAAGGAGCTACAGCGGCGTTGTGGTGAAGAGATGGTGTTGCCCGAGGCTACTACTGTACCTACAGAACACGATGCTGCAGAAATGCTACACGATAAAGCAGCGATGCTTAACGTACTTGAAGATCTTGAAGAAGAGAAGAGTTTGCTGGCGACCGAGAAGGCAAAAGACGAAGCTATTCTCAAGTCCATAGGTGACGGGCTTATGGTGGTGGATGTTCGCGGGCGGATCACGTTTCTGAACGAAATAGCAAAAGAGTTGCTTGGCGTGTCGTTTGTTGACCCAAGTACGAACATGTCCGTGGTGTTGAAGGGTATTCGCGACGCAAAGTCCGAGGCGGAGGTCTCACTGGAAACGCTGCCGCTTGCACAAGCTGTGCAGGGGAAGTCAGTCGAAAAACAAGATCTTCTCATACGTACTCCGGACGCACCGGACGGTTGCTACATAAGTATGACCGCGACCCCTATCATGGTTTCCGGACTTCCTATGGGTGCCGTGGCTACGTTTCGGGACATGACGAAAGAACGTGAAATCGACCGTGCGAAGACAGAGTTTGTCTCGCTCGCTTCGCATCAACTACGTACACCACTTTCCACGATCAATTGGTATGCCGAGATGCTACTTGCAGGTGATGCCGGTGAACTCAATGATGAACAGCGGACGTACCTCGATGAAGTGTATCAAGGAAATCAGCGCATGGTTGACCTCATCAACTCCTTGCTCAATGTGTCGCGACTAGAGCTCGGCACCTTCTCGGTGGATCCGGAGGATACCGATGTTGTTGCGCTTGCGCAGTCGGTGCTGAACGAACAGGCGCCACAGGTCAAGGAGCGTGATATTCAACTCAGTGCGACGCTTGATCCGAGCACGCCGCATCTGTATGCAGATCCGAAGCTGTTGCGTATGGTGTTGCAAAACCTGATATCTAACGCCATCAAGTATACGCCTATCGGTGGCTCTGTTTCAGTCAAGGTGGAGCCGAGTGGTGATGCCATCTCTATGCGCGTTGCAGATACCGGGCTCGGTATACCAAAGGAAGATCAGGGGCGTATATTTAGCAAACTCTTTCGTGCGACGAATGCGCGCGAATCTGACACCGATGGTACGGGGCTGGGTCTGTACATTGTGAGGTCGGTTGTGGAGCACTCTGACGGAACCATCCGCTTTGAATCCGAAGAGGGGAAGGGAACCGTGTTTTATGTTGAGCTTCCGTTGCGTGGCATGACTAAACGAGAGGGGACACGTACGTTGTCATAGCGGTGTGTGCTTTGGTATACTGCGGGGCATGACAGATGAGCAGCGCAAGAAGACAGTTTTGGTGGTAGAAGACGAACGGCCGCTTCTAAACGCGATCAGTATCAAGCTGGAGCGTAGTGGTTTTGATGTGGTGACGGCGCGAACAGTTGAGCAGGCGCTGGGATATTTGAGTGATGTGCCCAACATTGACGCGATCTGGCTTGATCACTATCTCCTCGGTAAGGAGAGCGGACTTGACCTTGTGACGGCGTGCAAATCGGAAGGGTCTGCGCATAGCGGTATTCCCATATTCCTCGTCTCGAACACTGCGAGTGCGGACAAAGTACAATCGTACCTTAAGTTGGGTGTGAACAAGTATTTTGTGAAGGCGGAAATGCGCCTCGACGCTATCATTGAAGACATGAAAGCAGAGCTTGCGATTGAAGAAGCATAGTGTATCAGCAGCCACAATACGTATACTCCATGGATGAAGAAACGCTTTCGCTGCTTGCTGATTTGCATGTGCACAACTCAAGACAAGGGCCGGGTAGTGACGGAGCCTCACTGCAAGCCCTTGCGCTCGCTGATGTGGATGTACACGCGCCACTTCAGATTGCGGACGTTGGGTGTGGTACCGGTGCTGCGAGCATACTACTTGCGCAGCACACCGCTGCACATATCAGTGCTGTCGATTTCTTGCCTCGCTTTCTCGCAGAGCTTGAGGTGAGGGCGCAGAAGGCTGGTGTGACGGATCGTATTACGCCGTACCGTGCCGATATGCAAGATTTGCCGTTTGGTACGGGGTCGCTTGACGTTATGTGGTCGGAGGGAGCAATCTACAACATCGGCTTCAATACCGGTGTGCGTGCATGGAGAAACTACCTGAAACCCGGCGGCGTGCTCGTGCTCACGGAGATAACCTGGCTGAGACCTTCAGTGCCTGAAGAGCTTTCTCGACACTGGGACACAGAGTACCCGGAAGTGGCAACAGCATCGACCAAGATAAAGCAGCTGGAAGAAGCAGGGTACGTGTCGCTCGGCTACTTTCCGCTCTCAGCAGATTGTTGGCTGACAGAGTACTACATGCCGCTTGAACAAGAGTTTGCAGCCTTTCTTGCTCGCAACAAGAACAGCGAAGCGGCGCAGGCCATCGTGGAAGCGGAGATGCGAGAGATAGCCCTATATAAACAGTACGCAGCATATTACAGCTATGGCTGCTATGTTGCGCGCAAAAATGACTAATGCCACGTGGGCGCACTATGCTCGTGCTACGTGCTTCTTGTGTACCTGTGACACAAACAGTGCGATTCGTAAGAGTACAACCGCAACACCGATTACGAACGCACCCAGTGTAGCAGGCGGAATCATTGGGTCGAGTGTCTGAAGCCAACGTAGCCATCGGTCACCGGCAATGAGTGCGCCGTGTGCGAGTACCAGCAGGTACCCCGTGTACCCAAGGTACCGCAATGCGAGGCGAACTCGTTTGCCGCCAAGGATCCGTATACCGCGCCCGCTTGTTGCGACCGGCATGAGGACGAACAAAAGTGTGGCGAGGTAACCCGTAACGATGGATAGGTCTCGTGTAGATTCGAGTGTAAGTGCGCTACTTGCGATGCCGTTGTTTACTATGGCAATCCCTATGTGTACGAGACCAAGCAACAAACCCTGTACACCCAGCGACTTGCGATAGACCACGAGTTTGTCCGCAAAGTTCCAGAAGTATGCGAAACTCGAAAGAGCGAGGGAGGGGGCGATGACCAGAATCGCTGCAACTGCAAACGCTTCCTGCCACGTGTATATGCTGAGCGAGTTGCGGTGCGCAATACTCCATGCGAGAGAGAAGAGTGTGATGAATGTACTAAAGAGTGCTGCACGTCTAAACAGTCTACCTGTCATACGGTACCATTGTAGCCTACTGACGCCGGTTGCGTACAGGGTGTCGCATAGTACAATACAATGCATGCGTGTACTCGATGTTATGAGCACCAGCCTTGTGACTGTGTCTCCCGATACAAGCTACGAAGACGCAGCTAAGCTCATGCATGCAAAGCAGCTTTCGCTCTTACCTGTAGTTGGTGCACATGGCGCGCTCGAGGGAGTTTTGTCGGAGAAGGACCTTTTTCGTGCGATATATCCCGACTACAACGACTACTTTGTGAACCAGGATGCGTACGATGATGAGGATGAGCGTGAGGAACGTGTGCGGGAGCTTCGTGCCCATCCGGTACATGAGTTTATGACGACCCGTGTTGAAACGGTTGAGCCTCAGACGCCACTCATGATCGCCGGTGGCCACATGGTCGCGCACAGGATACACACGTTACCCGTCTTGGATGGGCATGCGCAGCTGGTTGGCGTACTATCGCGCGAGATGGTGTTTCGTGTCATTCTCAAACAAAAACTCGGTCTCGAGTAACGCTCTGGCGCCGTGAGCGTGCACTGTACACGTGTTACTCGTGGTGAGCCATCATGTGCGGGATGTCCGGGCACACATGCCCGAACTCGTGCCAGGTGTATTCCCAGGTGTATTCATTGGGTAGCCAAGAAAACATGTGCATGGCTGATCTGAGGCACGCAAACGACCTCGGACATCGTGCTTGGTGGACGCGTGCGGGCAGGTGTATAACCGTGCGGCATGATGATCCCACTCGTGCTACGATACCTATGTGATAGAATAGTCTGCATAGCTATGAGATCGAACGGTCACCACAACACATTTGCTGCAAAACTACGTCGTTTCTACCATTTGCACGTTCGTCATACACCGCGTCGCATTGCGGAGACCTTACGAGGTCGAGGAAAGGAGCTCAACACCATGATACTGCGCAAGCGCACAGAACGTGCTGCACGGAAGGTGGTAGGGGACGGAGATGTTCGTGTTCCTGAGCGTTGGTTCGACATTTCGTACGACGAACTCTTGTCGTACCACATGCGTTCCAACGATCCACGTACCGCAGACACGCTCCCGGACAGTGCGTGGGGGGTGCTTGATGAAGCTGCACGGTGTTTTGCACGCAATGGGCACAAGCTGCTTGATAGTGACTTCGAGCACTTACGCACTCTCGCACGCTCAGATGAAAATATTCATACAATGAGTATTGCGGAACTCTGCAAGCGGCAACAAGAGCGTAGTGCCGCCACCGGGGCAGTACAGTTACGCACCAAACGTCTCAAAGGTGAACGTTCGTAATTTACGGTGCGCGCAGTATGTCGTATGGTGTGTATGTGTTACTGTGTGTTGTCTGAAGTAGTAAGAAGTAATACATAGTCTGCATGGAACTCGTACTCTGGTCAGGTATATTTGTGGCAGCACTTGCGGTAATGATTGGCGGGGCGGAACTGTTCTTGAAGCGTGCCGAGATCATCGGCGCACAGATCGGTCTCCCTTCGTTCGTTATCGGCGTGCTGATCGTTGGGTTCGGCACCTCACTGCCGGAGCTCATTTCCTCGTTGCTGGCAGTAATGAGCGATACGCCAACTATTGTGACCGCAAATGCGATCGGTTCGAATATCGCAAATATTCTGCTTATTGGGGGCGTGCTTGCGTTCTTCGCGCGTCGTATCACGATCGACCGCGATCTTCTTGAAGCAGAGCTGCCGTTCTTCGTTATTTCGACCACGCTGTTCGCTGAGGTTGCATTTGACGGTGTCATAACGACCATTGAGTCTGGGCTGCTCCTCTGCACATTTTTTGTGTACATCTTTTACCTCTTTAAAGAAGACTATGAAAGTGGTCAAGTAGTCGAGGAAATTGAGCATGAGGTGCGTCACGAACGCTTTCGTCTCTTTGGGAGAGCCGAGACAGCACATGGTCTGCTGCTTATTGTGGGGTTGCTTGGGCTTGTTGTCGGTGCGAAGTTTGTGATAGATGCAGTACTGGCACTTGCTACACTGCTTAGTGTCCCACCCGGCGCGATCACTATAACCGCTATCGCACTCGGCACCTCGTTGCCGGAGATGGTTGTTTCTGCAAAAGCACTGCAACACGGCAAGCTGTCTATGGCGGTCGGCAATATTTTTGGTAGCAACGCATTCAATATCACGCTCGCAGTTGGAGTCCCTGGACTTTTGAGTATGTTGCCGCTTGACGAGCCGACTTTTGTAATTGGCCTGCCGGTCCTGCTTGCATCGTCGTTTATATTCTTGGTTATTGGTCTTGCGCACCGACTGCATCGCTGGGAGGGTATCATGTTCTTCATTCTCTACGGATTCTTCCTGATGCAGCTTCTGACTCAGTGTTGCAATGTGTCGCTGTAGTATGATGGAGCCTCCGGTTTCACCTGAGGACGTGCTGCTTGTTGACAAACCGGTGGGCATGAGCTCGTTTGATGTTATACGAGTGCTCCGGAAACAGTTTGGTATCAAGAAAATGGGTCATGCAGGGACTCTTGACCCTCTTGCAAGCGGACTCATGATTATTGGTGTCGGGAAGGGCACCAAGCTGCTTCACGAACACACAAAGCTCGACAAAGTATACGTCGCAGAGGTATGCCTCGGCGAGCGTACGACAACGGGGGACAGGGAGGGTGTGGTGCTTGAGCAGCGAGCGGTACATGGACCATTCACTTCGCAGGTACTCGAAGACGTAGTTGCGAGCATGGTGGGCACCCTATGCCTCCCAGTACCGATTTTTAGTGCGGTGAAGCAGGGCGGGGAGGCACTGTACAAGAAAGCGCGCCGCGGTGAACAGGTGGACGTGCCTGTGAGGAGGATGGAAGTATTCGCGGGTAGTATACTTGAACCCCCAACGTATCGTGACGAGCGTGCATTTCTCAACGTTGAGTGGCATGTAGCAAGCGGTGTGACATACGCTCGCTCGCAGAAGAACTCGGCCGACGCCTCGGCTACCCAGCCAGGCTCGAAAACCTACGCAGAACACAGATAGGGGAGTGGGAGGTAAAGGATGCGATGACATTGCCGACGTAATCAATCCCTCGGTTCACCTGGTGCCGGTTCATCGTCCCCTATTGTTGGCCGCATGCCCGCACTATCCATACGCTGCATTGCATTCCTGATTCGCCGCTGTCTTGCGGCTTCAATGGCAGCGTCAATTTTGCGCCTTTCTCTCTTGCGCGCCGCATCCGCACGTTCTCGTGCCGTTTCTTTCGAACTGGATGGCGCACCCTTGTCAACTAGGTACTTATTGCGCTCTTGTTCCAACCCACACTCATCGGCAGTTTTTTCCGTCGCTTCGCCGCCTGTGGCGTTATGGTGATACGCCTCATGGCCAGCCGCGTCCGCGCGGAGGTGTGTGTTATCTTGAAGTCGTTCATCATTGCTTGGCATACATGTATCGCGCTATTTCTTCGTGTATTGCTGGTATTCGTGTCTTCGTCCGTATGCTTTCTACGCGCCCAACACCTACTGCGTACTACCTAACACGTCCTCAACCACTTCCTTCACCACCCCTCCATCAGCGTTCCCTTTGAATTCGACCATCACCGCGCCCATGAGTTTACCCATATCAGCCTTGTTGGTCACACCGAGCGACTCGGCTTTTGCGCGCACGACCTTTTCAATCTCTTCACGAGGGAGCTGTGCGGGTAGATATGTTTCGATAATGCGAGCTTCTGCTTCTTCCTGTGCGGCAAGCTCTTCGCGTCCGCCTGCTCGATACTGCTCTGCTGCATCCTTGCGCTGTTTAAGTGCGCGACGCACTACCGCAAGCACTTCGTCGTCAGTGAGTGTGTCCTGTGGCGTACGTTTGGTTGCGGTAAGCTCCTGTGTGCACGCACTGAGGAGCCCACGTAGCACCGTGAGCTTTTCTGCCTCCTTTGCCTTCATAGACGTGAGCATATCTACGCGGATACGTTCCTGAAGTGTCATACTGACAGTATACCATACACAGAAACGCACATACCCGTGTGTAGTGTGGATTTCGCTACACCCCAGCTGCACGTATACTTGTACTATGGAGCCTAATAAGCGAGCATGGGAACGACTCAGTATCGACGAAGTACGTCGATTGCTTGCGTTCGATCTTTCACAGGGGATCAGACATGAGGATGTGCAGGAGCGTGCAAGGTTGTATGGCAAGAACAAACTTGTCCAGGAGAAACAGCATGGGGTGCTTGGCAAGATACTTGCACAATTCAAGGGGTTGCTTGTTCTTATTCTGCTGGGTGCCGGTGTAATAAATCTTTTTATAGCACTCACGGTCGACCACGAAGCGTGGGTCGATACGATAGTGATAGGTATCGCACTCCTCATCAATGTCATCGTGGGTGCACTACAGGAAGAACGAGCAAGCAAGGCGTTCGAGAAGCTTAATGCGTCGCAAGAACAACACGCGCTCGTTGTGCGTGATGGCAAGAAGCAGAATATTCTCGCAGAAGATCTGGTGCCCGGCGACCTTGTTGTGCTGCAGGGTGGCTACTACGTGCCTGCGGATGTGCGTCTGCTAGAGGTGAAAGATCTCGAGATCAACGAAGCGGCACTTACGGGTGAATGGCTCGCTGTCTCGAAGAGTGTCGATGTGCTCTCCGAAGACCTCCCACTGGCTGAGCGAAAGAATATGGCATACATGGGCACTCTGATTGAGAGTGGTACCGGCAGAGGAGTTGTTGTGGCGACCGGTAGCAAAACCGAGATCGGTGAGATCGCGCTTTCGCTCGGTACTATCGACAACCAAGTTACGCCACTGCAGAGGAGTATTCGTAAGGTCGCAAAGTTCCTCTCGTACGTAGTTGCGTTGGCACTGGTGTGTATTCTTGTGCTCGGTCTGCTGCGAGGCGAAAGCATCGAAGAGATGCTGCTTATTGCTGTTGCTGTTGCAGTAGCAACTGTGCCGAGTGGCCTTCCTGCCGCAGTTACTGTTGTGCTTGCGATCGGCATGGAGTCCATTCTCAAAAAAGGCGGATTGGTTCGTAACTTGCTTGCCGCGGAAACACTCGGAGCCACTACTGTCATTCTGACCGACAAGACCGGCACGCTCACCGAGGCGCGGATGCACCTCTCAGGTCTCTACAGTCCGCAGGGTGTACACGATAAGCGTGTCGATCGGTATGGAGATAATGCATTTTTGCTGCAGCTCGCTGTCATGGAGAGCAATGCCTTTGTCGAGGAGTCTGAAGAATCGCCGGCACAAATTGTGGTACACGGCGACCCGATTGACAAGGCGATCATTCTTGGGGGTATGGAGGCCGGTCTAGTACAGGATGTACTCTTCAAGGAGTACCGTAGGCTTGATGCACTACAGTTCACCTCGGTGCGACGCTTCGGTGTGTCGCTCCACCATAATCCACATAAAAAAACCAATCGTCTTGTACTCGCCGGAGAGCCTGAGAAACTTCTGCGAGCCGCTTCGTACATGCGCAAGGATGGTAAGCGCGAGAAGCTGACAGACATACAGCGTAAAAAACTCTTCACTGTCCTCGAGGAGAATGCCCGCCTCGGTAAGCGCATGATCGGCGTGGCGTACCGTGACGCCTCGTTCGACACCATACCCGAGACAACCGAGGAGCAGCCCGATGAGCTCCTTAAGCAGCTTGTTTTCGCGGGCTTTATTAGCTTCGAGGATCCGATTAGAGCGGATGTGTCCGCGGCGATAGGGCGTGTACACCAAGCTGGTGCGCACGTGATCATGTTGACTGGCGACAATCCTGAAACAGCGCACCACATCGCTCGCGAGGTTGGTATCACACATTCCGCCGATGAGCTTGTGATCCGCGGGCAGGAGATTGATGATTGGGATGATCAAGAGCTATATACTAAGCTGCAACTTGCGCGCGTGATTGCCCGTGCCACGCCCAAACATAAGCTGCGTATCGCACGCGTGCTCAAGAATAACCATGAGGTGGTGGCGATGACCGGTGATGGTATCAACGATGCGCCGGCGCTGCGCGCTGCGAACATTGGTGTATCAGTTGGTTCGGGCACCGAAGTGGCGAAGGAGGCGAGCGACCTGGTGCTTATCGATAACAGTTTTTCGATCATTGTGAGCGCAATCGCGGAAGGGCGTCGCATTATTGACAACCTGCGGAAAATCGTTGCCTACCTCCTCTCGACCAGTTTTACCGAGATCTTTTTGCTCGGCGGGGCGCTTATTGGTGGTGCACCGCTACCACTCGTCCCCGCACAGATCTTGTGGGGCAATATCGTAGAAGAAGGCTTCATGAGTTTCTCGTTCGCGTTTGAAAAGAAAGATCCGCATATTATGAAGCGGAACCCACGAAGCGCGCAAGCTAAGACCCTGCTCAATAAACAACTCAGAACACTGATTGTGATGGTGTCGTCAATTATCGGGATCTTTTCTATCGTACTGTATTACTGGCTACTCTCGTATCTCGGTGAGGCAAAGATCGACGAGATCCGTACCATCATGTTTGTAACACTGGCACTCGACGCAATATTCTTCACATTCTCATTGAAGTCGCTTGATACGATGATCTGGCGCATTAATTTCTTTGACAATCTCTACTTACTTGGCGCATTTACCGTCAGTGTGTCTGCGTTGCTGCTCGCTCTTCTGTGGCCGCCGCTCATGACCCTTCTCTCGCTTACGCCACTGTTATGGTGGGAAGGCCTGCTTTTGGTGGGGGTCGGGCTGGTTAATCTTGCCACGATAGAGTTCTTTAAATGGTTGTTGTTCGTGCGGAAGTTTAAGAAGGAGGCTGAGGTATTGCAGCCGGTACAGGACTAGGGTATACAACAGACAGGTTTTGCAAACACGAGGAGTACGTCCTAATGAGTAAGCGAGATGACGTAGCGATACGCACAAAGGCAATCGCACAGCACGTGCCCGAGCAGTTGCTTGCACACCTGCCTGTGTCATTTGAACGTGCCTGTACGATTACACGTACCGGTGGAACGTTGCCACTCGCACTGTTCGAGCGGGCGTACAGGCCCGGTGAACATGTGCCACTTGTGTTTGGTTGTACGAAGTCACAGAGCAGTGTGTCAGAGGCTCGCGAACGCTGTGCAATCGCATTGGCGAAACGTGGATTTACGGTGGAGTCTGAGTTGCCGATTAAGCTGCGATGTGTAGGCGTTACCAGTTTTTGCGAGTATACTCTCTCGTGTGACGAACCTCTGTTTGATCTCGTGGTTGTTGCTCCGCGTTTGAGTGGATTGCCGATTGAGCGAGTGCGGGATAAGGTAATGGTTGCAACGGTGCATCTGACGGGTATTCTGGAGTCTGGTGGCACGTTCGCGATGATTGTATTGCCGCCTGTGGCAGTGTGCCGAACGCAGCTCTTGTTCGCGAGATTCAACGATGAGGTCGAACATGCTGTCCGCTGCGCGCTGCTTGGTAAACGTGTGGAGCATGTGCAGGCCGTATGCAATCAAACCATTCCAAACATATCTGGCAAGCATAATCCGTTTGAGGATGATATCGCTGCGGGTGCACGTTTTGCCTCCTATATGCTCATTGTGGCACGTACGTAACGGTGGTGTCATGGTACCGCACAAGGATGTGCGGTACTTTTGTTACGGGGTATTGATGTATACTGTTACCTATGGATTTAGTATTGTTCGTTATCGTATGTGTGTTGCTGGTCGGTAACGTCACACTGATTGTATTGATGGTCCGTGCACACAGAACACGTAGTGATGATACTACTGCGCTCCTGTTGCAGAACCAGCTCCAAGACCTCGCGCGGTCGATTGACCATCGGTTGACCGAGTCTTCAGAGACCGTACATCGCTCAGTCCAACACCAACTCTCCGAGAGCGCAAAGCTCATTCGTGAAGTCACGACCGGACTGACTAAGCTCGACGAAACCAATCGGCAAGTCGTATCGTTCGCTGATGAGCTGCAGAACCTCCAGGATATCTTGAAAAACCCCAAGCAACGGGGTGTGCTTGGTGAGTACTACCTTGAGACTGTGCTTAAGAACGTGCTGCCACCGGGGCGTTTTCAGATGCAGTACAAATTCGAAGACGGCGAGATCGTCGATGCGGTGATATTTCTCGACCAGGACAAGGTGCTTCCGGTTGATAGTAAGTTCTCGCTTGAAAACTACAATCGCCTGCTCGAAACGCGCGATCCCGTTGAGCGCGAACGCATCGAAAAGCTCTTCCGACAAGACCTTAAAAATCGTATTGATGAGACCGCAAAGTACATCCGTCCCAAAGAGAACACGATGGACTTCGCGTTTATGTTTATACCGAGCGAAGGTATCTACTATGACCTCTTGGTCAACCAGGTTGGGGCGGTAAAGGCCAGTAGTCGGGATTTGCTGGAATATGCATTTCGTGACAAAAAAGTTATTATCGTGAGTCCAACGAGCTTTCTCGCATACCTTCAGACGGTACTCCAAGGTCTTCGAGCACTCGAAATAGAGGAGAGTGCAAAGAGTATTCGGAAGAACGTCGAGCAACTCGGGAAGCATTTGACGGTGTACAATGAGTACTTTCTCAAAGTAGGCAACAGCCTTCAGACCACGGTGAACCACTACAATGCTGCAGGGAAGGAACTCAAGAAGGTGGACAAAGATGTGCTCCGTGTGACCGGCGAAAGCCCCGAGCTTGCATTACTCAGTGTGGATAAGCCCGAGCGTGATGAGTAAGACGTATCATGGCGCTATTTCGTGAGCACATCTCGGTTGGTGCCATAGTAGCGATCATTGGTGTTGTGCTTGCATACCACTACGCATATGTGACCGATTGGCGGCTGCTCGCGTGGCTCTTTGTGGTGACAGTCGTTGCGAGTATGCTACCGGACGTCGATAGCGACAGTAGTTTGCCGTTCCATTTTGTGTATGGACTCTTTACGGTGATCTGCGTGGGTGTGGCACTCCTGTACACACTCGTTACGGGCTGGGATTCATGGTATGAGCTCGCAGGGAGGCCGCTTGTGGTGGGAATCGTGGTGTGGTTTGTAGTCGGCGGCATCGTGAAGCGCCTCACAAAACATCGGGGCATGTTCCACTCACTTCCCGCAGCGCTTATCCTGTCGCTCTGCCACTTGCTCGTCGTGCGCGCACTCGGTTATGGCGATACTGCAGGGGTGCTGCTCGCCGCAGGAGCCGGTCTTGGATATATTGCGCATCTCGTACTCGATGAGCTTCACTCGACCGTAAGTGTTGACGGATCACTCTTCAAACCCCGTCGTTCCCTCGGCACCGCACTCAAACTCTTTTCCGGCTCACGCACAGCAACCATCTTCACGTACGTCCTCCTCGCGACTCTCGTGTACGCAGCGTTGTAACTTCCGTGTTCCATATTACACCACACTAATACTGAGAGAGGTTTAACCTCTCTCAGTATTAGTGTGGTGTAATTATTCCTTGAACCTATCCAACAAAGGGTTGCAGGTTTGTAGGATATGGTGTATAAATATCGTCACTATGGCATTTGCAATCATTGAAACAGGTGGAAAGCAGTACAAGGTCGCTGAGGGCGATGTGTTAACTGTGGAAAAACTAAAGGGCGCAAAGGAGGGCGACACAGTAACCTTCGACAAGGTGCTCCTCATTGACGATGGAACAAAAACTGAAGTAGGGACACCATACCTCTCGGGCAATACGATCGAGGTAGAGCTCACGGAGCAGGGTAAGGGTAAAAAACTATACGTACAAAAGTTTAAGTCTAAGAGTCGCTACAAGCGTCGACTTGGTCATCGCCAATCACACTCCAAAATTTCGGTCAAAAAGGTATAGTGTTGGCCGGGTACGTACCGTTTGTATATTTCCTGCACAGCTACTAACCCCGCAAATCTGCGGGGTGTATTGTTTTGCGCCGCTTCACCCTTGATGGTCGAAATTTGATGGATCAAGGTGAAGGTCGGACGCGGTTGCTGCGCCCAGCAAGAACAGCTGGATCTCAAAGTGAATCGATCCTGTGAAGCGTTGTGCGTGCTCTGGGATGCTGCATTTGTAGTACTGGTATGTGCTGCGACCAATCTTCATGCAAAATGCAGCAGTGTGGCTGCTCAGTACAACACCAACTGGTTGATTGTTGTTACTGTCGACGTATGTGATTAAGTCGCCCGGGTGAAAACATGTTGTGGGCACCGAGGTTCTCCTGTGGTATATGCGTGTATGTAGACGATTGTGTAGGTTTGTCTATGCACGGACGGTGATTCTCGTATACAAGCATCGTGCCAGCTGACCTGGCTGCAGAAAAGCATTATATTGTACTCATGTCAATACACCGTAGCGTAATCGTTCGTGTTACCGTAGTAAGAGAGGTGCACTGTGGCGTTGTCCACAACATCCTTGCGCAAAAGTCGGTGTATAAACAGTAGCACGTACCTGTGCTTCCGTGCACTTGTGCGTACAGCAGTTGTGCTTATTTATACTCGTGCGCTTCTTGATTCATGCTTTCTGTTTGCCGGATTACTTGCTGGTTTCCCGCGCGACTGTCTCGTGCATGTTTGAATCACCCAAATTTTTATTAACTGTGTTACACCTTCCCATCGTCCATGTGCGGCATCATCGGCTACATCGGCAATAAGCAAGCAAGCCCGATTCTTTTGGATGGACTCCGCGTGATGGAGTACCGTGGGTACGATTCTGCAGGCATCTATGTACCGGGGAGTGGCTCGTACAGAGCGGTTGGGCCCGTACAAGCGCTCGCTGACTCCATCCCCGGCCTTCTTCCGGGGCACAGTGGTATCGGTCACACGCGCTGGGCTACGCATGGAGTGCCAAGTGTTGAGAATGCCCACCCGCACCATGACCAGGCGAAGCGTGTGTGGGTTGTGCATAATGGGATTATTGAGAACTATGCGGAGCTGCGTGAAGAACTTGTTGCGGCCGGAGATACGTTTTATTCCGACACTGACACGGAGGTGCTAGCGCATCTCATAGGGAATGCGTGTGCTGAGTCGCACCATCTGGGTAGTGCGGTGACGAAAGCCCTTGAACGTGTGCATGGTACCTATGGTATCGCTGTGCTGTGTGAAGACATGCCCGACACCATGCTCGTTGCGCGCATGGGCAGCCCCATTGCGATAGGTATCAAAGAAGGTGAGTATTTGGTTGCAAGCGATACCGCACCTATGTTGCGGCACACACAGAATGTTCTGTTCTTGCAGGATGGCGAGTATGCGCTCATCACACATGACGGGTATGATATCTATACTTTTGCTCACGAACTGCTGGAGCGCACCCCGGAGTCGCTCGATGCAAGTGTCGACCAAGTGCAGAAGGCAGGGTACCCGCATTTCATGCTTAAAGAGATCATGGAGATCCCCCATGTGCTTGAAAACAGTGCGCGTGGACGTACGGTGCTTAAGGATGGTGCAGCTAAGTTCGGCGGACTTGAGGAACATAATGGGTTATTGCGGAGCCTTGAGCGCATCCTTGTCGTTGGGTGTGGTAGCGCTTACTACGCAGGACTTGTAGGCAAATGCCTTCTTGAAGATTATGCGCGCATACCCACTGAAGTCGCGGTGGGGAGCGAGTTTCGGCATCGACCGGTTCTCACGAACGGCCACTCCGCACTCTTGGTTGTATCCCAGTCAGGGGAGACAGCCGACACGCTTGCGTCCGTGCGCACAGCTCGCCACGCAGGCCTACCTACTATTGGACTCGTGAATGTGGTCGGTTCGACCATAGCTCGCGAGACGGATATGGGTATCTATAATCATGCAGGGCCGGAGATCGGTGTTGCGAGTACTAAAGCCTTTGTGAGTCAGCTTGAGTTGCTCGCGCTCTTTTCTGTGTACCTGGGACGAATGCGCGGACTATCTGAGGCGCAGGGTGCAGAACTGCTTGTTGAGATTCGTGCGCTGCCGCTTAAGGTGCAGCAAATCCTTGATCAGCACGAACAGATTCAGGTGCTTGCCGGGGAGTACTTAGGGTACGATGATTTCTTGTTTATGGGTCGCGGGTACAACTTTGCTACTGCGTATGAGGGTGCGCTAAAGCTAAAAGAAGTATCGTATGTTCACGCAGAAGGATACGGTGCGGGTGAGATGAAGCATGGGCCTATAGCAATGATCGATGAACTTTTCCCGACAGTGGCGATTATGCCGACTGACTCTGTGTTTGAGAAAAACCGTAGTAACGTGGAAGAGATTCGAGCCCGCAGCGGTCCGGTGCTTGCGATAGCTACTGAAGGTAATGAGGCGGTTCGCTCCCTTGTCGACCATGTACTCTACATACCCGAGACAAAAGAAGCGTTGACACCCATTCTCGTATCGGTAGCGCTCGAATTGTTTGCCTACTACACGGGTGTAATGCGCGGATACAACGTAGATAGGCCCCGTAATCTTGCAAAGAGTGTGACGGTCGAATAAAATGCAAGTGAAATGTCGCACTGCGCCACTGCGTAGTACTGGTATGAGCGCGCACCTGCTGATGCGCTTTGTGTAGTCACGATAGTAGCTAACTATATTTAGCCTATGCCTATACCTACAGAAGATGTCTCAAGTAACACACAACAGCACGCAAACGCTGCAGCATCACGCACAGTAGTTGCGTGGGCAGTTGGTGCTTCCGTACTTACGTCGCTCCTATTTGTTTCGTTTCTATTCTTGTTTGTGTATCAGTACCGCGAAGATCTGTTAGTGTCGAGTGGGAGTACAGAGCACGTAGCGACTGTAGCGCATACACCACCTGTCATGGAGCAGACTGGAGAACACAGTATTGCAGATGTGGTGGAGCAGGTAAGTGATGCGGTGGTTTCTGTGGTTGTGACGAAAGATGTGCCTATCGTGGAGCGGTACTACGAGTACTACGATCCGTGGGGAGGCCTGATGCCGTTTGGTGGCTTTGAGGTCCCGCGTACGCGACAGCGCGGTACGGAGGAGCTTGAGGTGGGCGGAGGAAGCGGGTTCTTTGTTTTGAGTGACGGGCTCGTGGTAACAAATAGGCATGTGGTTGATGATGTTGATGCGCGATACTCTATCGTCACCAACGATGGTGAGAGTTATGATGCGGAAGTGCTCGTGCGTGATACGCAACTTGATATTGCTGTCCTGCGGGTGCGCGATATCCCGGGAGATGCGTACACGTCACTCACATTTGGCGACTCGAATTCACTGCGTCCCGGAGAGACGGTGATTGCAATCGGCAATGCGCTTACTGAGTTTCGTAACTCTGTTTCCGTGGGCGTGGTCTCAGGTCTCTCGCGTTCCATTACTGCAGGCGACCGGTATGGTCGTTCGACCGAGCAACTCGAAGGGGTCATTCAGACCGATGCGGCGATCAATCCGGGGAACAGTGGCGGACCGCTTCTCAATACCGATGGGCAGGTGATTGGTGTGAACGTTGCGGTTGCGGGCGGAGCAGAGAATATAGGATTTGCGATTCCTTCAAATATGGTTGCTCGTGCGGTGGAGTCGGTAGAACGGTACGGTGAGATACGCCGTCCGTATCTCGGTGTGCGCTACTTAGCACTCAATCAAACAGTCGCTGACAATAACGAGCTTCCTGTGGACTACGGTGCATGGCTGAAGGCGTCTGTGGATGGGCCCGCAGTACTCAAGGGTTCTCCCGCAGAAGATGCAGGGCTTCGTGAAGACGATATTATTGTTGAAGTGGATGGTACGTCACTTCGGGAGATGTCCCTGGTGGACATTGTTCGGCAGAAGGATGTCGATGAGGTTGCGAACGTGATTTTTCTACGCAATGGAGAAGAGCGTGCAGTAGAGGTTCGGTTAAGGTCTTTCCCCACTGAATAGGGGAAAGCCCGCGTTCAGCGGGCTTGTGTGCGTCATCATTGCTCCCACTCGATGTTTGGCAACCAAGAGCTTGTTCTTGCTGCTGCGAGGTTGCGCTGTGTGCTGAGGCACTTGCGTGCACGTTCGGTGTTGTATACATACGCGCCGCATACGAACGTCTCCTCGGTCAGTTGATCAAGTGTTTTCAGTGTGAGATCCGACAACGCACATGTGATAGTGGGAACTTTTTTTAGACACATGGCATTACTTCCTACTTCCTACTTCCTACACTATTATAAAACATACATACGAAAAGGTCAATTTCTTCCCCGTAGTGCGCTTTGCATAGTGTCTCGATCGACATACTCCAGTTCAGTTCCGGTCGAGAGACCGCGGCCGAGTACCGTGATTTTCAACTGAGCACGCTCTACGTGTGGTTGTATGCGCTCATGTACAAACGAGAGCGTGTCCTCACCTTCGGTTGTTGCTGAGAGGGCAAAAATAAGCTCCTCAATGGATGCGCCATGCTGCGTGAGCAGTGCTTCGAGTTGCAAGATCCGGATTCGCTTTTCCGGATTCTTGTCGAGGGGGCCCGCTGTCCCACCAAGCACAAAGTACCTGCCGGTGTATACGCCTGTGCGCTCGATGTTCTCCAGATCAACGTCTTTTTCAACAATCATGAGTGTGCGGGTTTCGCGCGCTTCGTCAGCACACAGATCGCAGAGTGCCGCACCAGGCCGTCGAGGGTGTAGGCGCATACAGAGGGCGCACTGCGCGATGTCGTTGCGCGCACTGGTGAGTGTGTGTGCAAAGCGCTCTACCCACGTGGCATCCTTTCGTACCAAGAAAAAGGCGAGTCGTCGTGCCTGGCGCGGGCCGATGCCGGGCAACTCGCGCAGTTTTTCCGTAAGGTCGTTGAGGCTGTTCGTCATAGGCTACCAGTCGTCATCATCGGCGGCTCCAGCCTCCATTCCGGCCATCTGCGTTTTATCAATCGAAAGGTATGAACTCTTCTTGTCGTCAAAGAACAGCTCTACTTTGCCGACCGGACCGTTTCGGTGTTTTTCTACGAGCAGTTCGGCTATGTTGGGACGCTCTGAGTTTTCATTGTTCTTGTCATCTCGATGGATGAACATCACCACATCGGCATCTTGCTCGATGGAGCCGGAATCACGCAGGTCGGATAGTCGTGGTTTTCCTCCGCGCTGTTCAACGGCACGTGAAAGCTGTGACAATGCCAAGACCGGTACGTTAAGCTCGCGAGCAAGTCCCTTGAGTGAGCGAGAAATTTCGGTCACCTGCTGGACTGTTGAGTCTGCAGAGTGCTTGCCAGTCGGCTGCATGAGCTGTAGGTAGTCAACGATGATGAGTCCGAGACCGTGCTCGCGACTCATCCGACGTGCAACGCTTCGCATGGAGAGGATGTTGTTACCTGGCTTATCGTCCATGAAGATCGGGGCGGTTGCGAGTCGGTCGATTGCCTCGCGCACTCGTTCAAACTCGTCGTCGGTCGAGAGGTTGCCTGTGCGAAGCTTCCATGCATCGACCCGCGCCTCGCTCGCGAGCATGCGGTCGACGAGCTGCTGCGAGCTCATTTCGAGCGAGAATATGCCAACCGCGGTGCCATGCTGAATTGACGATTGGCGTGCTATGTCGAGCGCGAGCGCTGTTTTACCGACAGATGGGCGCGCTGCAAGAATGATGAGGTCAGATTTTTGGAATCCGGCGAGGAGGCTGTCGAGCGCATGAAAACCTGTTGGGACACCGCGCATTTCGTCTTTTGATTTCTGCAGTGTCTCAAACCGATCCCATGCCTCACCAAGTTCGTCGCGCATAGAGACGAACTTATGGAGCGAGGGAGTGTTGGTAACTTCCATGAGTCGCTTCTCTGCGGCGTCGAGTGCGTCTTCGAGTTCACGGCTCTCGTCGAAGCCAAGCTCGGCGATGAACTCGGCAGTTTCTATAAGGGCGCGGAGTGTTGCTGTCTTGGAGACGAGCTGTGCGTAATGGTAGGCGTTCGCACTCGCCGGCACCTCATTTGATAGGTCGGCAAGATATGAGCGACCACCGATACGCTCTAGCTCTTTGTTCGCCTTCAGACGCTCAGACACCGAGAGCACGTCAATTGGGTCGCTTTTTGCGAAGAGGTCTTTGATTGCGGCGTATATGACGCGATGCTTCTCAACGTAAAAGCTGTCAGACGATACGACGTCTGAGACGTCGTACATACAATCAGGCTTGAGCATGATCGAGCCAAGCAGCGCTTTCTCTGCATCGATCGCCTGTGGTGGGATGCGGATGTGTCCTGCGGTACCCATGGAGAGATATTGTACCACCTACGTGAGGCAGGGGTAGGGGGTTGGGAGTCGACCTGGTCTCGGAAATGGGGGATTGTGTGCGTTGTGTGGGGATAATCAATCCATGCTGTGCGACGCTTTTGTTCAAGACTAACGTGTGAAGTGAGCGGGATGTGGCCCCATCTCCTGTTTTCGTTGTGTAAGAACCTGTCTACAATCTTCCCCCTCTCCAGAACACCCATATTTTTGGCTGCAAAACTGCGTCTCACACTCTCCATATCTCGATATGCATCATGCTCCGACTTGTTTCGCACAAAAATAAGGATATTCGGAGGGGTCCATGAGATTGTAGACAGGTTATAAAGCAAAAGCACACACAACGCATCGCATTGCCACATGCGTCAAGTGTTTGTATAGTATACTCATGAAGGAATTCCATCATGCGGTCGTGTTCGATGGGCATAGAGACGGCGCACGAGATGCTGCACTACTCTATGTCCGGGAGGTGCTTGACGTTGCAACTAACGGGAACCCTGATCTGGTCACGTCCCACTACGAGCAGCTCACGGTTGACCATGCACGTGAGCTCAAAGAACGAAGTGCACAAGCACCACTCACTGCGCGACAGGTGTTTGTGCTCGATATTGAGCGAATCACACGGGAGGCACAAAACTCTCTTCTCAAGTTGTTCGAAGAACCAAGCAGCACGACGCATTTTTTACTTGTAGTGCCATCCGTCGAACTACTATTGCCTACCGTGCGTTCCCGCCTTGCCTACGGTGGTCGCTTTCTGAGCGCACTTGAAGAACAGTCGCTCGCCGAATCGTTCCTTGCTGCTACAGATCCAAAAGCACGTATCAAGCTCGTGCAGAAGCTCTATACCAACGTAAAGGACTCAGAGAAGCTTGCTGTTCGAATCCGTGCGCGCGCGGTTGTGGATGCACTTGAGACCACACTTCATGCTCGTGGGGTACAGACGAGTGCGATGCAATTGCGCGAGCTCGTGTTTGTACGTCGTTACCTTGCAGATACCAGCAGTTCGCTCAAGATGCTCATGGAGCATTTGGTGTATACGCTATAAATACTGTGGATTGATATCCAACCACGCATGTAACGGGTGTATACTAGGTAGCATGGATGATGAGACCAACCACCGCTTGCAGCGGCTCGAACAGCGCATGGAAGCGATCTACCAGAGTGTTGAGAAAACTCGAAAATATATACTCGTAATGGTCATAGTTGCCGCCGTGACGATTGTGTTACCTTTGCTTGCGCTCGCAGTTGTGGTGCCTATGGTTTTACGAACACTGGGCACTGCGTACGGAGGGCTGTTCTAACTGTCGATAACTCGTGGCGGTGCATACGAATGTGCGGTACGATATAACTAACTAGCAGTAACCAACTCAGTGTATGAAAGTTCGTCTTCAACTCATTGCAGTATTAGCCCTCGTCATACTGGTGCTGCTTGGGTATAACATCTATCGTGCGTACCTGGGTACAAGTGTTGCCGCAAGCACATTCACAGAGTGTGAACAGTTTGGTGGTGTCATTCAAGAGTCGTACCCTCGCCGCTGTGTTGATCCTGCAACCGGAACAGTGTTTACAGAAGTGGTAGATCCTGTTGCCCCGCCAACCTTTGAACCTGCCCTCACAGAGGCAGAGGCGCGAGCAGTCGCCACGCAAGGAGATGTGTGTACGTCGGAAGGTGCCGTTGCTGAGTTCGGTGTATTTGATAGCCAAACAGGGCTTTGGAGGTATGCTGTAGATGCGGAAATGCGCGGCTGTACCGCTTTGTGTATCGTGAACGACCTTGAGCAGACCGCGGAGTTTGACTGGAACTGTGGCACTGACTAGGGTCTGGCATCTAGGTCCGAGAGCGTGTATGCTAGGTGTATATGTATAGTTTTAAAGAATTGCAGGACGCGCTTGCGGGCGTGACAGAGCATTACAAACAGGAGCTTTCGACTATTCGCACAGGGCAGGCGGCACCTGCTATCTTGGATGCTGTGCGTGTTGATTCGTATGGATCAATGTTGCCGATCAACCAGGTTGGGAGCGTTACGATCGAAGATGCTCGTACGCTGCGCGTTGCCGCGTGGGATCAGTCGCAAGTCACGCAGCTTGAAGCGGCAATCCGTGCGGCGGATTTGGGTGTTTCGGTGAGTGCAGACGAAAAAGGGGTTCGTGTAACTTTTCCGGAGCTCACCCATGATCGTCGTGCGCAGCTGGTGCGCCTTACGCGCACAAAGCTTGAGGAAGCACGAACAGCGGTGCGGCAAGCTCGCGAGCATACCTGGCAAGATATTCAGACGAAAGAAAAAGAAAAAGAACTTTCTGAAGATGAAAAGTTCACCGCGAAGGAAGAGATGGAGCGGCACGTTAAAGAAACAAATGCCAGCCTCGAAGAGATGGCAAAACAAAAAGAGCAAGAGCTTGCCGCGTAGAGCTGCATGATCAGCGCGTGGTCGCTAGGTCTGACCGCGAGTAAAACTATAGCCACATGACGATAGTTATTTTTTTCATTGTACTGTTCGTACTTATTCTCGTGCATGAGTTTGGGCACTTTATCGTGGCGAAGCGCTCCGGTATTCGTGTCGACGAATTTGGTATCGGTTTTCCACCAAAAATATTCGGAAGGAAGAAAGGTGAGACGGAATACACACTCAACTGGCTCCCAATCGGGGGTTTCGTCCGAATTTTTGGAGAGGATCCGACGCAGGAACACTATACTGATGCGGCAGGAAATGAGCGGAGTTTCGTGAGTAAACCGCGGTACATCCAGGCAGCGGTGCTTGTGGCTGGCGTCACAATGAACATACTCTTAGCTTTCGTGTTGTATGTGATTGTATTCATGATGGGCGCACCGACAGGTGTCGTCGTAGATTCACCCCAAGATGCGGAGGGTGTTCAGCTGCTCGTGGCTTCGGTGACCCCGGAAACACCTGCGGCAGAGGTACTAATCGCAAGTGATGAGATTGTGGGGTTGCAGCGTGATGACGAGGTCTTCCCGTCCGTGCTTGTGAGCTCTTCATCTGCGGTCGCTGCGTTTATCGCTGCGGAACCAACCCCGGTAACAATCGACATAATTCGTCGCGGCGAGCCGGCCCAGGTTGTTTTGACGCCGGAGACCGGGATAGATCCTGCAGATCCTGAGGCACTTCGTGCCGGTTTCAACATGAGTACGGTAAAACTGGCATCACCGCTGCCGCTGCACGAGGCGGTCGCTGCCGGCGCCACCCTAACCATACGCGGATTGCGTGATATTGCGGTTGGCTTCACCCGTTTTGTAGTTGATGCATTTAAGGGTGATGCCAGCATGGAACAGATGGCAGGGCCTGTAAAAATTGTCGGACTTGTTGGCGATGCAAGTGCACTCGGTTTTACGTGGCTACTCATGTTTACTGCGTTTATTTCGCTCAATCTGGCATTCATCAACATTCTCCCTATCCCCGCGCTTGATGGTGGTCGCTTGCTGTTTGTACTAATTGAGGCGATACAGAGAAAGCCGCTCAATCCTGTGCTTGCGACGAAGCTCAATCAGTACGGCTTCATGTTTCTCCTTGGGCTGATTGCGCTTATCTCGATATTCGAGCTTTACGAACTTGCGAGTGGGTGGTTCGCGTAGTCACCGTTTGCACAAAGCGCAAAAGTAAAAGATGACGTACTATTGGTCATCTTTTACTTTTGTGAACGTTCGAAGTCGGTGAATAGCATTTCACGTTTTCCCTCGGGTATCACCATGCGTGGTACAAATGTACCGTTTTCGTACACTGCATCTGTTATCTTTACGCGCGTTCGTGATCCACCACGTTCGACAAAGAAGAATGTGCCGGGCCAACCGTCCATAGCGCAGTAGGTGCAGTAGTTTTTGTATGCGTCTCCCGTAAGATCGATCTCGCCATCCGCTTTCGCGAACTTGCGCGAGAACGTCGCAAGTTCGTGTTCTTGTGGCTCCGGAGTAATGCTATGTGTACACCACAGAGGTACGACTTCTGCAAGTAGACGGCCTCCCTCACGAAACAGAAGCTCGTCGAGTGTAGTGCCTCGCACCGGCCACTCGGGTAGATCGATACGCGCTTGAGCGACGATCGGACCATGATCAACGTGTCGGTCGAGCTCTAGTATACTTACGCCCACTGCGTCTTGCGCATCGTCAAGGATTGCACTTCGTATGGGCGAGGCCCCCCGGTACTTTGGAAGCAGTGACGGGTGTACGTTAAGTACAGAGTGTTTCGGAAGTGAAAGTACCCACTCTGGCAGAATGATGTTGTAAGCTGCGACAATGAAAAGATCCCACTCGGTATTTGCGAGAAGTGGGGCGTGAGAACGCTCGCGGAGCGAAGCTGGCTGCATGACCGGCACATCGTGCTCCTCTGCCCATACACGGACAGGTGGTGGTGTGAGTTGAAGCTTACGTCCGGCAGGTTTATCTGGTGCGCATACAACTAAACTTGGTGTATATCCGGCGTCAGCTAATTCTTCAAGCACGTATACCGCAAGATGAGGTGTCCCAAAAAAGGCGATGCGTGGGTGGGTGCTCATAGTTATGATCGTTCAGGGGTTGGCACGTCCCATACTTCATCTGCCTGATCAATGAAGAGCGTGCCGTTGAGGTGGTCTGTTTCGTGTTGGAATGCCTGTGCGAGGAGGCCACCTGCGCCTCGTTCGAACAATCTCCCGTGTTCATCGTAGGCGCGGATAGTCACATTTGTTGCCCGCGCGATGGTGCCGTACTTCCCGCGCACGGAAAGACATCCTTCGTCGACCACTTTTTTGCGCTTTGATCGGCGGATGATCTCCGGGTTGATGTATACAAGGTGTGGGTCTTTGCTTGATGCATCATGTGTACTGTCTGTACCAAAGACTCGCTTAGACAGAATGAAGATACGTAGCGATATACCAATCTGTGGCGCGGCAAGTGCTGCGCCGTCCGGCTCTGCATCCAGCGCTTCGGTCATGTCCCGAAGTATCGTCTGTATACGTTCTGTGAGTATCTCTGTGACCGGCACTTCCTCTGAAGTTGCACGAAGCACCGGGGTGCCAACTTGTACAATGTCTCGCATAGGGCAACTATAGCAGATTTGTCGGGTCTGCTCTAGAGAATGCTGTTAGGATACATTTCAACCGAATAGATCGGTGGAAGATCGCGTAGCTTTTCTTTGAGTGAAGGGAGAGTCGGGTCGTCGTGTTGCATGCGTGTGTATGCTATACCACGTACCATTCCGCGCCCGTGTCCGAATGTGTGTGGGTACACGACCACACTGGTGGGTGCGAGTGCGGAGGATAGTGCTTGCATAGCGTCATCAACCTGGCGCTGCTTACCAACCGCTGTGATTTTGATCAGTAGGCTAAACGGTGGATAGCCGAGTTGCTCGCGCGCACGAAGCTCGGCACGGTAATACGTACTGAAGTTTCCGGACAAAACTTGGGAAAAAAGCTTAGTGTCCGGGTGACGTGTTTGAATGAGTAGCGTTTCTCCCGCAAGCTCACGACAGCGTGTGAGTGTTGAAGCTATGCGCTCGTAAATACTCCATTGCGGCACGGTGAGAAGCGTGTCAAGTGAGACAATGCCGACAAGTGGTATGTGTTTATGTAGGTACGGGAGTGCAAGTTCAGTGGTTACCAGTACAGTGCCTGACTCAGCGTAGAACTGATCGACCACCTGCTGCACTTGTCGATGTGTGGTGGTTGCATCCTTCGTGATGCGGAGTGTCGTTGCTTGCGGCAGACGTCGCTGCAGCTCTTCAAACACAAGATCGGCACCAATCCCCAACATTTCCAATCGCCAGCTGTTGCAGTGCACGCACCGTTCTCTCGCGTGACGGTCGGCGCCACAGGCGTGACACAAAAAATGGTTCTCCTCACGACCTCGATGCAAGACGACCGTTGCGCCACACTCGCGACAGGTTACCGTGGTGCCACAATCAGCACACACTGTTGTGGGAGCCAGTCCTCGACGTGTCACGTAGAGGAGTACACGACCTTGTCGTTCAAGCACTGCATGTACGCGCGTGAGCAAGTCTCGTCCAATAGCATGAAAGGGCTCTTTGGGTTTGCGTGCCTCGCCGACCATTGATACCACGTCGACGCCGCTTTTAAAACGGAGCCGGTGGTGCCCCGACACGACCTCTTCGTAGTCTCCGAGCTGCTTACGGTGAATACTCTCGATCGAAAGTGGGAGATCCGCAAGAAAGAGCTGACCACCAAGCACTCCGGCATAGTGGTAGGCCACGTGGCGTACATCTATGTGTGGGTGTACTTGCAGTCTGTGTTGTGGCGCGCTCTCACGTTCAACTATTATTGTGGTTGCGTCCGCCCTTGGCACACCCATAAAACGCGCAGTGCAGACCACGACCACAGGGTGTTTCTGTGCGGCGATACTCGCAAGCGTTTCGTGTAGGACTTTGGGCGTACGGGTGCCATGGAGGAGGAAGGTGTATGGTTCGATGCCCTCGCACAGTACGCTATAGAGGTGCTCAGCCTCTGCGACCGTTGGGCACACAACGAGTGTCGACCCTCGGCTTGCAAAGCCTTCTCGTATCGCGCTACGGTAGAACTCAATGCGATGCTCAGCAAGCCCTTGATAGATTCTGGGTACCACAAAGCCACGTAACGACGGCGTAGGTGGTGCCAGTGGTAGCAGTGTGACATCGTCTTGTTTGCGCAGTGCGTTAGGAACAAACTGGCAGAGCAGGGGGGAGATGGTTGTCGCGTACTCTCGCGCTGTTTCAGCGAGGGCACGTACCAGCGTTGCGGGGATGACCGCGCACGGTGCTTGCCGCGGGAGCTTGCGTAGCTCAAACGATGATGAGCGAAGTTGGGCCTTTGTTGCGCGAACGGGTTCAGTCTCGATCACGACTCCCAGCTGCTCACGCGTACCAAGCGGCACGGTGACGACAGAGCCCACCGGGAACGCAAGGCCACTGAAGTACGTGAGTTCCTTGGCATTCCTGCGTTTGGTGAGTGGTGCTATGGTGACGGTATACATCGGTGCGATTGTAGCACAGACTACCGTGTACTGCGTGGTTATGTTTGACAGGTTTCGACCACTTCCTCAATATCCGCACCGAGAGAGCTTAGAGCACCGACAATGTCTTCATATCCGCGCTGTATCGGGTACACGTTTCGAAGTGTGGAGGTTCCGGGTGCAGCCAGCATTGCGACAATGAGTATCACCGCCGGACGTAGCGCTGGTGGAGCCATGAGTTCCGCAGCACGTAGTGGTGTTGGTCCTTCGATAAATATTCGGTGTGGGTCTGCAAGCACCGTGCTCGCACCAAGCTTATCGAGCTCAGTCAGGTATATGGCTCGCTTTTCATACATCCAATCGTGTATGAGGGTCGTGCCTGTTGCCTGTGTGGCGATCGGGGCAAAGAACGGGAGGTTATCACCATTGAGACCGGGATACGGTGTTGCATGTATCTTGTCTGCAGGTGCACGAAGAGTGCTCGGATGTGTCTCGATATCGACGAGTTCAGTTTGTTTGTTGCGTGCCTTATAACGACGTTTGATGGTGTAGTGAAAACCCATGGTACGCAGCACGCATAACTCACGCTCCAGAAAGCGGATCGGCGCACGTTTGATTGTGATAGATGAGTGTGTGACGATGGCACACGCGAGGTAAAACATGGCAATAATTGGATCTTCAGACAACTCGTAGGTCACCGGAGTATTGATGCGCCGCTTTCCATGCACGGTAAGGGTGGTGGTACCGATGCCATCAATGCGTACGCCACACGCCTGTAAGTAGAAGCAGACATCCTGTACTTGATAGTTGGGGCTTGCGTAGCGGATAACCGTCGAGCCCGGGGTTCGTGCTGCTGCGATTAGAGTATTGATCGTCGCCGTATCGCTTGATTCTGCAAGTACTATATCTGCAGCATGTACACCGCTGTGCGACACGTGCCATGAGTTGTCGGTAGTGCGGATCGAGACCCCCAGTTCCTCCAATGCCAGCATGTGGGGGTGGACGGTTCGACTTCCGAGCCGGCAGCCACCTGCCTGAGGGATCTCAAATGAGCTTGTGTGATGTATGAGGGCGCCGATGAACATGATGATTGTCCGCGTGCGTTCCGCTGCTGTACGGTCGAGTGTGTGTAGTGCATATTCTTCCGGGGGGATGATGGTAAGGTCGTTGCCCTCCCAGACCGTCTCAACACCTATAGATTTGAGGACTTCGATAATCCGAAACATTTCCTCAATTTTTGATACGTGCCGAAGTGTGGTTGGTGCATCGTTTGCAAGTGCTGCAGCAATGACACCCATGGCTCCGTTTTTAGACGTACCGACCGTGATTGTTCCGGAGAGGTGCTTGTTTCCTCGTATCGTGTAGTGCACTCTGTTTTCTGTCTGCATATGGGGTATTGTATACTACCTTCGTTGTCCACGCACTTCCATTGATTCTGTTGAGGGTATCGCGGTACACTACGAACATGGATGAATCTAATACAAATCTACGTGCAGCATTCGCGTTCGGTATGGCAGTGGTGGCGTTTGCGATTGGCATTTTTATCATTGTGGTGCAATTGAGCAATGATGACCAGGTTGTTGCCGCCCCTGCGGAGACGGCTGTACCAGCGTCGACCGATGCCCCCGCTGCTTCGTAGCAGTTTCTGAGTTAGCTGGTGTGCACGACTGGCATGGGTGTCGGTTTGCGTATATGCTGTACGGCATGAGCTTTTTCTTGCCAAAACTGGGTATAGACCTCGGCACCACGACCACGCTTGTGTACGTGCCGGAAAAGGGGGTAGTACTCAACGAGCCATCGGTGGTTGCGATATCGCTCGACGATAGGAAAGTCGTGGCGGTCGGTGCGGAGGCGAAGATCATGATCGGGAAAACACCAGACAGCATCGTTGCGTATCGGCCGATGAAAGATGGTGTGATCGCAAACTATCGGGTTACTGAAGCGATGCTGTCCTACTTCATTAAGAAGGCGCTCGGATCTTTTGCGCCCTTTCGTCCGGAGATAGTCCTTTCGGTGCCTGCAGGGGTTACAAGTACTGAGCGCCGCGCTGTCGTTGAAGCTGCGATGAAGGCCGGGGCTAAACATGCGTACGTGATCAAGGAACCGGTTCTTGCTGCAATTGGTGCAGGTATTCCGATTCAGGAGCCACATGGTCATCTGGTGACCGATATCGGTGGGGGCACTATTGATGCAGCGGTAATATCGCTCGGCGGTATTGTTGCGTCGACGTCGGTTAAGTGCGCGGGTAACAGGCTTGATCGTGCGATACAAGACTTTGTTAAGAAGCAACGAAATATTGCAATTGGAGAGAAAACAGCGGAGGAGATCAAGATCAAGATCGGTTCGGCGCTGCCACTTGAAGAGCAACTCGTGATGCATGTGAAGGGGCGCGACCTGGTGAGCGGTCTACCGGAGACAACGGAACTTAAGACAAATGATGTAGTGCGCGCAATTAACAAAGAGTTACGTGAGATGATTGATGCAATCAAGTTCGTGCTCCAGGAGACTCCTCCGGAACTAGCGGCAGATATCATTGACCATGGCATCATAATGACCGGCGGCACGTCACAGCTAAGGAATTTCCCTGAGCTTATTTTTCGTCGAACGGGTGTGCAGGCGAAAGTTGCCGAGCATGCTCCACTGTGTGTTGCGCGCGGTACTGGTATCGCACTTACCCACCTTGGTACCTACAAGAAGAGTGTGACCGCTAAGCACTGATGCGTGCGGTGGCGTGTCGCGTACAGCATCCTAGAAGCAGCCATGAGCTATCCACTACGCCGAACGGTCGCCTAGGCGGAGCTGCGGTATACTACATACATGCAGCAGGAGGGGGCACATAGTGGAGCAGAGAAGCAGTTTTCATCACCTGAGCAGGAGTTGCAGTTCTTGCGCGCGCAGGTGGCTGAGCAAGAACGCTTACTGCAAGAGGCCGGGCACACCCCGGAGCGTGAAGCGGTGGCGCACGAAGTACTGCAACAGTACAGAGAACGACCTGTTGATGCCACACTTGCTGAGTCACATCAGATCACCCATGCGGAGATGAACGCAATCGTACTTGACCTTCCACCAGATGACGATGATGCGACGATCGAGGAACTGCTCGGTGTTGTGCGGGAAAAGGGGCTCAAGAATGCGCTCCAGGTTGCGGAGCGGCTCACGAACCCACATCTTGAGGATGATTTTCATCGCGCAATCGTCCAGTATGTTGCCAAGGGGTACCCGATTGAAGGAGTGCGCGAATCAAGTCCGCTCTGGCCGGTACTGCACATGTCTCTGTACGAGGTGACGCTTCCGGATCCTAGCGAGCATGATGCACAGCGTCCGCTCAGGGAACTGGTGAGTGCGATGGAACAGTTCTACTTCGGCATGTTCGCGCTCGAAGGTCATACGTCCAAACGTAGGCGGCATTTCACCATGGAGGTCGCTGTGTCGGCAGAGCGAGAAGAAATCATTTTTTATGTGGCGGTGCCAAATGATCGCGCAGACCTGTTTGAAAAGCAGCTGAGTAGTGTGTTCCCAAAGGCCCGGGCGCACGTCCAGCCGCATGACTACAATGTCTTTCTACATGAGGGTTACACGACCGTATCGGTCGGAACACTTATCGAGGACGGCATTCTTCCGCTTCGCGATTACCGTGATTTCGATCATGACCCGCTTACTGCGCTCGTGGGTGCGCTCACGAAACTCCTGCCGGTTGGCGAAGGTGCAGCGATACAGTTTGTGGTACAGCCGGGGGTAGATCGCTATGCAAAGCGGTATCAGAAAGTGCTCGACAAGCTTGAACAAGGGTGGTTGCTCAAGGACGCACTGAAAGAGATACCTGATGGTGTGGGTGGAGAGCTGCTCAAGACCTTTCGTGACTTCACCAAGAAAAGCAAGACGGAACAAGAGTTATTGAAAGAGAAAGAACGGTTGCGGGTAGACCAGTCCACGGTTGATGCGGTTCGTCGAAAACTGGAGACGAGCATTACGTCCGTGCAGATTCGCGTCGTGACGAGTGCTGCGAGTGCACGGCGTGCAGAGGCGATCGCGTCGGATATTGCTGCGTGCTTCAATCAGTTTAGTGACCCGCACGGCAACGCGCTCAAATTTACTGTGTTGAAGGGGAAGGCAGCTCTTGAGAGTGCACGAAGGTTTACCTATCGTGAGTTTGGTCCTGAGCGCGTTCTACCGTTCTCTGTTCGTGAGTTAACATCTGTGTTGCATTTCCCGACACACGCTGTCTCACACACACCACAGCTCAAGCGTGTGCAGGCTGCGCTCGCGCCCGCACCGATAGGTCTACCCGCGAGTGGTACGCACATCGGCATTAACTCCTTCCGTGGAGTCGATACGAATATCTATCTCACCGATGAAGATCGATTGCGTCACCTCTACATTATTGGGCAGACCGGTACCGGTAAGTCTGGGTTCTTGCAGACCTTGATCAAGCAAGATATAGATCGTGGCGCCGGCCTCTGTTTCATTGATCCGCATGGCAAAGATGTGTATGAGGTGCTCGAAATGGTGCCGGAGCATCGCAAGGACGATGTGATCTACTTTGATCCAAGCGACACAGAGCACGTGCTCGGCCTCAATATGCTTGAGTACGATGCGCAGAAGCCGGAGCAGAAGACATTCGTAATCAATGAACTCTTCACGATCTTCAAGAAGCTCTATGCACACTCTCCGGAGAGTATGGGCCCTGCATTCGAACAGTACTTTAGGAATGCAACCGCGCTCGTAATGGAAGACCCTGCGACCGGCAACACAATGCTCGACATATCTCGCGTTCTTGCTGATGCGAAATATCGTGAGGTGAAGCTTTCACGGTGCAAGAACCCGGTCGTTACACAGTTCTGGCGTGAGATCGCCACGAAAGCGCAAGGCGAGGCCTCGCTTGCGAACATTGTTCCGTACATCACCAACAAGTTCGACATCTTTACCGCAAATGACATCATGCGTCCAATAATCGCGCAGCAACAGAGTGCAATCCGCATGCGTGAGATTATGGACAATCGTAAGATTCTGCTCGTCAATCTCGCGAAAGGTAAATTGGGCGATATCAATGCAAACCTGATCGGCATGATCTTGGTCGGAAAGACGTTGATGGCTGCACTTTCGCGTGTCGACGCACTCCAGAGCGATCTCCCACATTTCTACCTCTACATCGACGAATTTCAGAATATCACCACTGATTCAATTTCAGCGATTCTTTCCGAGGCACGGAAGTACAAGTTGTCGCTCAATGTTGCACATCAGTTTATTGCGCAACTCGACGATTCAATCAGCGATGCGGTGTTTGGTAACGTTGGTTCTATGGCCTCGTTTCGAGTTGGGTATGAAGATGCGCAGTTCCTGGAGAACCAATTCCAGCCCGTTTTTGAGACACAGGACATCATGAACATTGAAAACCGCCATGCGTACGTTCGATTGCTTGCTAATGGTGTACCACAAAAGCCGTTCTCTATTCGCACGCTCGATCTGGGGCAGGGTAGTCCCGAGCGTGCACAGCGACTCATTGCACACAGTGCTGCACAGTACGCGCGCCTACGTACTGAAGTCGACAAGGAAGTCTTAATGAGGTACGGCTTAGGCTAGGGTGCACTGCATAACCCGCTTGAAGTAGACCGTTGCGTCGTCGTACACTGCAGGTAATTCACACACGTATGTGGTTCCTCAAACAGATCGCGCCTTATACTGCATTTCTTGGTGTTGCTGTTGTGCTTGCGTGGGCGACACATGAACTGAGTTGGCTACAACGATTATTTCTCGGCACTTCCGGCCACGAAGGGTTTTATATTGAAGGATTTTATCTCGCCCTCGCGCTCTTGTTTGCGGTTGGGTACGGACTAAATCGCTTTGCCCCAAGAACAGCTGTGCCGTCATTTGTGTGGGCTATCTTGTTTGGTATGGCGCTGCAGCTCCCACTCACTGCACTCACCGGCAACACCGGCGCTCTCCTGATCGTTATAGAGCTACTCGCTGCGTTTGTGTTGTTTGCAGGTGGTGTGGAAGTGCCGGTCAAGAACTTTAAGAAGTACTTTGGGCCTATTAGTGCACTTTCCTTGGCCGGAACAGTGGTTACTGTGTTTCTGTTTTCGTATGCGCTCGCCGGGCTTGCAGGTGCATTTGCTATCGACGTGCCGGTCTACGCACTTATCATCTTGGCTGCTATTCTGGCATCAATCGATCCGACCGCGATTATTCCAACGCTAGACAATCTGCACTTCCGCAAACCATTTCTCAAGGATATCGCTATTTCAGAAAGTGCAGTCAATGATGTGGCAGGGTCTATCATTACCCGCTTTTTGGTGGTTTCTGCGACTGCGAGTATGGCGGTTGCAACAGTACACGACGGTCTCGCACCACTCCTGACACGAACACAGTTCGAAGCGTTCGCCCTTGAGATTATGTGGGGGGTCTTGGTCGGCTTGCTGGGTGCGTGGGTGCTGCGCACGTGGGGTGAGAGTGTGCGTGCGACACATTGGTCTGATCCCGCGCTCTTTTTTGCAGTACCAATTTTTTGCTTTGCGCTCGGTTCTCTGATTGGCGGCTCGGGCTTCTTGGCCGCGTTTGTTGCCGGACTCCTTTTCGAGGCTAAGTCGGAGACAAAAGTGGTACGTCATTTCTTTGAGACACTGGTTGATAGCTTCATGAAGCCGGTGATCTTCATACTGCTCGGCGCGCTTGCTCCGCTTGGTATCACGTACACCGCGGGTGGTGGTGCGATGGCTGCCTCAGAACACACGCTTGCTTCGACCATGGGTATCGGTGTCGTAAGTGCCATCGTGTTCATGTTTGTAATTCGGCCCGTCGTTGTGTTCATCACACTCTTGCCGTGGATGCAGGCGAAGAACGACCTTATATCCTGGCGCGAGGCGATGTTCCTTTCGTTCATCAGAGAAACCGGTGCCATTCCGGCAGTACTCATTCTGACCGTTGTAGCGAAGGAAATACTCACGATCGGTGATGCAGCGTTTGTCTTTGCGGTGGGCATGTGGGTGATTCTCCTTACGCTTGTCATCGAACCACCACTCACGCCGCTCCTCGCACGACGACTAGGTATAGCAAAGTAAGTATGGGTGAAGGATTTCATGAAGCAGTACCAAACAGCTCACTACATTCGTTTGAGGGGGACACGTGGCTTTTGCAACAGCAAATCCTGCAGAAGTGGGGTGAGTATAACAAATTTGACTTCGGTGATGAGCAGTCGACAGGTGAGCACGGTGACCTATTGAGAGCCTGTATCGCTACTGAGCAAGGCGCAGGTGCCATGGCTGCGCTGCACAAGATTATGGATACTGCGGTCATCGAAGATACTGCTCTGTATGAAGCACTTTGCGCGTACACACAAGACAATGCGGCGCTTGAGCCACCCGCCGAGCTTGAGGAAAAACTCAGACCACTCCTCAAGCTTCTCAACGATAAAACCGGTCGGACACTCCACTAGTGGATACATCGTTAGGAGGCTACCGTCACCTGGGTGCCGTCTTTTGAGTCTTCGACGCTGTAGCCACGTGCGTGAATTGAGTTGCGCAACGTGTCTGCAACATCCCACTCCTTGTTTGCGCGTGCTGTTTCGCGTTCTTCTACCATCTTTCGCACGTCCTGAGGAAGCTCTTCAATGGGTATCGACAAGACCGGTACCTGCACCGCGCCTTGCGCGCCCTTTATATACTCTCGAAGACCAAGTCCAAGCACTTTGTCAAAATGGATAAGTGTTGCACGTTTTACCGCATCGTCAAGCTTGGTATCTTTGAGCAGCTTCCAAACAAGGGCAAGAGCTCGTGGGGTGTCGAGATCATCATTGACCGCCTGCAAGAACTCAAGCGCGTACGCTTCGTCTCGCATGCCACCTGTCGCATCGGCGAGGTCTTCGACAAACGTACGGTGGAGCTTTCGCAGTGCAACCTGTGCTGCATCGAGCGCCGCAAATGTAAAATTCATTGACGTACGGTAGCTCCCCGTCATAAGCCAGTAGCGGTACGCGAGCGGTTGGTACCCGTGCTCTACAATCTGGCGAAGCGTTATTGCGTTGCGAAGCGACTTGCTGAATTTCGTACCCTCGACTTGAATATGTGCGTTATGCATCCAGAAGCGCGCAAATGTCTTGCCTGTCGCCGCTTCGCTCTGCGCAATCTCGTTGTTATGGTGTGTGCCGATGTGGTCGATGCCGCCTGTATGAATGTCGAGCTCCTTGCCCAGGTGCTCAATGGCCATTGCGCTGCACTCAATATGCCAACCCGGAAAACCCTTTCCCCAGGGACTATCCCACCCAAGCTCGCTGTTTCGTTTCCAAAGTGCAAAATCTGCCGGGTGACGCTTGTACGCATTCGCTTCGACACGCGCTCCCTCTTTGAGTGCGTGTATATCAATGCCACCCAGCTTGCCATACTCTGCAAACTTACTTGTATCGAAATACACGCCATCGGGCGCTTCATACGCGATCTCTTTCTGCATGAGTGTGCGTATGAGTGCAATGTCCGCTGCTATGTGTTCACTGGCGCGAGGTATGGCGCTGGGAGTCCGTACATTGAGCTCGTGCAGGTCTTCGAGCCACGCAGCAGTGTACTTTTCTGCAAGCTGATGCATGCCTTCAAGTGTGAGCGGTAGGCCCTCACGTTTGAGACCAACGGTCATTTTGTCGTCGCCGTCATCAGCGTCAGATGTGAGGTGGCCGACATCCGTAATGTTTACTACCTGTTTAACCTTGTATCCGTTCAACCGCAACACGCGTCGCAGGATGTCTGCAAAGACGTAGCTTCGGAGATTACCGATATGGGCGTAGTCGTAAACGGTCGGACCACAGTTGTACATGCGTACGTAGTCATTGCGGAGTGGCATGAAGCGTTCTTTGGTGCGTGTGAGCGTGTTGAACAGTAGCAACGGAGGCTTCGCACCTTCGGTAGGGTCGGTCGTTGATGTAAACAGCGGAAACATGTGATTGTACTATACAGGGTATAGAACTTAGGGCAAAGTGCTTTGTGCAGCACGTCACACGCTGTAACAGGACGAGGCGATGGTTATTTCGTTGGCACCGTGTCGAACGTGATGCAGCGGACGCGAAAACACGGTGGCTTTGCAGGTAAACGCCACAGTCTTTGGAGCAGCATGTTCGCTAACGTAAAGTATTCATGGATGGCCGCACATTGAGGCAACGCTGCAAATCGCCATCGTGCTTGCAGGTCTCCTAGCTTCAGTACCTCACACACAAGGGGCGTATATGCGTCCACCGTGCTGTCGCACACGTGGCTCCTTGTGCATTCTGAGTGCTACTTCGTTCGTCTAAAGCCACTTTTTGTACTTGAAGTATGCAAAAAACACGAGCGCAACAGCCGCCATTACGGCTAGTATGATCCAGAAGTCCCACTTGTGGCCGATAAGCGGCGTTGCGATGGTGTTCATGCCGAAGATCGAGCTGAACAGGGTCAATGGAAATGTAACGAATGCCATAATAGTGAACACCTTCATGATCTCGTTCTGCTTGGTAGTGAGAAGTGAATTGTTTGTCTCTCGCAGCTCGATCAGTGAAGCGCTGTTGTTCGTGATAGCAGCAGCAAGTCGCTCGTACTCACCGCGAACACTACGCAATGTTCGTGCGTATTCGTACCCAAAAAGCGCTACCCCAGGTGCCTCTATGCTTTCAAGAATAACCGAATGGTTGTTTAGTGCTTGTGTGTAGTTCAGTAGGTCGCGGCTGATGTACGACAACTCTTCGACCATCTCGCGCTCGTAGCCCTGGAACACTCGCTCTTCTGCAGTATCCAACCGTGCGCTGATGTGTGCAAGTTCATCTGTAAGAGTGCTATAGAGTTCGCTCAGCATGTAGTAAAACACGTTGCCTGCGTGGTTACCCATGTTGTGCCGGTCGAGCACCGTTTCCATTTCGAATAGACGTGAAAACTCGTGCAATGGATCCAGTTCGTCGTAGCGTGTCGTGATAATCCACTGTTTCCCAACTATAAAGTCGAGCTCGAGTGCGGTTCCGGCGATGTCGTGTAAGTGCTTAAATGCAGGGAAGTGGAGTACCATGTAGAAGTAGTCGTTGCGAGCGTCAACACGACTTCGAACAGAGGGTGCTATCAACTCGTCCGCGACCAGCGGGTCAAGTGAGAACTCATCCATGAGTGCGCGAATCTCGTCTTGTGTTGGCGAGACAACGTCAACCCACGTCACAGTGCCGTGTTGATGACGGGATAGCATTGTGCACAGTATACCAGCCTTTACGTTTGGTGTATGGTTTCGTGTACTGCATGCGTGGATAATCCAGTGTACGATACTGGTCTTCTGGCACCGTCCCTGGTACCATACCTAATATGCGCCTTTCACTCCCACGAAGCTTCATGTTGCTCATTGCAGCCAGCGCCTTTATTGCAGGCGTGCTGTTTGGGGTTAACCTCGGTACACGTACACCTGAGGCACAGGCTGACCCTTCATTCGACGGTACTGCTGTAGACCTTGCGCCAGTTTGGAAAGCGTGGGCACTTCTCGACGAGAAGTTTGTGCCTGCTACTACGACCGAGCCGCTTTCGACGGACGATAAGGTGTGGGGCATGATTGAGGGTCTTGCTGCGAAGTATGATGATCCATACACCACATTTTTACCTCCACGCGAATCGCGTCAATTCGAGGAGGATATCAGCGGTAGTTTCGGTGGCGTCGGTATTGAGATCGGTATACGTAACGGTATACTCACCGTCGTTGCGCCGCTTAAAGGAACACCGGGAGAGGCTGCCGGCATCATGCCCGGGGATCGTATCGTGCATATTGATGGTGTACCCACAAAAGACATGTCTATCGACGAAGCGGTCGACCATATTCGTGGCACTATAGGTACGGAGGTAGTGCTTACGGTTGCGCGCGAGGGTGAGACAGAGTTTCTCGACATACCGATAGTTCGTGACAATATCGAAATTCCTACACTCGATACGGAAGAGCGGAATGGAGTGTTTATTATTTCGCTTTACAATTTTGGTGGTACCGCACAAGAAGAATTGCGAGCAGCGCTGCGGTCATTTGTGGACAGTGGTGACAAGAAGCTCGTGTTGGATTTGCGAGGTAATCCGGGTGGCTATCTTGTTGCTGCCGTTGATATAGCAAGTTATTTCCTGCCACTCGGCAAAACAGTGGTAGTCGAGGATCACGGCGATGGTGAACCGCTTGTGCATCGCTCCAAGGGGTACAACGTTGTCGGTTCCGAGATTGATATAGCGGTGCTGATTGACGGTGGCTCTGCGAGTGCCTCGGAGATACTTGCCGGTGCATTGCAAGACCATGAACGCGCAACGCTTATCGGCTCGCAGACGTTCGGCAAGGGTAGTGTGCAGGAGTTGGTGCACGTTACGGATGATACATCACTCAAGATCACAGTTGCTCGATGGCTCACTCCGGACGGTACCTCACTATCGTACGAAGGACTAGCACCAGATTATGCGGTTGAGATGACTGCCGAGGATATGGTCGAAGGCAGAGATCCGCAGTTGGATGCAGCCGTTGAGTTCCTACGAACCGGTGTGCTGGAAGTAGATACACTGACCGTGGGCACCTCGACGCCGAGTCGTTGACGAACGTACCACATTCTGCTACAGTACTGCCCACTATGTTAAAGATACGACTACAGCGCGTTGGCCGACGTAACCATGCAGAGTTTCGCATAGTGGTTGGCGAGCATGCGCGTGCAGCAAAAAGCTCAAGCTACGTTGAGATACTTGGCAGCTACAGTCCACACACGAACACGTGTACCGTAGATGCTGAACGCGTGACGCACTGGATCAAGAACGGTGCTCAGCCGTCCGATACCGTGCACAATTTGTTGGTGGGCCAGGGGGTGATTTCTGGCACCAAGCGCAATGTGCTTCCAAAGAAGACGCCTATAGTAAAGGAAGAAGATTCTAGCTCATCAGCTGCAGAGTCTGCGGCGCCGGTTGAGCAGGCTGAATCTTCTGATGCTGACGGTTCGGAAGAAGCCTCGTCTGAAGGAAAGTAGATTTGTCCGCACCACCTGTGCGGGGTACAATATGGTTATCCGTACATCGGATTAGTAGCAGTTATTCAGTAATACAAAGCTAGTATGGAGCAAGATCAGGAATTCCTGGAGTTCGTGGTTAAAGGTTTGGTAGACCATCCTGAGGATGTAAAAGTGGATCGCACGGTCGATGAGATGGGCGTGCTGCTCACCCTCGACGTGAACGCAGAGGATATGGGCAAGATTATTGGCCGCAGCGGCAACACCGCAAAGGCAATCCGTACCCTGTTGCGCGTTGTTGGTATGAAGAATAATTCGCGTGTGAACCTCAAGATCAATGAACCTGTTGGCGGTCTGCGTTCGCAGGAGATGAGTCAGGCAGCTGCAGCAGAACCCGCACTGGATGCACCAGCTAGCGAGACACAGTCTGACGCAGCAAAATCACTCGACGACGCAATGGCAGACCTGAAGATATAGCTTGTTGTAAATCAAATCTCTGAAACAAAGAGCACCCATCGTGGTGCTCTTTGTGCGTGAGATGGAGAAATATGAACTGTAGTATGGAGTAACTATACGAACAGACAAAACACGCATGAATTCGCTGAATCACGGAAGAGGCACAATGAACGATACGTGTGGAGTGGTATGTGTTGAGTCCAGTGTGCGTGGGTGGCATGTTTGCTGGGTCTGAAGCTGTCCTTCAGTAGAGAAGGTAATGAGTGTGTCGTCTTGGTAGGGCAGGGTGGTCACGTGGGTGTGCGAATGTAGATTTCTGGTGGTACATACTTCTTATGCGCTAGGCTTGACACAGTGCATGCAAACTGTTTTACTGTGCAACCGGACAACCCCTGTACAAAGTGGAGATACTGTGATGTGTATACAGCTCGATAAGAGCGTCGAAAGCCTTGCGCTAGCCTGTAGGACAGAGAGCCCCGCACTGGTCACTAGCATGCTCTCGCACATGCCTGAGGGATGGCAAACTGCAACTCAGGGAGCAGAAGATCTTACTGTCCTCGAAGATGCACTGAGGTACTGTGACAACCCTACTGTCTGGACGTATCTCGTCCGTGCCGGGGCAGCCGTTCGTGAGTGCAGCGAAGCATTTCTACGAGAGAATGCTGCAATAGAAGGCGGCGAGTTCCTAGAAGCGGTCGCCGAACATATGTCACTACCCTGGAGTACGCCGCTCGACAGGACCGGATGCAACGTGCTACATGCGGCACTTGAGTCGTTCGCTGGTGATGTAGATTCGGATGTGATTCGCTTCAGGCGGCTGCTTGCGCTAGGTGGTGACAAGATGCTCGAAGGCGCAAGCGATCACGAGTATCAAACTCCGCCACCTCCTGTTCAGCTGTTGCAGACACACTTTCGATGCAGGCTCGGCGAATCTCGAGTTGCGGCCGACCAGATCATGCAACTCTTCCTGGAACGCCTACCTGAAGGAGGGCTGCATGTGCTCTGCGATTGCGTGTATCCGACATCAAGCCTGGCGCAGGGTCTCTCAACACTCGCAGATCTTACTGCGACAAGGGTTGCACGCATAGAACACGGCAGGCCACCCACTATTGCAGTGCCAAAGTGCGAAAGGCTGTATCTGTATCATGTGGATGTACGCTTTCCCTGGTCAACGCTTTTGAATATCGCCAGCATATTCGAGTCTGTTGCGCAAGACAACCCGAAGACAGTCAGTCTGTTGCATGCACTCCCGTGGGAGTTGGAACACCTCAATACATTCAGCAAGAGTCAATTGACCTGCGCGGTGACACAAGTGTGCTACCGAAGAGCGGTCGAGGCGGGTGCTCGTGAGGTACGCAACACGCTCGGTATAATGATGCGCGTCAGGGGCTGGGATTTGGCCTAACTGCAACAAGGCGGACATGGCGCCAAACCGTGTCACGCTGCCACATAAGACCACTCCTTTTCGGAGTGGTTATTCTCGATCACAGATGCGAAAGGTGGTCGCATTGTTTGTGTTGAGCGGTAGTGGTACGATGCACGAATGCAGCAAGGAGTCGATTACACGGGCGTGTGTATTGTGTATATTTGCCACGACGGTCAGGGGAGTTACCTGTTTCAGCGACGCAATAAGAACTGTCGTGATGAGCACGACGTCTGGGATTGTGGGGGAGGCGGACTTGATCTTGGTGATACGGTCGAAGAGACATTGCGCAAAGAGATTAAGGAGGAGTACACTGCCGACGTGGTGTCGTTCGAGTTCCTTGGATACCGCGACGTACATCGCATACACGACGGCAAAGGGACGCACTGGATTGCGCTCGATTTCAAGGTGTTGGTTGACCGTTCACAGGTGATTAACGGAGAGCCGCACAAATTCAGCGACATAGGCTGGTTCAAGCGCGAGAATTTTCCAATGCCGCAACACTCACAATTACCGCTTTTCCTGCAGCAGTACAATGATCGGATTTAGCTCACCCGTCCGCCCCGTTTGACCCTTTTCTCCTTGATGTTTGTCCACACACGTTCTACTTTCAACTAGTGTTGTATCCATGCACTTCCACATCATCACCCTTTTCCCCTCGGCATTCGACTCGTACCTTGGTGAGTCTATTGTGAAGCGTGCGATCGAGCGCAAGCAAATCAAAGTCTCCTTCTACAACCCACGCGACTTTACCAAAGACAAGCACAAGCGCGTCGATCGCCGACCGTACGGCGGTGGCCCCGGTATGGTGCTCGAGCCGGAGAGCATGCTGCGTGCCGCACAGAAGGCGCTCGGTCGCAAAGACCGCAAGTATGTGAAGGTGGTCTTTTTCGAGCCGGAGGGTACGCAGTTCGACACTGCGTATGCAGACAAAGTCCAGACCAAGTACAAGCATCTCATCATGATCTGCGGCCGCTACGAAGGTGTGGACGCACGTGTCAAGAAAATACTCCGTGCAGAGCCGGTCACGATCGGTCCGTACACTTTGACCGGCGGAGAACTGCCGGCAATGATCATGCTCGACTGCATCACTCGCCGTATCCCCGGCGTTCTGGGCAAAGACACCTCCGTCGAGGAGCGTCGTGTTGCAGGTCGCGATGTCTACACCCGTCCTGAGGTATTTACCTGGAAAGGGAAGAATCACCGTGTGCCCAACGTGCTCTTGAGTGGCAACCATAAAGAGATTGACAAGTGGCGTACTCAGTAATATGGCCAATGTGGTCGTGTCAGGCATTCAACCGAGAGGAGGTACGTATGCCCGAAGCAACGCTGGATACCCGCACACTCTATCGGCTTGCAGTTGCAAGTGGTGAGTATTCTGAAGCACTTCTCAGCACAATTGCACAACGCATTGAGAAGGTCGCGCAACTTACTCGCACGTACGCATGGGATGAGTGGGAGTTTGAAGAGGCCGGCGTCTGGGGGAAGGGTGGTTGGTGCATTGGGATCTCAAAGTCGAATCCGCGTCAATCGTGTGGGCGATTTCATTTTTGTAGACACGGGCAGTGTCGACAATGTGCTGCGTATTGGGTATGAGGATGACGATGAGGATATGCGCTACTTTTTGCCTCATGAGTTAGACCGTGTCCGACAGTGGTTGGTCGACGACGCTCCGTTCGACCTCACGATCAGAACTTTAGCCGACACCCTTGCACGTGAGGTAGAAAAAATTCTCAAAAAGGCGGAGCAGGTGAGCGAGCTGCATACTCATGTTGAGAACTGCCTCCGTGTTGTCGATGAGCACACAATAGTGCCGTAACGCACCCGACCCGCCCCCCCTCCGGCGGGTTGTTCTGTTACGCAACCCCAGCACAACAATGATTCGTGACACACCTCTATACAAGTCGCATAGGTTACCATTGTCACGGACAGTCACGTCTCTACATCCGACTCAATATGCGTGAGGTGAACGTACTACGTAACACTCGACGTCGGACGCGACCAGGAGTAGTGCGCCACTCGCTAACATGCCGCACAGTATGCACCATGCATTTTCCCCATTAGTTGTCGTACGACAGCTAATGGGGAAAATGCATGTGTACGATTTAACATCACGCCAACTGATCCACGCCTAGGACAGCGCTTGTTAGCACACCCCCTCGTGTGCCGCTTCTTCGTGTCTTCCGTGTATTCGAGTATTCATTTGCATACTTTCTACTTACTACATTCTCCTTCTTCCTATGTTCCACGTACTCACTCCCACTATCAACTTATCCACAGATTTGACATACAAAACGCTTGACCCCGCTTGACATTTACCCTCTCTTGACTATACTAGTACTACGTATCTCTGAAACGATTGTGTTGTGGGCGCAGACGACACCCGAGATTATCAGCAGCTGTTTTAATACGAAACACACGGTGTCGATCGAACGATGAAACCGGCTTGAGAGCTGTCCCTCTACATGAGGGGTTTTCTGCTGTACACCAATCGATCTACTTTTTACTAGTTGACGCGCCGGATGATGCTGCTCGTGCATCACCTGTTTAGCAATCCACATACCCGTATGCCACAGAAAACCACTATCCCGCAGAAGACATTCGCACGCTATCGAGAAGCCTATACTTCGCTTCCGAATTTGGTTGAGCCACAGCTCACCAGCTTCGAATGGCTTCTTTCGACCGGTATTGATGAGGTGTTCAAGGAGTTCTCACCGATACGTGACTACGGTGAAAAGAAGTTCGACCTCTTTATCGAGTCGTACGAGATCGGTAAACCGCAGTTCGATGAGTTCTACGCAAAGGAAAACATGCGCACCTATGAGGCACCACTCAAGGTCGTTGTGCGACTCAAGAACAAGACGCTTGGTACCGAGAACAGTCAGGAGATCTTCTTCTCGGACTTCCCGATGATGACCGACCACGGTACGTTCATCATTAATGGTGTTGAACGGGTCGTCGTCCCGCAACTAGCTCGCAGCTCCGGAGTTTTCTTCACATCACAGCTCCTGAAAGGTAATAATTACTTCGGTGCAAAGATCATCCCTGGTCGTGGTGTGTGGATTGAGATTGAGTCCGAAGCGGATGGTGCGATTTACGTTCGCATAGACCGCAAGCGTAAGCTGCCGGTTACGAGCTACCTGCGCATGCTGGGCGTAGAAAACACGGACGCCATGCTCGCGTTGTTTGAGAATGTGCCTAATGGCAAGGAGTGGATTGAAGGGACACTTGAAAAAGACCCAGCAAAAAGCACGCAAGACGCATTCATAGAAATGTATCGCCGCATGCGCGATGGCGACATTGCGACACCTGAAACTGCACGTGATTTCGTAAAGACAGTGCTTAGTTCGGAGCGTTACGACCTTTCTGAGGTTGGTCGACACAGGTTCAACAAGCGGTTCGATAAGGACATGGGTGAAGAAGCGATTGCACAGCGTACTGTAACGCTTGATGATCTGGTTACAATCATTACGCACATTATTGAACTCAACAATGATCCACATGCTGTGCCTGATGATATAGATCATCTTGGATTTCGTCGCGTTCGTTTTGTTGGCGAAATGATGCAGCAAAAAGTTCGCGTTGGTGTGTCGCGCATGAAGCGAAATATCCAAGACCGCATGTCGACAATTGAACCGGAAACGAGCAGCGCGGTGAACATCATTAATCCGCGACCACTGCAGGCTGCCATTAAAGAATTTTTCACAACAAACCAGCTCTCGCAGTTCATGCAACAGCAGAACATGCTCACCGAGTTAGAGCACCTGCGCCGTGTCTCAGCATTGGGGCCCGGTGGTCTCACCCGTGAGCGTGCCGGTTTTGAGGTTCGTGACGTGCACCCAAGCCACTACGGTCGTGTTTGTCCGATTCACACACCTGAAGGCCCGAACATTGGCTTGATCCTTCAGCTTGCGAATTACAGCATGATTGATAGGTTCGGCTTCATTCAGACACCATATGTAAAGGTTGAAAAGGGTGTGGTGACCGGTGAGGTGGTTTACCTCAACGCACTCGACGAAGAGCGGGCACACATTGCGCATGCAGCCACCGAACTCGATAAGAACAATAAGATTGTTGCTGGACAGATTGAGGTTCGCCATATGGGAGAGCCTACCGTGGTTGACCGAAACACTGTTGAGTACATGGACATTGCAACCACACAGCCGTTCTCGGTCGCAACAAGTATGGTGCCCTTCCTTGAGCATGATGATGCGAACCGAGCGCTCATGGGTAGCAATATGCAGAAACAGGCAACACCATGCCTCGTCCCCGAGGTGCCGTTGGTGGCGACGGGTATCGAGCACAAAGCCGCGCTTGACACCGGCCGTCTTGTGCTTGCTGCGGACGCAGGTGAAGTGATAGAGGCAGATGCGCACAAGATCACAATAAAACCAACAAGCGGTAAGCCAACGACCTATACCCTCATCAATTTTAGTCGAACGAATGACATGTCGTGCTTCTTCCAGCGTCCAGTTGTCAAAAAGGGTGACAAGGTTAAGAAAGGACAACTTCTTGCGGATACAAGCTCTACTGTGCAGGGGCAGCTCGCTTTGGGGCAGAATGCGCTTGTCGCGTTCATGCCGTGGAGTGGTGCAAACTATGAGGACGCCATCATTATATCCGAGCGCCTCGTTAAGAATGCGAAGTTCAGTTCAATCCACATGGAAGAGTTTGAGTGTGTGGTTCGAGACACCAAGCTGGGTGCCGAGGTCACTACACATGACATTCCAAATGTTGGTGAGAACAAGCTTAAGAACCTGGATGAGGATGGAATCGTGCGCATTGGTGCAGAAGTTCATTCCGGCGATATCTTAGTCGGTAAGGTTACACCGAAAGGTGAGAGCCAGCTTACGCCCGAAGAGCGACTTCTTCGTTCAATCTTTGGTGAAAAAGCCAAAGATGTGAAAGATACAAGCTTGCGCCTGGAGGGCGGAAAGCGAGGTCGAGTGGTTGGTGTGAAGGTGTTTAGTCGCGAAAACGGTGATCATCTGCAGTCAGGAGTTCTCAAGAAAGTTGCGGTGACTGTTGCTCAAATCAGACATGTCTCAGTTGGTGACAAACTTGCCGGTCGACATGGTAACAAGGGTGTTATCTCACGTATTTTGCCCGAAGAAGACATGCCATACATGGAAGATGGCACACCGATCGACATGATCCTTACACCATTGGGTGTGCCCAGCCGTATGAACCTCGGGCAGATTCTGGAACTGCACCTTGGGCTAGCCGCACACACGCTCGACTATCAGGCAATATGTCCGCCGTTTGCCGGCGCTGAAGAGCCGGAGATCAAGAAAGAACTCGTCGAAGCTGGTTACCCAGAGGACGGGAAAGTCACACTCCGCGATGGTCGCAATGGCGAAACCTTCAACCAAAAGATCGCAATTGGCTACATGTACATCATGAAGCTGCACCACATGGTTGAGGATAAGATCCACATGCGTTCGATTGGCCCATACTCACTCATTACGCAGCAGCCACTCGGCGGAAAAGCACAGAACGGTGGTCAACGCTTTGGAGAGATGGAGGTCTGGGCGCTCTTGGGCTATGGTGCATCATACACGCTTCGTGAGATGCTCACTGTCAAATCAGATGACATCCAGGGACGCAGTAATGCATTCGACTCCATTGTTCGTGGTGGTCAGATCGAGCACACAAATACACCGGCTGCGTTCAACGTACTATTACATCACCTTCGAGCACTCGCGCTCGACGTGCGCTTGAACAGTCGTGACGAGCGTACTAACTAGCCTTCGGCCTACACACTATGCGAGATTCAAAAATCAACACAACAGATCAGTTCGACTCGGTGTCGATCAGTATCGCGAGCCCCGATCGCATCCGCGAGTGGTCATACGGTGAGGTAACGAAACCTGAGACCATCAACTACCGCACCCAGCGTGCTGAAAAGAGCGGCCTTTTCGATGAGAAGATCTTTGGTCCTACACGCGACTTCGAGTGTTTCTGTGGTAAGTACAAGGGTATACGCTACAAGGGAATAGTTTGTGACCGGTGTGGCGTTGAGGTCACCCGCAACATTGTTCGGCGTGAGCGTGGCGGTCACATTGAGCTTGCAAGCCCGGTAACCCATATATGGTTCTTGCGGGGCATTCCTTCACGTATCGCGACCTTGCTCGGACTTTCGGCTTCGGAGGTGGAGAAAGTTGTCTACTTTGCAAGCTACATCATCATGGCAATCGACGAAAAGGAGCGCGCACGTGTGCTTGCAGATATCGATGCAGAGTTCAAGGCGAAGACAAAGAGTGCTGCAAGCAGCGACACTGAGCTCAAGCGTCTCAAAGACCGTATGCAGGAAGTGAAGGGCGAGGTGACCGGCCTCCGTGTGGGTCAGGTGGTGGATGAGGCTACGTACCATAATTACTCGAAGAAGTACGGTACAGTGTTCACTGCATCGATTGGTGCTGAGGCCATCTACAACCTCTTTAGGGACATTGACCTTGAGGCTATGGAGGCAGAGCTCATCGAAGCGCGAGACAAGGCCGGCGCGGGCGAGAAGGTAAAGCTCAACAAACGTCTCGCACTTGTACAGCAGCTCAAGCGCGCGAAGTTGCGACCGGAGTGGATGCTGCTAACAACTCTTCCCGTATCACCACCGGCACTACGCCCAATGGTCGCGCTGGAGGGCGGTCGCCATGCCAGCTCTGACATGAACGATTTGTACCGACGTGTCATCAACCGCAATAATCGCCTCAAGAAGCTGATGGATATCCGTGCACCGGAAGTGATCCTTCGAAATGAGAAGCGCATTCTCCAGGAAGCGGTAGATGCATTGATAGACAACTCAATTCGTCATGGCAATCAGGGCGGGGCAATGAATATTGCACAGCGTAGGCCGTTGAAGTCGCTCTCCGATTACCTGAAGGGTAAGCAAGGCTACTTCCGTCAGAACCTCCTCGGTAAACGTGTCGATTACTCAGGCCGTAGCGTGATTGTTGTTGGACCGGAGCTTGACCTCGATCAATGTGGTCTACCAAAGCATATGGCGCTTGAGCTCTTCCGACCTTTTGTTATTGCAAAACTACTGGAGCGAGAGCTCGCATTCAACATCCGTGGT
>JGI12109J20283_10221413_pt1 | contig 50020 bp, 46 predicted proteins | sample ElkSlonscriptome_12_FD_20283 | JGI IMG/M metagenome (IMG submission 20283)
TGAACTCCCACATCAAAGATACTGGAACCTAAATCCAGCGCGTCTACCAATTCCGCCACGTCCGCAGGGCCGCGTATTATAACCGAACCTCCCAGCAAGCAAAGCCCGGCGCTACCGGGCCATGCCAACGGCACTGAGTTATACTTACCTGGTAAGAGAATCTACCTGGGGTGACAAAGACACGATGGCCGATCTGGAAATTAGCCATGCTGATGGCATAACCACGCTTGTGATGAATCGTCCGCAGGCACGCAATGCGCTCAGTATGGACATGCGCGCGCAGCTTTGTGACGCCCTGCACGATGTCGAACACGATGACAACGTGCGCTGTGTCGTGCTCACCGGCGCCGGAGACCATTTTATGGCTGGCGGTGACGTAAAGGGAATGCATGAATCCGTGGTGACAAAATCAGCTGAGGAGATTCGCAAGGAATTTCTTATGCGAATCCATGACCTGCATCCAATCATGTTTGCCATGCGACGTATGCCCAAGCCGGTCATTGCAAGCTGCCGTGGTGCCGCGGCGGGCGCGGGCGTGAGTATGGCTCTGGCCTGCGATCTGGTGCTTGCCAGCGATGATGCATTCTTTACCTTAGCCTACTGCCACATAGGCACCAGCCCCGATGGGTCAGCCTCATTTCATCTGCCGCGTGCGGTTGGCATCAAGCGCGCCATGGAGATTGCGCTGTTGGGGGATCGCTTCGATGCGGCTTCTGCGCAACAAATGGGATTGATCAACTTCGTCGTGCCCGATGCCGAGCTTGCTGAGAAGACCCAGGAGCTGGCGACGCGGCTTGCCACCGGCCCTACTCACGTCTATGGCAACACAAAAAAACTGCTGTACCAATCTCTTGAATCTGAGTTCGAAGCGCAGTTGCAGGCGGAAGCAGAGTCGTTTGCCGACTGTGCCATGCGCAAGGATTTTCTCGAAGGGGTCACTGCATTCGTGGAAAAACGGCAACCACGTTTTACTGGTGACTAGGAATGCTCTGAAAAACGAAGACATGCCTCCGGTTATTAGTAGGCGGGTCTGAGAAAGCGCCATAGCGTCGGTGTGCCGACTGCCCGCCAAGGAATGGCAATGCGGTTAGGAGTGCAGACTCGAAGCCCCGCAGAGGCTTGTCTGCTATAGTCAATGCGTCCCAGTAATTTCTGATTAGCCGAGTGACCGGTTTCAGTCTCCCGGCTAATTCATTGACCGCTGCATGGACTCCAGACTTTCCTGCAGACGGAACAGGCTCTCATTGATCTGCAGCCGGTGCGCGTTGACCGATTCCATGGATTCCTCGAGGTACTGCAGGCGACCGACAAGACCACCGACACTGCCGTCACCGCTGCTGAGTGACTGGCGCATGGACTCGATGTCGCTGCGTACGCCCTCGAGTTCCGCCAGCTCGGCGTCGAGCGTGGTTACTGATTGCGTCAGAGACTGAAGTTCATTGCCCAAAGCATTGAGGCGGGTGTTGGCAGCGTTCAGGGCGTCGCTGTTATTAGCCAAAATCTGACTGTTGTTGCTGGTCGCTTCGTCTTGACCCTCATTGACCATTTTCAGGCGCGCAAGCTCTGACTGAATCTCATCGAACTGACGGTTGTTATTGCGCCAGTTAGCCCAGAGAAGATCATACTGCTCGATAGTCTGATTAATATCCTCCATCAGGCTATTGTCGGATTCCTCGGCGTCCTGGTCGACGATGTTGAGGCGGGTCTCGAGGTCGCTTATCCGCAGGTTTGCCTGACGCAAATCTGTCTGGTAGATGTCCCAGAAGCGATACCCCCCATAAGCGCCGGCAGCAACGGCCAGGGTCAACAGCGCCAGAAGCGCGGGCACTAGCCAGGATTTCCTCGCCCCAGCTTGGCCCTGGGAGTTTGGACGCACGATATCGCGACTCTGGGCGCGGCGGGTGTTGTGGTGAGAATTGACATCGTCGCGGTCGGGTACCAGTGGCGGTATGTTGGTTAAATCGTCATTGTCTCGCATAAATCTGATTATCCTCGAAATTCAAATACCATGCCATCCCCGGGTGACATAGCCACACTACTGGTCGAATGATAATATCGGCACAGCTCGTCAGGCTCTGAAGCCCCTGAAGGGGCGGCCACTTCGTTAATCCGCGCCGGAATCACAAGGTAACTCGCTATGGAATTGGAAAATCTCATATCCTATTTGTTTCGCTGGATACATTTCTTCGCCGGCGTCGTCTGGATTGGACTGCTGTATTATTTCAATTTCGTGCAGACAGCCTATTTCAAGGAGGCCAGCGCCGATGCCAAAGCCTCGGCAATCTCCGGGCTGCTGCCCCGAGCGCTGAAATGGTTTCGTTACGGCGCCCTGTTTACGTTTTTATCGGGACTAGCTCTGGCGGGCTACTTAGGCAGCGCCATAAACTATTACATCGTGCTCGGCATGTTGATGGGCATTCTCATGTTTCTGAATGTCTGGATAATAATCTGGCCAAACCAGAAAATCGTCATGGCTTCGAATCAGCAGGTTTTAAATGGCGGTCAGCCTGACCCCGCGGTTGCCTCCGCTCAAGGTCGCGCAGCCCTGGCGTCGCGAACTAACACACTCTTCTCGCTGCCCATGCTCTTTTTCATGGGCGCATCGGCCCACCTGGGCGGCAGCGGGCGAATTCCAATGTCGGTGGAGGGAGGGGTCAGCACGCTGGCTATAATCCTGACCTTACTGATCATCGCAGCCCTCGAACTGAACTCCATAAAAGGCAAGATGGGCCCTATGGGCAGCATAGTGGGCGTGATTCACCTGGGTGTCGCGCTAACGATTGCTCTGCTGCTGATCATTCAGTACCTATAGCATCGGCACGCTACTCCTACGAAATTCAAAGCCTGGTCTGCTAAAATGGAACCCTGACACGGCGACACTGTTAGTCTGGCATCACAACGGTACTGGTTGGGGTTTCACCAGCACGGGACGCATCACAATCCCGGGCCAGACTACACCATGATCCAGACCAGCACCGTCACGTATACCCTTTTGTGTAGCCAATCAACGAGGACAATATGAGTTTACAACTACCCGACCTTCCCTACGCCAAAGATGCGCTGGAGCCGCACATGTCGGCGGACACCCTGGATTTTCACCACGGTAAGCACCACAACGCCTATGTGACCAAGGGCAAGGAACTGCTGGAGGAGGCGGATCTCAGCGGTGACAGCCTTGAGGATCTGGTCATGGCGGCCAAGAAGGCTGGTGGGCCCTTATTCAACAATGTGGGCCAGCACTACAACCACAGCTTTTTTTGGAACTGCCTGAGCCCCAACGGTGGTGGAGCTCCCAGTGGCGATATCGCGACCAAGATCGATTCGGATTTTGGCAGCTATGATGACTTCAAGAAGGAGTTCATCGCTTCCGGTGTCGGCCAGTTTGGCAGCGGCTGGGTGTGGCTGGCTGCCGATGGCGGCAAGCTGAAGATAGTCAAGACCGCCAATGCGGAAACCCCACTAACCGATGGCATGTCCCCTATTCTAGTTTGTGACGTGTGGGAACACGCCTATTATCTTGATTTCCAAAATCGCCGCCCTGATTTTCTGGAATCCTTCCTGGATAACCTGGTGAACTGGGACTTCGCCAACGCAAACCTGGCCAAAGCCTGAGTCAAAATCGAGAGTCAGAAAATAAAAAACCCGGCTTTAAAGCCGGGTTTTTTATTGGGCTGAATTTAAGTCCAGGCCAGAGCAAAAACCACAATCCTCCAGCGCGGAAATCGGTCAGCTGGCGGTGGATTGAAGCGCTCTGGGTAGGAGGCCCGCTTTTTTCGAGCGCAGTGTATACGTTGATACATGAGCATCGAAAAAAGTGGGCCGACGTGGCCAGAGCGTTTCAAGACCCGCCAGGTGGCCGATTTTACATCATGCCGGGCATGCCGCCGCCCATCCCGCCCATATCAGGCATAGCTGGTCCAGCGCCCTTCTCTTCCGGTAACTCAGACACCATGGCTTCTGTGGTTATCATCAACCCGGCAACAGAACCGGCCGCCTGCAGCGCCGTACGCGTTACCTTGGCTGGGTCGAGGATACCCATCTCGATCATGTCGCCAAATTCTTCAGTCGCCGCGTTATAGCCGAAGTTTCCTTCACCGGCCTTGATTTTATCAAGAACGACGGAAGATTCTTCACCCGCATTGTCCACAATCTGGCGCAGAGGCTGAGTAACTGCGCGCAGCAACAGGGCAATACCAACATTCTGGTCTTCATTGTCACCGGTCAACCCCGTGACTGTCTGCAATGCACGTACCAGGGCTACACCGCCGCCAGGTACAACACCCTCTTCTACGGCCGCACGAGTTGAGTGGAGTGCGTCTTCGACGCGAGCCTTCTTCTCCTTCATCTCGATTTCAGTTCCTGCGCCGACTTTGATTACTGCCACGCCTCCGGCCAGTTTGGCCACACGCTCCTGCAGTTTTTCTTTGTCGTAATCGGAGGAAGTATCCTCGATCTGGCGGCGAATCTGGCTGACGCGACTGGAGATGTTAGACGCCTCACCGGCGCCATCGATCACAGTGGTGTTGTCTTTGCTTACCTGTACCCGCTTGGCCGAGCCCAGATGTTCGAGGGTTGAGCCCTCAAGGTTTAGACCGACTTCTTCAGAGATCACGGTGCCACCGGTCAGAACGGCGATGTCTTCGAGCATGGCCTTGCGTCGGTCTCCGAAACCTGGAGCCTTCACAGCCGCGACTTTGACTATGCCGCGCATGTTGTTTACCACCAGCGTCGCCAGTGCCTCGCCTTCAACATCTTCAGCGATCACCAGCAGGGGACGGCCGGCCTTGGCCACATTTTCCAACAGCGGCAGCATCTCGCGAATATTAGAGATCTTCTTATCAACCAGGAGAATCAGGGGGTCTTCCAGATCCACCATCATGCTGTCCTGATTGTTGATGAAGTAGGCAGACAGATAGCCACGGTCAAATTGCATACCTTCGACCACATCCAACTCGTTCTCGAGCCCGGATCCGTCTTCGACCGTGATCACGCCTTCTTTGCCGACTTTTTCCATGGCCTCGGCGATGATCTGACCGACCTGTTCGTCGGAGTTGGCTGAGATGGTGCCAACCTGCGCGATGGCTTTAGAGTCTTCGCAAGGCTTGGACAGTTTGCCTATTTCAGCAACCATGGCAGTGACGGCCTTGTCGACGCCACGCTTGAGATCCATCGGATTCATGCCGGCGGCAACGGATTTCAGCCCTTCGTTGAGGATAGACTGCGCCAGCACGGTCGCAGTGGTGGTGCCGTCACCGGCGACGTCGGAGGTCTGGGAAGCGACCTCCTTGACCATCTGGGCACCCATGTTTTCAAATTTGTCTTCCAGTTCGATTTCCTTAGCTACCGACACCCCGTCCTTGGTGACAGTGGGCGCGCCGAAGGATTTGTCGAGGACCACATTACGACCCTTCGGTCCGAGAGTTACCTTGACCGCGTCGGCCAGTACATTAACCCCTTTCAGCAGTTTTTGACGGGCTGGATCGCCGAATTTCACGTCTTTAGCCATTTTATTTCATTCCTATCTTGTCTGAGTTTGTGTGAAGTCGTAACTGAGTGCAGGAGCTTATCAGGACTCTATGACCCCGAAGATCTCTCCCTCACTGAGGATCAGCAATTCATCCTCGCCGAGTTTGACCGTATTACTGGCGTATTTGCCAAAAACCACAGTGTCGCCAACCTTGACGTCAACGGGCTGTACATCGCCGTTTTCGTGACGCTTACCGGGTCCCACCGCCACCACCTCGCCCTGAGCTGGTTTTTCGGTGGCCGATTCGGGCAGTACGATGCCTCCTGCGGTTTTTGTTTCTTCTTCCGTGCGTCGCACTACGACACGATCTTGTAAAGGCCGGATATTCATTGGCTGCACTCCTAATCCAAATGCTTGATTAACTGAATTTTATGAAGGGACGGCAAACCCGGCGCCGGCCGCCGGGAGATCCGATTTGCCTGATTCCCCATGTCTCATTAAATACAAGCCCTGCCCTCGGCTTTTGATGCCGAACGCCGGAACTTGCGATGACTTCTTTATGGGGATTGAGTATAGAAATTCAACGGCGACACGCTGCCCCAGGGCAAATTAATTCGATGCGTCCGAATTGCGCCCGGCAAGGGCCTGCTCCCGGCTATTTGCTGTCCCGGAAGCCGGCGATAGCGAGAGCCCCATAGCTAGTGCGGGCGGTCTTCGGAATCTGGTCCATCGATCGAGTCCCGGTCGGCGTCTGAGTATTCGCCCTCGTAGATTTTGCCGCGCCCAGGACCGCGATTGCGGCCGTCAGTATTTGGGCGGCGAGTGCTTGTGCTAGTCCAGAAAGTAAACTGACTGCGACCGGCGCCGGCCTGAACCACTCCAGAGTGTACGATGCGCCGGGCCAGACGCCTTCGCAAAGGTCCAGTGAGGAAGACGAAGCCGATGCAATCGGTAATGAAGCCAGGTGTAAGGAGGAGCGCTCCGGCCGCAGCCAGGAGCATGCCTTCTGTGATTTCCTGCGCCGGCAACTGGCCGGATTCCAGCCGCTGGTTGGCTCGCAGCAGCGTATTCAAACCCTGCCGTTTGAGAATTTGCACGCCGATTACCGCTGTGAGCACCACTAGCCCAAGCGTGTTCAGACCACCTATCACGTCGCTGACTTCAAACAGCAGCAACATCTCAATCAGTGGGACGGCAATGAATAGGATTACGATGAAACGCAAGAATTTCTCCCTTTTCGTGAGCGTTACAACCGGCATGATAAAGCCGTAAGCTAAAGCTTCAAGTCAAATGCCCTCATAAAGGACCCAGCGGATGGATAGCAGCGATGAAGAACGCATCTGGCAGGTCATCGACTCCATTCCCAGGGGCCGCGTAGCCAGTTACGGCCAGGTCGCCAGACTGGCGGCGCTGCCTGGCTATGCCCGCTTCGTAGGCCGGGTATTAAAACAATTGCCGCAGGGGTCAAACCTGCCCTGGCACCGGGTGCTGCGTGCGGATGGCCGCATCGCTTTCCCGGCTCAAAGCGAAGACTGGCGGCGGCAAAAGCGCAAGCTTGAAGACGAGGACATCGTGCTGCTCGGGGACAAGGTGCCGATGTCTCGCTATGCCTGGCTAACCGACTGATTCATCCCCTCTCGCTTGGCTTCGTAAATACCCAGCAGACGGCCGACCCAGATCAGGAGCACCAGACCAGGAATGACAGCCAGGGCGGTCAAGATGAAGAAATAGGCCCAGTTGCCGCCAAAAAAATTGACTACGAAGCCACTGCCCGCTGCCAGCGTCGTGCGCCCGAAATTACTGATAGAAGCCATCAGCGCATACTGCGTTCCCGTATAGGTACGACTGGTAAAGTAGGAAATGAAAGAAATGAAAGCAACGGTAGCGAATGCCTGGAAGAAATTGTCAACCAGTAGAGTGATCAGCCAAAGATTGGTATTGGGTCCGACCACAGCGATCAATGCATACAGGAGGTTAGCCGACGCCATGGCGATACCACAAAGAAAAAGGCCGCGAATCACCCCGAAACGAGAATTCAGCACCGCTGCCAGGACAGCGAAAACCGCAGTGACCAGACCACCGAAAAACTTCGAGTAAAAGCTGATCTGGTCTTCAGTAAACCCGATCTCGCGGTAGAAGACCACCGACATTCGTCCGAGCATGGCTTCGCCGAGCCGGAACAAAACCAAGAGCAACAGTATGGTTATCGCAAGCTGTGGCCCACAGCGGTCGAAAAATTCCTTGAATGGCTCCACCAGCGTTTTCCGGCTCCAGCTTGCGAAACCGGACCAACTGTACCCGTTCGAAACCTGGTCACTAACCTGCAGCGCAGAGAGGTCCTGGTCCGGTATGGCAATCAGGCTGATTACCCCCGTCAAGAGCACATAGGCAAAGAAAAGCACCGTATAAACTGTTGGCCAGGCCAGACCCACAGTCTCTCCACCGAGGGCCACGGCAAAGGCGCCGCCGACGAAGCCGTAGCCAGCCCACCAGCCAATCGTGGCCATTGCCGCCGCCAGAGGCATCTTGACGTCGATTTCCTCAGCCTTGAATACGGTTATGCGGTAGGCATCCACCGATATATCGAGAGTGGCAGAGAATACCGCAATAAGCGCCGCCATCAGGCCGATGTACCCCAGGCTGGAGCCAGGGTCACCCTGAGCCATTCCCAGAACTGCCAGCGCGATGCAGCATTGGCACAAGAGAATCCAGGATTTTCGCTGGCCGAAGCGGCCGTAAAGCAGTGGCAACCGAATCCGGTCAACGAATGGTGCCCACATCCAGTTGAAGGCATAGACGGCTGTTACCACGCCTATGAGGCCGATCATGGACCTGTTGACGCCATTTTCTACCAGCCAGAGCGACAACACTGATCCATGTAACACCCACGGCAGACCGCTGCAAATTCCCAGCAGAAACACGTAGAAAAGGCGCTGGTCACGAAACTGGGCCAGGGTTTCGAGAAGCGAACCATGAGTCTTCAAATTTGGCTCCGAACCCGGCACTAGTCGCGGAAGTTGTTGTACTGGAGAGGTATACCCAACTTGGCTTCTTTTACAACGGCAATGACGTCCTGCAGGTCATCTCGTTTCTTGCCGTTTACGCGCACCTTGTCTCCCTGAATCGATGCCTGCACCTTGAGCTTGCTGTCTTTAATCATTTTGACGATCTTCCGCGCCAGGTCCTGATCAATTCCCTGCTGGATCTTTACCGGTAGCGTGACTTTCTGCCCGGAAGTTTCCATGTCTCCCTCTTTCAGGGCCTTGACGTCGATGCCACGCTTGACCGCCTTGTTACGCAAGATATCCAGCATCTGATCTGCCTGGAACTCCGCCTCCGCCACAAGCTGGACACTGGATTCTTCGGTCAACGTGTAGCTCGCGTCTATTCCCTTGAAATCAAAGCGCGTGCCTATCTCCCGATTGGCCTGGTCGATGGCATTATTGACTTCATGCATGTCCACCTCTGAGACAATATCGAATGAGGGCATGGGCAGTTATCTCCGTGTTGTCTGACTTATCCGACAGGGATTGAGTTCCTTGCCGCCTCGCTCCCTGGCTGAGCAAGATCTGGAAGTGTATTGATTAATTCCGACCGGTCTCAATTAATCAATGCCTCCATGACTTATACTATCGTCATTTCCACCACTTAGCCCATGCCCCAGAACATCCTTAATCTTGCGCGCGAATTGGCGACGGTAAAGACAATCAGGCCCCCGAGTTGATAACCAGCCGCCAAATTCTCCTCCTGTGTATTCTGGCTGTGGCAGCCGTCGCGAGCCTTGCCTTGTCTCTATCGAGCGGCAGCGTCGACATTCCCCTTGCCGACCTGCTCCCCGCGCTCACAGGCCGCGGTGATGCCCTGACGATTCAGATAATTGGTGAAATCCGCCTGCCACGCAGCCTGGCGGCATTCGTCACCGGCTCCCTGCTGGCCTTCTCAGGCGTCATCATGCAGGTACTGCTGCGCAATCCACTTGCTGACCCTTACATCCTGGGCATATCCGGGGGTGCTGCGGTGGGTGCCCTGACTGCCATTTTGCTCGGCGCCGCGAATCTGTGGCTGACGCATGCTGCCTTCGCCGGGGCCCTGCTTTCCATGCTACTGGTCTTTGGCCTCGCCAATCGCTTCGGAAAATGGTCGGTTACTCGCTTACTTCTCACCGGCGTAGTGATTTCCGCCGGCTGGGGCGCGGTAATCAATGTCATGCTCACCACCAGTGCAAATAACACCGTGCAATCGATGCTGTTTTGGCTCATGGGCGATCTAAGCCAGAGTCGAGCCGGTGGCTGGCATTTCCTGTTGTTACTGACAGGCGTTGGCGCCGGCCTGATGGTGGCACGATCTCTTAACGTGCTGATCAAGGGCGATCTGGTTGCCTCCGCACTGGGCGTCAATACCCAAATGCTGCGCATCTGCCTCTATTTTACAGCCTCTTTATTCACCGCCACTGCAGTGACGATCGCCGGTTCAGTTGGCTTTGTCGGTTTGATCATTCCCCATATGCTGCGCCTCGCGGGCGCCCGCGATCATCGCATTCTCCTTCCCGGTTCGATGCTATTGGGCGGCAGTTTTCTGGTCGTTGCTGACAGCCTGGCTCGAACCGTCATCGCACCGCAACAACTGCCGGTGGGCGTTGTGACGGCGATAATCGGTGTGCCGAGTTTCCTCATCATATTGCGCAGCACAATGAGCAAATGAGTGCCCCACTCCTGCAAATTGACAATCTAAGCCTGGATATTGCAGGAAACAGTCTCTGTCAGGGCCTGAATCTTCAGATACAGCGCAATGAATGCTGGGCGCTGCTGGGTCGCAATGGCGCCGGCAAAACCACGCTCCTGCAGTGTCTGCTGCGTCTTCGCGATATCAGTGCTGGGCGCATTCGGGTCCAGGGCAAAAATCTTAACTCTATTCCAAGACGCCAGCTGGCAGCGCAGGTCGGAATGCTGTTCCAGGAAAGTGTGGATGCCCTGCCGGCAACCGTCATCGAGACTGTCATGCTGGGACGCCATCCCTACAGCCAGTCTCTGCTCAGTGACGACGAAGCGGACATAGCCCTGGCCAGAAAGGCGCTGCTGGAATTGGGCCTGGAGTCGTTTGCGCAGCGCCGCATCGACAGCCTTTCCGGGGGCGAAAGACAGCGGCTAGCGCTGGCAATGCTGCTGGCGCAACAACCGGATCTGTATCTGCTCGACGAACCGAGCAACCACTTGGACATCGCCTTCCAGACCCGGTTACTTGACCTGCTGACGACTAAAATTCATGATCAGGGAGGCAGCGTGATCATGGCAACTCACGACATCAACCTCGCCAGTCGCTATTGCGAAAAGATATTGCTCATGCTTCCGAAGGGCAAGCATTTAGTCGGCTCGAGACAAAAAGTTCTCACCGAACACAACCTGTCGGTTGCTTATGGTTGTGAGGTCAGACTCCTGCGCTGCGCAGAAGGCCCGGACTTTTTTTATCCCGCGTGAATGCTGGAGATCAAAGCAGCAGCCTACGTATGTCGGCAAGCGCTCCAGCAAGATATTCCGCGAATAGGCCTCCATCGACGCCATTCACAGCCTTGTGGTCATAGGACAAGGTCAGGGGCAACATTTTCCGGGGCTTAAATTCTCCATTCAGGTAAACCGGTTTGATCTGGGTCTTACCAACACCGAGTATCGCCACTTCCGGCGCATTGATGATGGGAATAAATCCGGTGCCCCCGATGGGACCAAGACTTGAAATGGTGAAACAGGCACCCTGCATTTCCTCTGGCTTGAGCTTTCGCTCCCTGGCCTTGTTGGACAGCTCAATGACCTCGTCCGCCAGCTCCCACAGCGACTTCCTGTCTACATCCCTGATTACCGGTACCAGCAGACCGGCCGGCGTTGCGACTGCCATGCCGATGTGAAAATATTTTTTCTGAATCAGGTACTCACCGGAAGAATGCAGCGAGACATTGAACTTGGGATTCTCTGCCAGAGCCTTAGCGCAGGCCTTGAGCAGGAACGGCATAAAAGTGAGCTTGCTGCCGCGTTTCTCCGCCTCGGATTTGAGCCCTTCTCTGAAATCCTCCAGTTCGGTGACATCAGCCTCGTTGAACTGGGCAACATGGGGAATTGACGTCCAATTGCGGTGCATGTTCACGGCAGTAATCTTCTCCAGCTTACTGCGCTCCACCTCGGCAATTTCGCCGAACTGGCTGAAATCGATATCAGGTACTGCACTGATTGGAGCCCCTGAGGGAGTTGCCGTGCCGCCAAGTCTCGACTTCACAAACTCATGCACATCCTCCTTAACAATACGAGATTTAGCTCCGGTACCGGTCACCTGTAATAGATCGACCCCCAATTCCCGAGCCAGCTTACGCACCGCCGGACCCGCATAGACCTTTGACCCCGCGGCAGCGGCCGAAGGAGCCTTTGCTTGAGGTTCTTTATTGCCCGACTCGGCTGCCGCCTCGTCCTGCGATTTACCCGGTTGGGCCCGCTCCTTGTCGTTTTCGGCTGCGGCCTTGTCGGTGTCGGATTTTCGTTCCGACTCCGCGTCGTCGCCGCTTTCGCCAGCCTGGACTTCCTGAACCCCCGACATCTTCAGGATCGCAGATCCGGTCTTAACTTTATCGCCGATGGCAATGAGCAATTCCTCGACTTGACCGGCGCTGGTAGCCGGGACTTCCATTGCTGCCTTGTCTGATTCGAGGGTGATCAGAGAATCATCGACCGCGACGCTGTCGCCTTTGTTGACGTGGATCTCAATGACTTCCACCTCATCGTCGGTGCCGAGATCTGGCACTTCGACGGTGGCGGATCCGCCAGCGGACCGCCCACCGCCACTCTTTCCGGACTGACGCGAGTCGTCTTTACGGGCCTGGTCGTCAGCAGAACTTGCGGTGTTATCTTCGCCAGCATCAGCGTTATCGCTGTCTTTTTCTTGGTCCTTTTCTTGGCCTTTTTCCGCGCTCTGACCCTCATCCTTTTTCTCGGACGTCTTTGCGTCGGCGGCATTGTCCTGGCTGCTGCTATCCACCTCCAGACTCATCATGTCATCACCGGTCTTGACCTGATCCCCGAGGTTTACCGAAATAGCTTTTACCGTGCCAGCCATGGGTGCAGGAATTTCCATAGCTGCCTTGTCGCTCTCCAGTACCAGTAGAGAATCGTTTTCCTCAACCTTGTCTCCCACGGAGACAAGTAATTCAATAACCTCCACCTCACTGGCATCGCCCAGATCCGGTACATTTATTTTTTCAATCGCCAAGGTTTCGCTCCTGAATTCTGCTTGCTGATCTACTGGGTAACCGGATTCGGCTTACTGGCATCAATTCCTGCTTTCTTCATGAAATCGGTAATCTCTTTGGCCTTGACGAGGTCCAGGGCTTTGAGTTCGGTCAAAGCTGCCAGGACCACAAAGTTGGAGTCGACTTCAAAGAAATGACGCAAGTTCTCGCGGCTGTCACTGCGCCCGAAACCGTCTGTTCCAAGGACGCGATACGTCTCAGGCACAAACTCCCGAATCTGATCCGAGTAGGCTTTAATATAGTCGGTACACGAAATTACCGGCCCCTCTTCACCGCTGAGCTGCTCTGTGACAAACGGCGTCTGCGCTTTCTTGCCTGGGTTCAGCATATTTTCCCTGGCGACCGCGAGTGCTTCACGCCGCAGCTCGTTGTAACTTGTCACGCTCCAAACATCCACGCTTACGGAGAAATCGTCGCGCAACACGCGCGCTGCCTCTCTAACCTCGCGCAATATGGTGCCACTTCCCAGCAGCCGGATGCGTTTATCCCCGGTGACGCTGTTGGCCACCTTGTATTCCTTGCTGCCGCCGTCCTCAAGCAGATACATGCCCTTGATAATGCCTTCCTCGGCACCTTTGGGCAGGCCGGGATGCGGGTAGTTCTCGTTCATTGTCGTAATGTAGTAAAACACCGGCTCCTTGTCCTCATACATGCGCCGCATCCCATCCTGAATGATAACCGCCAGTTCGTAAGCGTAGGTCGGATCATAGGTGACGCAGTTGGGAATGGTCGAGGCAAGGATATGGCTGTGGCCATCCTGGTGCTGCAATCCCTCGCCATTGAGAGTAGTGCGCCCGGCTGTGGCGCCTATCAGAAAGCCACGCGCCTGGGAATCACCGGCCGCCCAACACAGGTCTCCCACACGCTGAAAGCCAAACATGGAGTAATAGATATAAAACGGAATCAGGGGATAGTTACTGACACTGTAAGAGGTCGCCGCAGCCAGCCAAGCCGAGAATGAGCCTGCCTCTGTTATGCCCTCCTCCAGCATCTGGCCCTTGGTGTCCTCGCGGTAGTACATGACCTGATTGGAATCGGCAGGATCGTAGAGCTGGCCCGCGGAAGAGTAAATCCCCATTTGCCTGAACATGCCTTCCATGCCGAATGTGCGCGCTTCATCGGGCACTATCGGTACAACCCGCTCACCAACCTTTTTGTCTTTACACAGGGTTGAGAGCAGACGTACGAATGCCATGGTGGTTGAAAGTTCCCGGTCGCCGCTGTCTTTGGTCTGGGCCTCGAACGCAGATAGCTTCGGAATCGTGAGTGCAGTAGTCTGCGTGCGTCTTTGTGGAACATCGCCACCGAGAGACTCGCGCATCTTGCGCATGTAGCGAAGCTCCAGGCTGTCTTCCGGAGGACGGTAGTAGGGCACCTCCTCCAGTTTGTCATCGCCGATGGGAATACCAAAGCGATCGCGAAATTTCTTCAGGGAATCAACGTCGAGCTTTTTGACCGAATGGGTCGCATTCTGAGCCTCCGCGCCGGCTCCGAAGGCATAGCCTTTGATGGTCTTTGCCAGAATGACAGTGGGTTTGCCGTCACCCTCAGTTTTAACCGCCTCGGCATAAGCGGCATAGACCTTATAAGGATCGTGGCCACCACGATTGAGCGCCATGATGTCATCGTCGGACAGGTGTTCAACCATTTTCAGGAGTTCCGGGCTCTTGCCGAAGAAGTTTTCCCGGGTATAAGCACCACCGCGACTGGCATAATTCTGATATTCACCATCCACAACCTCATCCATGCGCTGCTGCAATAGCCCGTCCTCGTCGGCCTGGAGGAGCTTGTCCCAATGGCGGCCCCATACAACCTTAATCACATTCCAACCGGCACCACGAAAAATGCCTTCAAGTTCCTGAATGATCTTTCCATTGCCCCGGACCGGACCATCGAGCCTCTGTAGATTGCAGTTGATAACGAATATGAGGTTTTCCAGTTTTTCGCGCCCGGCCTTGGCGATAGCGCCCAGAGATTCCGGCTCATCCATCTCGCCATCACCCAGGAAGCACCAGATTTTACGATCGGAATTGTCCAGCAGACCGCGACTGGTTTGATACTTCATAACGTGGGCTTGGTAAATGGCGGCGATAGGCCCCAGGCCCATTGAGACCGTGGGGAATTGCCAGTAGTCCGGCATCAGCCACGGGTGGGGATACGAGGACAATCCATTGCCACCTACTTCCTGGCGAAATTTATCCAGCCTGTCCTCATTGATTCTGCCCTCAAGAAAGGTACGAGCATAAATGCCCGGAGATGAGTGCCCCTGGTAATAGATAAGGTCACCTTCGTTCTCATCGGAGGGGCCGCGAAAGAAATAGTTGAAGCCCACATCGTAGAGTGTCGCGGATGAGGCGAAGGTCGAGAGATGCCCACCGATACTGGGGTCGCGCAAATTCGCTCGCATGACCATAGCCATGGCGTTCCAGCGCACTATGCCCCTGATCTGGCGCTCCATGAACATGTCACCGGGCATGCGTTCTTCATTCTGCGGCGAGATTGTGTTCGAGTAAGGCGTCGTTACCGAAGTGATGGGAACAAACTTACCGGTACGGATGGCGCTGTTATTCAATCGCTCGATCAAATAATGGGCGCGCTCAATGCCCTCGGCGTCGATCACCGAGTCCAGAGCATCCAGCCATTCCTGGGTTTCTGGAGGGTTCGCATCGTTGAATTGAGTCATGTTGGGTCCCTTGCCGCACCAGTCCCACTGGTTGCGAATACACCATGTAAAATAATTACAAACAAACGCCCATTCTACTGCAGGAATGGCGCGTTTTCCACGCTGTCTCGATCAAGAATGTAGTATTACTACCTATTATGCAGCTTTAGTTCCCTCTGTTAAAATTTAGATTTTCCTCTTTCTTTTCATAAAGATAGCATATTTTATTAACGCCAATCAGCGGTGTTCCGACCACAAATTATCTGCCTTGGACAGATAAACTACAATTCCCATCGCAGCAGCCTGCTCTATCAGCGCTCCCAATGACACGTCCCGTTTGCCGTCACGGTAGTGCAAATATGGTTCCGAGCGCCAATAGTGCCAGCCAAATCGACTGGCTGCGTTCCAACAGGGCCTGCAGGGCTTCTATATGCTGGGCCTCCTGCTTCCACTGGCTCTGTTGAACCGATTCACTGCCTGCGAGCCCGCTGCTGCCCTCGTCCTCCTCGGCTGCCATCCCCCCTACTGCGAAGGCGGCACAACCGTACAGCAATTCTCCCGATTCCGGCCCGGTTTGAAAGCTCCAGAAAGACCCCCGAATGCGATTAAAAGAGTGCACAAAATTTCCGGCCAGCGAAAACGTCAGCGCCAGTAGCCGTAAAGGAATCCATTCCAAGACCGCAACGACCAGTTTGACGAATTTCACCTCATCTGAGGGCTGGTCCTCCCGGTGGCTGTCTCTGAGCTGGTAGCTAATGTAGCAGAACACTACTCCAACCGGACCCGTCACCAGATACCAGAAGTACATGACAAACATGCGCTCGAAACAACGATAGGTCAGTTGCCTGCTGAAATACCTTCCGATACTGACTCGATCGCCAAGATCGACATCACTTGCCACCGCCAGTTCTGACTTTAACCAGGAACGGCAACTATCCAGATTCCCGCTCGCGAAGTGCTCGAGAAATCCCTTGGCAAGACGCCCGGGTTGAGTTCTGTCCAGGGCTACCAGTAATACCAGGATATGCAGAAGCATGGTCGGCACACCAAAGACCTGGCCCTGAATCAGGGTGAGCACCAGGAAAAGAGTGAGAATTGGCACCAAATAGATAATGCATTGAGCAAGTATCCAGATATTACTGGCTCGTCTGCCGACAACACCAAGCCCACTCTCGACGCGGCCGCGAAAACGAAAGAACCAGCCATCGTCGAAGCGATCGAAGTCTTTCAGCCAGAGATAATTGGCCAACAGCGCAGACAGAATAACCAGAAATTTCATCGTTGACTCATGGCCTGGCTGAACCGGCACACAAGGCCGTGCGATATCGGCTCCAATCGAAATGAGGCCCGGGATCTGTTTTCCTGCCAGGCGCTATGTCGCTGTGGCCCAGGATGCGGTCCACATTCAGGGCTGGATAATTACTCAATAGCAAGCCACTGATGGTTGACAAAACTTCGTATTGACCGTCGGTGAATGGCTTATCGTCGCATCCCTCCAGCTCTATGCCGATGGAGAAATCATTGCAGCAGGTCCTGCCCTGAAAGTGCGACTTACCGGCATGCCAGGCTCTGCGATCGAAGGGCACAAATTGGGTGGCGCTGCCATAACGATCTATAAGCAGATGCGCGGACACACGTAGATCACGTAGCTGATCGAAATAAGGGTGCGAATCGCAGTCCAGCTCATTACAGAAAAGTTGCGCCGGGCAACCGGTACCAAACTGACCCGGCGGCAGGCTGATACTGTGGATGACGAGAAGCTCGATTTCGACGCCACTCGGACGGGCATCACAGTTCGGGGAGTCAAGCGCTTCGGCCCCAATCAGCCGGTGATTGGCTATTGTAAATTTGGCTTCCATATGCCGCGTTTCCCTGCTCAGCGCCCTATTGGTTAATGGTAACACAGGGCAATCTATCCGGGCTGCTGCCGCTGTGCTCTACCAAAAAAGCGCAACTCAGGTTAACCGCTGTTGTGGCCACTCGGCGACCAGCAGAATGTCATCGGTCTCGCAGAGGAAGTCGTAGTAGTGTTGAATTACACCCGCAGCAGTAAACACTCGTCTTGTCCGCTCATTCGAATTTTCCACGCCCTATGATGTAGGCTCGGAAACGGGTCATTGAGTTCGAGACGCCGACATGGTTAAGCAGCTACCACAGGGTTTTCGACATCACTGACTTCATCCATAAGCTTCATCTTCACGCGACTCCAAGCCACCACTATAACGGTCGATAGCTACAGCAATGTCTTCTTCCCAAGAACCACCGGAAAAAAAGATTGGTCAGGGTATGCTGGTGGCCAGCTTCGCGCTGGGTATCATTGTACTGACGATTTTTTTCGACGGTCTGTTAACCGACCAGCTCAACCCGAATCGCGACCCGCAGTACATGGAATCCAGTAATGGTGTCCGTCAAGTCAGGCTTGAACGCAACAGGCAAGGCCACTATGTGGCTAATGGCAGCATTGACAATGTGCCTGTGACTTTTCTTCTCGACACGGGTGCAACAGACGTCGCGATTCCCCGGGAGATAGCCGAGGCCGCAGGACTCGAGAGCGGGTTTGTTTCGCAAGCCAACACGGCCAATGGCGTCGTCACCGTGTATTCCACCCGGGTAGACCGCATCAGTCTGGGTAATATTGAGTTCCGGAATGTACGCGCCAGCATCACTCCCAGTATGCCCGGCAACACCGTTCTGCTTGGCATGAGCGCGCTGCAGCAGATCGAGTTCACCCAAAGGGGATCGACATTGACACTGCGGCAATTTCCGGACTGACACCATGACCATTGACGTGCCGCCCCAGTCCATTCGCGACTCCGTGACCCAGGCACTAGCAGAGGATGTGGGCACTGGCGATATCACTGCAGAATTGATTCCCAAATCGACCAGGGCGCAGGGGCGCCTGATTGCGCGGGAAGCGGGCGTTCTCTGCGGATGCCAATGGGTGGATCAGAGCTTCCTCGAACTCGATGCCCATGTCAGTATAAGTTGGCAGCTTCATGACGGTGATTCGTTCGCAGCAGAGAGTACGCTGATGCGAATCAGCGGCAACGCCCGCGCAATTCTGACCGCAGAGAGAACCGCTCTGAACTTTCTTCAAACATTGTCAGGGACTGCTACCGCGACACGCGCCCTGGTAAAGACCCTCGGCACCAGCAGCTGCCAACTGCTGGACACTCGCAAAACTTTACCTGGCCTGCGTCTGGCTCAGAAATATGCGGTTCGCGTTGGCGGCGGCACGAATCATCGTTTTGGCCTCTACGACGCCTTCCTGATCAAGGAAAATCATATCCGCTCATGCGGCGGTATCGCCGCGGCTATCACCGCGGCGCGCAGTAAAAATCGCAACAAACGGATTGAAGTAGAGGTCCAGTGTCTCGATGAGCTGGAGACCGCTGTCGCCGCCGGCGCTGACATTGTCATGTTGGATAATTTTTCTGCCGCTGATCTGGTCAGGGCTGTGACGCTGAATCGGGGCAGAAGTAAGCTGGAAGCTTCGGGAGGCATCGAATCTGGCTCACTGGCCAAAATTGCGGCGACTGGCGTAGACTACATTTCAGTAGGCGCGCTAACGAAACATTGCCGAGCAATGGACTTTTCACTACTCCTTGATTGAGCGACGCTATACTCTCGGAGATCCTTTAACAAGCCTGGAAACGCGAGGAGAAACGATGAAACTCTCAAGATTAACCCTAGTCCTGGCGGGAATCTGGCTGGGCCTGGCCAGTAGCGGCACCCTGGCCCACCCTGGCAGTCTTGACGTGAACGGCGGCCACTATTTCGGGCGCTCTTACCATTGTCATATGGCTGGATGCGAGATGCCCGACACCTTCGGTATCGATCGTATGGGCCGCGACAGCCTGATGACTGACTACCGCGACAGAGAAAAATTCTTCAATGAAGACGACTGGTCATTCGAGGAGGACTTCGACGGCGACTGCCAATCGACGCGGCAGGAACTGCTGGTACTGACCAGTCGAGTGCCCGTCAGTTTCACCAATCCGCGCAATTGCGTTGTGCGTCTCGGAGAATGGCTCGACGAATACACAGGAGAAATTTTTACCGTTGCCGCGCAGATGGATGTAGACCACATCATTCCCCGACTCTATGCACACACTCACGGAGGTGATCGGTGGCAGCCGCAACAGAAGCTGCAGTTCTCTAACGACCCCATGAATATGATGATGGTTGGAAGACGCGAAATTCGCCGTAAGCGTGACCGCGGTCCTGATCGTTATCTACCACGAGAGGAATTTCAGTGCGAATACGTCCGACTATGGGAGGCTATTGCCGAAAAGTACGATCTTCAGCTTGGTGCCAGCGACCGTTCTGAGATTGGGCGTGTGCTGCGGGATTGTCCAGACTAGCGGCTTTAATAAATAATTGGCGAAAAAATGCCGAACTAGAGTTCGGCATTTTTTTCTCGAACGTCAATTACGGCGCGACGATCTTGATTGCTCCCATATTTACATCTGGATTGAGTTCGGTTTCGCCGGTGGGAAAATCATGTTCGTTCAGGATGTAAGCCAAAACATTAGTGTATTCCTCGTACATCAGAGAGCCTGGGTTGTCTGCAGGCATGGTGCCGAGAATATTTTCCCAGAGATAGAGTAGCGGCTGGTTATTCCATGAGCGCAAGGCATCGGTGTAAAAGCGCATATTGTGACAGGTTTTGCACTGCGCATCGTAAACGGCCTTGCCAGCCTGCACCTGGTCCTGAGTGAACACTCCGTCTGCCACTGTCTGGTCCTGGGCCAGACCCTGACTCGATATCGTCAGGGGCAGGATTGACATGAGAACCGCGCCTACCGCCGGATTCAAAAATTTCTTCATCGCTAATAATCCTCCACAGTAGTCGCGGCCAAGAGACCTACGCTACCGATAACTACATTGCGTCACGTCGATGTTTGAGACTGTAGCGTGCGCAATTATGGGCTATGGGCAAGTAATCGACATTAAACCACTACCGCCCTCCAATCAAGTCGAATCCACTCCTCACCACGACCGCTTAGCCTTTAAATTCCCCAGACTTTCAACTACTTGACTGCATTGGGCGAAGCAGTAAGTCTGCTTGCACTGTAAGCTGACAGGGATGAACTAAACCTGAATCGGACAAAAACTCGGCAGCCAGAAGACAGGAAACGAAGGAGCCCGCCTTGGCGGCGGGGTGAAAAAGCTTGTCTGCAGTTTTTAGGGCAGTCCCTGTTTCCAATACGGCCGGAAAGCGGCAATCCGACTTTTTTGTCCTATTATTATTTCAACCAGTGATAATAATTGGTCGGCAACTCGACTGACCTGCATCAATTCAGTGGTCTGGCCACTGGGAGACTGATTAATGAACAATGCAAAGGGTTTTACTTTGATTGAGCTAATGATCGTTGTCGCGATCATCGGGATTTTGGCAGCTGTAGCCCTCCCCGCTTACCAGAATTACTCCAACCGCGCCGCGTTTTCTGAACTGGTACTGGCTGTGAGTCCGCGCAAAACAGCGGTAGAACTTGCCATCCAGACGCGCTGCAACGGCTGCGCCCTGACCGACATCGACGCTGCCGCGCTGGGTATCCCTGCTGATGTAGCAGCTACCGCCTCGACCCATGGCGAAGCAGTTGCCGACGGCGTCATCACAATGACCTGGCGGTCTGACGGTAGCGAACTGGATGGCGTGACCTACACGCTGACGGCTGACGGTGTTACGCCACCTGTACAGTGGACTGATGGCGGTAGCTGCGTGGCCCTGGGCTATTGCTAACCTCGCTTTGGCGCCTGCGCCGGAGATGAATAGCCGCACTCCTGAACAGGATTCCCGGCTCAAATCTTAGTTGCCGCTCGAGCTTTATTGACGCACTGCTGCTGCACTTTCTTCGGCCTTCGACAACGAGCCGCACCCAAAAGTAAAAATGCTGGACAACACTGACACCCCCCTTGCAACAGAATCTGACCTCACCGAGCGATCACTTGTGAACTGGGTGGATCGACTGCTGCACCGCGCTATTGGTACCGGAGCCTCCGATATTCATATCGAACCCTTTGAGGCATCGGGAAGAATCCGCTTGCGCTATGACGGCCTACTACATGAGACGGAAAATCCACCTGCGGCGCTGATGGGGCGAATCAGCGCCCGATTGAAGGTGATGGCACAGCTGAACATCGCCGAGAAACGCCTGCCTCAGGATGGCCGCCTGAGGGCAGGACTCCCCGGAGGCAAGAATGTAGATTTTCGCCTGAGTATTCTGCCCACGCTCTGGGGGGAGAAGCTGGTCTTACGAGTACTGGATCCGGGTGCAGGCAAACTCAGCCTCGACAACCTTGGCTTTGACGCACAGCAGTTGCGTCAGTTCACTACCGCACTGGAGCAAAGCCAGGGACTCATTCTCGTGACCGGACCTACGGGCAGCGGCAAGACGATTACCCTCTATTCCGGGTTAGATCTGATCAATCGACCTCAGCGCAATATTGCCTCGGCGGAAGACCCGATCGAAATGCAGTTGGATGGCGTCAATCAAGTCGCCGTAAACATGCGTTTGGGCCTGGATTTCGCCAGCATCCTGCGGGCCTTCCTGCGCCAGGATCCTGACGTCCTCATGGTGGGAGAAATCCGCGACGGAGAGACCGCTGAAATCGCAGTGAAAGCGGGCCAGACCGGGCATCTGGTGCTCTCTACCCTGCATACAAAAAGCGCCAGCGAGAGCCTGAATCGGCTGATCAATATGGGCGTACCTGGATTCAACCTGGCTACCGGACTGTCACTGATTATCGCCCAGCGCCTGCTCAGACGATTGTGTGACCGCTGTAAACAGCGAGCGCGCTATCCGTCAGCGGCCCTGGTAGAGGCAGGCTTTCCACCAGGCCAGATTCCTGAGCTCAAGCTCTACCGCGCCGTTTCCTGTCACCACTGCCATGATGGCTATCGGGGTAGAATCGGCATTTACGAGGTGATTCCTATTACCGAACCCCTTGCCAAATTGATCATGCGCGGGAGCGATACCTTGGAGTTTGCTGCTGCGGCAAAAGCGGCGGGTTTTAAAAACCTCCGTCATGCCGCCCTGCGTAAGGTAGCCCAAGGCCAAACCAGCCTTGAAGAAGCTAACAGACTCACTTCAGGATCTCCTGACTGCATTGAAATTCCCTGAACAGAGTTCAGCCCAAGCAGGTCCGCGCCTGCTAATGGCTCTCGGCAACCAACTTTTCCAACCGTGCTATAGTCTCCGGCAGCCACAGCAAACCCCGGAGTCATTGAGGTAATCCATGGCGATAGAAGCCGCGCAGAATACTTTTCTGTGGCAAGGGATCGATAAGAACGGCCGCAAGGCCAGGGGGGCAATCCAGGGGACCAGTCAGGCAACGGTCAGGGTCCGACTGCACAAGCAGGGCATCAAGACTTTAAAGGTCCGGCGCCAGCCCCGGGCCCTGTTCAGATCCCGAATCCAAAAGATTGGCGCTGCCGACATCGCCTTATTTACTCGCCAGCTTGCCACTATGACGAAGTCAGGGATTCCCCTTGTCCAGTCTTTCGAAATTGTCGGAGAGTCACTCGAAAATTCATCCATGCGGCAACTGGTGCTTAACATCAAAGACGACGTTGAATCAGGGAACAACTTCGCTGATTCAATTCGTAAACATCCGCGCTATTTCGATGAGCTTTTCTGCAACCTGATAGCAGTTGGTGAGCAATCCGGCGCTCTCGAAACCATGTTGGAACGACTAGCGGCTTATAGGGAACAGTCCGAAGTCTTAAAAGCAAAAATAAAAAAGGCAATGACTTATCCAATCGCAGTCATTGTGATCGCAGTCGTCGTCACCGCGATTCTGCTGATCAAGGTAGTCCCGCAATTTGCAGGCATCTTTTCCAGTTTCGGTGCCGAGCTGCCCGCGTTCACGCTGTTCGTACTCGGGTTGTCCGATTGGACCATCGCCAACTGGTGGATAGTGCTCGCGGCAACCGGCACTTTTGCGGTCACCCTTCGCCAGGCCAGCAGACGCTCAAAAGCATTCAGGGAGGCCGTCGACAAGACCAGGCTGCGACTTCCTGTCATCGGACCAATTACAAAAAACTCTTGTTATGCTCGATTCAGTCGCACCCTTGCTACCACATTCGCTGCTGGTGTGCCGTTGGCGGATGCACTCGAAGCGGTAGCCGGAACCACCGGCAACGAGGTGTATGCCAATGCAACCAGGCGCATACGAGATGATGTTACGAGTGGCCAACAGCTTTCCTTTTCAATCCGAAATACAGCGTTGTTTCCTGCAATGATCGTGCAGCTGATAGGGATCGGCGAGGAATCCGGTGCCCTGGATGCCATGCTCGACAGCTGCGCAAGCTACTACGAGGCGGAAGTGGACAATGCCATTGATGGCCTGATTGCGCTGATGGAGCCTATGATCATGGCAGTCCTTGGCACCCTGGTTGGAGGCTTGATGATTGCCATGTACCTTCCCATTTTTCAGCTCGGGTCGGTGATGTAAGTAATCGGTCCAGACATGGCTATCATAGACCTTATAGAAAACCGCGCTCTAGTTTATTTGACACTCGCTGCAGTATTGGGTTTGATCGTCGGCAGCTTCCTCAATGTAGTCATCTATCGCCTGCCTATCATGCTCAATCGGGACTGGACCCGGCAATGCAGGGAGTTTCTGCATGAGGATCAGGGCGAATCTGCCCCGCTTGCCAAGGATAATTCCCCCGATCAATTCAATCTGGCCACTCCAGGCTCCCATTGCATCACTTGCAAGCACAAGATCAGAGCCTGGGAAAACATCCCGGTGCTCAGCTACCTTATGCTCGGCGGCAGATGCAGTCTGTGCCAAACCCGCATTTCGCTGCGCTATCCCGTAGTTGAACTCAGCAGCGGCATCCTTGCTGGTCTGATCGTCTGGAATTTTGGCATTGGCTGGACAAGTCTCGCACTCCTGTTACTGAGCTGGAGCTTACTGACGCTGGCACTGATCGACTTCGATCATCAACTGTTGCCCGACGACATCACTCAACCTCTGCTCTGGACAGGACTACTCGTTAATTGGCTCGATCTTGGATTGGGTGTCACCATAGAAGAGGCAGTCATTGGTGCTGTTGCCGGCTATCTGTCCCTCTGGAGCTTTTACCAACTGTTTAAATTGCTGACCGGCAAGAAAGGTATGGGGTTCGGAGATTTCAAGCTCCTGGCAGCGCTAGGCGCCTGGATGGGCTGGCAGAGCCTGTTAACAATTATTATTCTTGCCTCACTGGCAGGTTCTGTAGTCGGCATTGCCACGCTCATGCTCAGTGGGCGAGACCGCTCCGTACCTATACCATTCGGACCCTTTCTGGCCGCAGCCGGGTTTATCATGATTTTGTGGGGGCCACAGATTAACGCCCTCTATTTCAGTACATTTGTCGGTTAATCCTAAGGATGCTCTGAACTATGCGGAGAAGCAGCAAACACTCATGTTCGTAGTTGGTATCACGGGAGGCATAGGAAGCGGCAAATCCACCGTCGCCGACCTATTTGCCGAACTCGGTGCGGTGATTGTCGACGCCGACCTGGCGGCTCGAGAAGTAGTGCAACCAGGAACTGAAAACCTGAATCGGATTGCCGAGCATTTCGGCGTGCGTATGCTGAATGAGCAAGGCGAATTGAATCGGGGAAAACTGAGAGAGACAGTCTTTGCTGACCCCGACGCCAAAATGTGGCTGCAGCGCCTGCTGCACCCGCCTATCCGGGACCTGCTTGAGAGTCAGCTTTATTCAGCCCTCGGGCCATACAGTATGCTGGTGTCGCCACTACTTCTCGAAACTGAGCAAAGACAACTGGTCGACCGGGTACTGGTAGTGGATGTGCGCGAGAATCAGCAGCTACAGCGCACACTGGATCGTGATGGGGGCAGCGCGAAAACAATCGAAGCCATCATGGCATCGCAACTACCCAGAGCGCAGCGCCTTGAGCTCGCTGATGATGTCATTGACAACTCCAGTAAAATCGATACGCTGGCGGCGCAAGTTAAGAAACTGCATCATTTTTATATCAAGATGGCCGCTGAACGATGAGCGAAGACAACCCGAGGTCTGTCAACTGCCCGACTTGCAGCAGTAAAGTGGCGTGGACAGAAAAAAATAAATTCCGACCCTTCTGCAGCGAACGCTGCAAGTTGATAGATTTTGGCGACTGGGCCAACGAGCGCAACGCCATAGCAGGTGAAGCAGTCTATCCGGTCGATGACGATGGAGACAATTCACTGCAGTGATCTGGTTTAAGTGACGGACCTGCCGCGAAGCGTCACAGCCAGCTTTCACTAACCTGCAGGCAGGTAGTCTCCGATACCGCCTATGCCAAAAGCGCCGGCTGCGCGTGCTCGACCCAGGTCCACTCTTCTAACCCCACCAAGCGCATAGACAGGCAGGCTCACAGTCGCTGCCAGGGCCTCGAATTCCTGCCATCCAAGCACGTCCTGACCTTCATACTTGGCGGTTGGTGCGACCGGGGACAGGAGCGCCAGATCCACTCCCAGTGATTCTGCTCTGCGCAACTGCTCCAGGTTGTGACAGGCGGCGCTCATTATCCCTGCTTGGTTGCGCGGCCTGTTGTCGGCATTGACCAGCTGGTCACTAGTTAAATGCAGCCCGTCGACGACACTGTCCGCACCGATACCCTGGCGGTGATTGAATATTAATTTGATGCCTGAGTTGCGGCAGATGTTTCTGGCGAAACAATACCAGCTTCGATAGTCTTCGATCGGCAGATGCGGCTGCCGTAGCTGCAGGCAGCGGACTCCAAGGCCACTGAAATGGACTAGGTAGTCATGCAGAGCTTCAATGGAGGAAAGATTCGGGGTTATGCCAACTTCCCGCGGTAGCTGCAGGCTGCGAATAATGGCGTGATTGGCGTCCGGAAACCATTCCGGATGCAGTTGGTTTATTCCCTGCCAACGCATATCCTGGCCCTCGCGTCCATAGGGCTGGCCACAGAAGGCATTGATTTCCCAGACATCCAGCAGCACGAATTTATCCGCATAGTGGTGCCGCACTTTTATCAGTGGAAAGCTACGCTCAGGCTCAATGCCCAATTCTTCCAGCAGCTCTCGTCGCAGTGCGTCCTCAACAGATTCTTCGGCCTCGACTTTTCCGCCAGGAAATTCCCAGAAGCCACCCAAATGACTTTTCTGATGGCGTCTGCTGATTAGCACCTGATCGTGTTCATTCACCACAACACCGACGGCCACATGGACAGGGTTAGTTGCGGCCAAAATCAGGTTCTGTACTCGGCGTTTATGCGTACGTAATCATGCGATAGATCCGAGGTAAAGACACATTCCTGCGCCTTTCCCCGACCAAGATCAATGATGATCTCGATATCGCTGGCGGCCATCTCGCGTTGGCCGGATTCCTCGGTGTAAGCCCGATCACGGCCACCTCCTGAGACTATGCAGGTAGCGCCGAGATGAATCGTCACCTTATCGAGATCCAGAGCCTCGACTTCGGAGCGTCCGACCGCAGCCAGAATCCGGCCCCAGTTGGGATCAGAGGCAAAGAAAGCCGTTTTAACCAGCGGAGATTCGGCTACAGTATAGGCAACGCGCAGACATTCGGCGCTGTCTGTGCCGCCAGTCACGATAACGCTGACAAACTTCGTAGCTCCCTCTGCATCTCTGATCAGGGCGGTGGCCAGTTCCCTGAATACCTCGCCAAGCAGTCGCCGAAATGCGTTACTGGCCTCGTGGTCAGGTCCGATTGCTGCGCCGGAACCACCGGTAGCCGTCAGGACACAACTGTCATTGGTAGAAGTATCGCCATCCACAGTCAGGCGATTGAAAGAATCTTCAACCGACTCCCGCAGCAGGGTTTGCAGATATTCCTGCTCGATCTCTGCATCGGTGAAGATGAACGCCAGCATGGTCGCCATGTTCGGGCGAATCATGCCTGCTCCCTTAGCGATACCGCCAATCGCGACTTTCCGGTTATCGATGTCTATCGATCTCGAAACGAGTTTTGGCTTCGTGTCGGTGGTCATGATGCCCTGCGCCGCCCGCAACCAGTTAGACTCATCCAACTGTTCAAGAGCACCAGGCATCGCAGCCAATAGCCTGTCCACGGGCAGGGGCTCACCTATTACTCCGGTTGAAAACGGCAACACCTGCTCGGTCCGACATCGACTCAGGGTAGCTAGCTCATCACAGCATCGGCGCGCCACCTCGACGCCATCTGATCCAGTACCTGCATTGGCGTTTCCGGTGTTAATCAACAGATAACGGGTGCTGGCACGCTGCACGTTTTCCCTGGCAACGATGACGGGTGCGGCACAGAACGCATTACCAGTGAATACGGCGGCACTCTGGCTACCGGGAGCTATTTCTATGAGAACCAGATCGAGTCTGTCAGCATAGCGAATGCCCGCTTTCACTGCTGCCAGCCGCACACCAGAAACTTCGTGGGATACCCCCTGCTCTGTTCCAACCGCGGTCATCGCTAATCGAGTTTTCCATGGCAGACTTTATACTTTTTGCCAGAACCGCATGGGCAAGGATCATTCCTGCCAACCTTTGGGACGTCGCGAACATAGGGCGTCTGTCGTTCGGCCTGCGCTTGTTCTCTTGCCGGCTCCTGTCCCTGTGCCTGCTGCGCGGCGTCGCCCCCCTGCTCTGCTGCTCCGGCCAACGCCGACACATTCTGGTGTTGAAAGTTCATCTTCGCGCGAGCACTTTCCTCTGCCCGCTTGCGCTCAATGGCGTCCACTTCGTCTTCCTGGCGAACCTGAACATGACTCAACACCTTGATCACCTCTCTCTGCAGACTGCTCATAAGTTCGGTGAACAGCGCAAAGGCCTCGCGCTTGTATTCCTGGCGCGGATTCTTACCTCCGTAACTGCGTAAAAAGATACCCTGGCGCAGATGATCCATGGTCGCCAGATGCTCTTTCCAGAGGCTGTCTAGAATCTGCAGTGCAATCTGTTTTTCGAACACACGCATCTTCTCACCGACCGCGATACACTTCTCTTCGTATTCTTTAGCGAGCGCCTGCGTGATTTTTGACTTCAGCTCGTCCTCATACAGTTGTGAATTCTCATCCAATAACTGCTGGACGGGCTGGCGGCTACCAAACTCGGTCTCAAGCGCGGTCTCCAAGCCAGCTATATCCCACTGTTCAGGAATACTCTGGGGCGGTATGTAGTCATCGACAAGATCAGAAACGACCTCTTCCCGCATTTCTTCCAGAAGGTCAGATATATTGTCGCTGGCCATCAGCTCATTGCGCTGACGGTAGATGATGGTGCGCTGATCATTGGCGACGTTGTCGTACTCCAGCAACTGCTTGCGAATATCGAAGTTTCGCCCTTCTACCTTGCGCTGAGCCTTTTCGATTGAGCGCGTCACCATGCCATGTTCGATCGCCTCGCCACGCTCCATTCCCAGTTTGCGCATAAAATTCTTTACGCCTTCGCTGGCGAAGATACGCAGCAAGTTGTCTTCCATGGAAAGGTAAAAACGCGAATAGCCTGGATCACCCTGGCGCCCGGAGCGGCCACGCAGCTGATTGTCGATACGCCTGGACTCATGGCGCTCGGTACCGATTATGTGCAGACCACCTGCCTCCAGCACCTCATCGTGCCGCTGCTGCCATTCGTTCCGGATCTTGTCTATCTGTTTCTCGGAGAGATTGTCCTGATTCTCTATCTCGGCTTCCCAGTTACCTCCCAGCACGATGTCGGTGCCTCGGCCGGCCATATTGGTGGCAATAGTAACTGCACTCGGTCGCCCAGCCTGGGCGATGATCAGGGCCTCCTTCTCATGGAATTTCGCGTTCAGCACCTCGTGCTTGATCTTGTTCTGATTCAGGAACTTCGAAAGGATTTCGGAGGTGTCGATAGAGGCGGTGCCGACGAGTACGGGAGCCCCGCTTTTGCTGATTTCCGTAATATCCTTAACCAGGGCTTCAAATTTCTCTTCCATCGACAGAAATATAAGGTCGTTTGCGTCCTCACGAATCATCGGCTTGTTAGTCGGCACAACAACCACTTCCAGACCATAAATTTGGTTGAACTCGAATGCTTCAGTGTCCGCTGTCCCGGTCATACCGGCCAGCTTGTCATAGAGCCGAAAGTAATTTTGGAATGTTGTCGAGGCCAGAGTCTGACTTTCGCTCTGAATCTGCAGGCCCTCTTTCGCTTCCAGTGCCTGGTGTAATCCTTCCGACAGGCGTCTGCCTTCCATCGTGCGGCCGGTATGTTCATCAATGAGGACGACGCGATTATCCTTGACTATATATTCAACGTCGCGATGGAAAAGATGGTGCGCCTTAAGCGCTGAGTGTATATGGTGCAGCAGCGACAAATTGGTGGCCGCATACAGAGATTCTCCTTCGTCGAGTAAATTCTCCTTGATAAGTAAGTCCTCTACGAACTCATGACCAAACTCTGTCAGTTCCACTTGCCGGGATTTTTCGTCGAGCGTGAAATGGCCCGTCTCCGTCGGCTTGTAGCTCTTATCCATCATTTCCATCTTGGACAGCTGCTCTTTTTCCCCCTGTTCGAGTCGCGGAACCAGTTTGTTAATAGCCTGATAGAGCTTTGAGCTGTCTTCTGCTGCACCAGAGATTATTAGCGGTGTACGTGCCTCATCGATAAGAATCGAGTCAACCTCATCGACGATGGCGAAATTCATCTCACGTTGCATCTTGTCCTCAAGACGAAACGCCATATTGTCGCGCAGGTAATCGAAGCCAAACTCGTTATTCGTGCCGTAGGTGATGTCAGAACTGTAGGCTGCCCGCTTGTCTTCCGGCGCCTGCCCAGATTTGATGTTGCCCACGGTCAAACCGAGAAATTCATAAATAGGCCGCATCCAGTTTGAATCTCGCTCCGCCAAATACTCGTTGACGGTGACGATGTGAACACCTTTTCCTGTCAGTGCATTCAAATAGGCGGGGAGTGTCGCTACCAGCGTTTTCCCCTCACCCGTGCGCATTTCAGAAATATTTCCCTGGTGCAAAACCATGCCGCCAATCAATTGCACATCGAAGTGCCGCAACTTCAGTGTTCGCTTGCTCGCCTCGCGCACCACCGCAAAGGCCTCGGCCAATAGTTGATCGATGGATTCACCGCTATCGAGACGCTGCTTGAATTCCGTCGTCTTATCGCGAAGAGCCTGATCTGACAGCTGCTCGAGTTCGCCTTCAAAGCTGTTTACTTGATTGATGCTGCGGCGCATCTTTTTCAGCTTGCGGGAATTGCTACTGCCTAAAACTTTGTTGAGAATGTTCATAGTTGAAGTCGGAGACCAGAATCAGTAAATAGGAAATTAAAAGCAGAATTTGACCTCCCAGGCTACAGGAAGTCTGATATCGCAGGATCAGGAGATTATCTGGCGGTGCGGTGCAGGTAGGCGGCAGGATCGACGACGCGGCCGTTCTTGTAAAACGTGACAGGCAGGTAGCCCGAGAGCGGAGCTGGGATGTTTCCGACTATCGCCGTGTGATCGTTTACTGATCCCTGCGGCGCTCCTAGCATTGCAAGCTGCTGGAGTTCATCGCCTGGCCCCTCGCGGAACAGAATAGCGGTGCGATCAGGGTGGAAGCCAACACTGATTCTGGCATCTATGGTTGCGCCGCCGAAGGTGACGTCTTGGGCGTCGAATGCGTGTGTGCCTTGCTTGAATTCCACCAAGCCGGTTACGCTGCCTGCGCTTTCCCTACTCTGCGCCATTGTGAGCTGGAGCATAGCCAGCCGCAGTGTCAGAGCCTCGATCTCCCGCTGCGATTCCTCCAGCATCAGGTCCAGTTTTCGGGAATGATTCCGTAGTTTTTCTTCCCAGGCCTGAGTAGTTTCATCTTTTACCGCCGCATTACTGCTACCTCCGGACAGGGCCAGTTGATAGCCGAAATACCCGAGAGCCATGGGGGCTCCCAGAAGGCAAAGAGACAAAATCCCTCTCAGCCAGCCTTTGAGCACACAGGTGCGGGTGTGGCCTTGCTGTATCTCTACCAGAATCATTTTCATGGATCGACTATTCTAGCGCTTTATACCCTAAAGCGGTCAAATTGAATCGATAATTCAGATTGGAATCATCCCGGCGATCAGCGGAGCGGTGCGGATAGCGGCTACCGACCGGCCTGCAAGTGCTCAGGCAGCTAATACGGGCTTCATGTAAGAAATCGGTACTTGTGTGTCATTGTCAAAACTGACAATTTCCCAGGCATCCTCATTCACCTCCAACATGCGCAGGAGTGCGTTATTCAGAGCATGCCCGGACTTGTAGCCATTAAATTCACCAATCAGGCTATTGCCAAGCAAATAGAGGTCCCCTATGGAATCAAGAATCTTGTGTTTAACGAATTCGTCCTCGTAACGCAAGCCGTCTTCGTTCAGTACCTTGTAGTCACCTACTGCAATGGCGTTGTCCATGCTGGCGCCGAGCGCCAGATTGCGATTACGTAACTCCTCGAACTCATGCATGAAACCAAAGGTTCTGGCCCTGCTCACTTCCTTAACGAATGAAGTGCTTGAAAAATCAATAGTAGCGCTCTTGGTATGCTTCTTGTAAACGGGGTGGTCGTACAGAAGCGTATAGCTGACTTTAAATCCATTGAATGGTTCCAGGCAGACCCACTTGTCGTCCTGCTCCAGTTTTATCGCCTTCTTGATTCTGATGAAACGCTTGAGTTCTGACTGTTCTTCTATGCCGGCGGACTGGATCAGGAACACGAAAGGCCCGGCGCTGCCATCCATAATTGGCACTTCAGGCGCACTCACATCAACAAAACAATTATCGATACCGAGGCCGGATAAGGCGGACATTAGATGCTCAATGGTGGAAATCCGAACATCCCCCTTGACCAGAGAAGTAGAAAGAGTGGTGTCTCCCACATTGGCTGCGCGCGCATCGATACTTACCACCGGGTCCAAATCCACCCGGGTAAACACAATGCCCGTGTTCACGGGCGCAGGTCGTAGCGTCAGGTAAACCTTCTTGCCAGTGTGCAACCCAACTCCGGTGGCTCGAATTGAATTTTTAAGCGTTCTTTGGTTTAACATGATTTCCGTCTACTAATCCTTTGTTGTGTGAATGCAAGCCACGCATACCGCTTTCCATGACCCTCAGACAAAGCTCGACTGCCTCTTTACGCCTGCTGGCAGCTTGGCTCAAAGCCAGGGTAGAACTGAGTTGTATCGGCTCTCATCCCAACGACGCCGCCGGTGCCCAAGGTTAAAAAAACGGTGCATGTTAACAGAGTTCGCCCTATTTCCCAATATCTGGAAAGTCCTTCGCGTACAGCAACCTAGGGCGTCCTGGCCTTCCCAACGAGGGTCATTTCCGGCCTAATTGGCGCCGCACTAAGCTTCAATCTGCCTGACGGCGCAGAAAAGCCGGTATGTCCAGAAAATCCATATCCGGCTCCGTACCAACGATGTCGGGCTTGCTGGCACTCTGCTCGCGTTTTTGGCGGTTGCGCATGACTGCCGGCTTGTCCAACTGCCGATAATCCCTCTCCTGAGTGTTTGCAGTGTTGTCCACGATCTTAGTCGGTCTGGCCTGAGTGCCGCCAAGACCTGTGGCCACTACCGTCACTCTCATTTCATCCTCGAGAGTTGGATCAATCACAGTTCCCACGACGACCGTGGCATCGTCCGAGGCGAACTCTTCGACGGTATCACCAACTTCTGAAAACTCTCCCAGCGACAGGTTTTCGCCGGCAGTAATGTTGACCAGAATACCGCGCGCACCCTGCAGGTTGACATCTTCCAGCAATGGGCTGCGAATAGCCGATTCGGCTGCTTCCCTGGCACGGTCTTCACCGGTTGCTCGGCCAGTACCCATCATGGCCATTCCCATCTCTGACATCACTGTCTTCACGTCTGCAAAATCGACGTTAATCATGCCAGGGTGCATGATCAGATCCGCGATCCCCTTGACTGCACCGAGTAGGACATCATTGGCGGCCTTGAAGGCTTCCAGCAAGGAGGCCTCCTTGCCCAGCACATCCAACAGCTTCTCATTAGGGATCGTTATCAGAGAATCAACATCCTCTTGCAACTGCTGGATGCCCTGCTCTGCGACTGTTGACCGCTTCTTGCCCTCAAAAGGAAAAGGACGGGTTACAACTGCTACCGTCAAGATACCCATTTCCCGGGCTATCTCCGCTACCACTGGCGCCGCTCCAGTGCCCGTGCCGCCACCCATACCGGCAGTGATGAACACCATGTCAGCGCCGCTCATTGTTTCCGCAAGCAGCTCCCGATCCTCCAGAGCAGCCTGTCGCCCTATTTCCGGATTGGCTCCGGCGCCAAGGCCTTTGGTGATGGTGCTACCCAACTGCAGCACGTTTCTGGCGCGAATATTATTCAGCGCCTGCGCATCGGTATTGGCGCAAATGAAGTCCACGCCGTCTACCTGATTATTGATCATATGCTGGACGGCATTACCACCACCGCCACCGACACCGATCACTTTGATCACGGCATCTTCTGGCACAGTTTCTATTAATTCGAACATATTGCCCCCTCGGTTCGTTTACTCGTAACTCTTACAGGTTATTGACTGAAAATTAGAAATTACCCTGGAACCAGTTCTTAACACGATCCACCAGATGAACCTGCGGTTCATTTTTGGCTTCTCTTCCATCCAGTTCCTGGAATTGCTTCAGCCCATAAAGTAATAACCCAACGCCAGTCGAGTAAATCGGGTTTCTTACAATATCGGCTAAGCCCTTCACATTATGAGGGGCTCCTATTCGCACCGGCGCATGGAATATCTCCTCCGCCAGGTCCACAACTCCCTCCATTTTGCTGGTACCTCCGGTCAGAACAATTCCCGCCGCCAGCAAATTCTCAAAACCACTCCTTTGTAGCTCTGACTGCACCAGTGTGAATAATTCGTCATAGCGCGGCTCTACGACTTCGGCGAGGGCCTGTCTTGAGAGTTCGCGCGGTGGCCGATCGCCAACACTGGGCACCTTTATTGCCTCCTCTGAACTCGCAAGTTGAGTCAGCGCACAGGCATATTTGATCTTGATTTCCTCTGCGTTTTCGGTCGGTGTCCGCAGGGCCATGGCAATGTCATTAGTGACCTGATCACCTGCGATCGGGATGACTCCCGTATGCCGAATGGCGCCGTCGGTGAATATCGCGATGTCGGTGGTTCCGCCACCAATATCGACCAGGCAGACGCCCAGTTCTTTTTCATCTTCGGTGAGTACTGCGTAACTGGACGCCAGTTGTTCGAGAATAATTTCTTCCGTATCAAGACCGCAGCGCTTGATGCACTTTTCTATATTCTGGACGGCATTGATGGCACAGGTAACCAGGTGAACCTTGGCTTCGAGGCGCACACCTGACATTCCCAGCGGCTCCTTCACTCCCTCCTGGGAATCAATGATGTATTCCTGAGGCAGGATGTGAAGGACTTTCTGGTCCGCGGGAATGGCTACTGCCTGTGCGGCATCGATAACCCGTTCTATATCCGCGCGCATGACCTCGCCATCGCGAATGGCCACAATTCCATGAGAGTTCATACTGCGAATATGACTGCCGGCAATACCTGCATAAACCGAGTTGATCTGGCAGCCAGCCATCAGCTCAGCCTCTTCAACGGCGCGTTGAATGGACTCCACCGTCGACTCGATGTTAACGACCGTACCTTTTTTCAAGCCGCGCGAGCGATGGCTGCCAATGCCAACAATATCCAGGCCGCCAGTCGCTTTAATCTGCCCGACGATGGCTACTACCTTGGAAGTGCCAATGTCCAATCCCACAATCATGTTTTCTTTCTCAGTCTCACTCATTTATCGAGCCCCGGAAATTCCCGACCACCACACCTTCACTGCGACTTTGCTGGTAACTTTCTTCACCGTACTGCCAACTCTGAGCTGTCACTGTCGCCGAAATTGACGGCCAGGCCGTTGTCGTAGCGAAGATCTATGGATTCAATGGTCGCGTTCTTAAAAGCCGCGTCGGTTGAGTAAAGCGCGACGAATCTTTGCAAACGCTCCATCACTCTCTCTCTTCCGACCGTGACTTCGAACTGCCTGTTGATGGTCAGACTCCAACTGCCCCTCTCGCTCTGACGCAACGCCGTAAGCCGCAATCCGGACGGGAACAGAAGTTCATTGATCTTCTGATATTTCTGCATGACTTCACCCTGACTGCCGGCAACGCCAGAAAGGCGGGGCAGAGTATTGAGCCGCTCCAGTCCGGACGGTGTAAAGATCTCACCGCGAGAATTGAGCACTGCAGTTTCTCCCCATAGGGCGATCGCAATCTCTTCCTCCAACCGAAGTGAAATGCTATCAGGCCAAACACGCTTCACAGAGGCGCGCGCCACCCACGGGTGCGCTTCAAGTTTCTGCTGTACACCACTGACATCGAAACTGAAGAAACCTGTTCCCATACTGTCAGCCAGCAATTTGCGCATCTCTGCCTCAAGGACGCGGTGCCAATCACTCTCCATGCGAACTTTCGTAATCGGTCTGTTCACAAACTGGGCTATTCTGTCTTTATGGAGAATGCCGAATAGCGGCAGGACAGCAAAAATGAGAATCAGCCCGAGAACGGCAGACATTCCCGCCCGCGCCGGCTTCAGGGGTTGACGTGAACCACCTAATCTGCGGCCGCGCAGAACGCCGTTGCCTGGCTTTGTTCTCACTTTTTCTCTCACTGTTCGCTCACTCCAATTTCTGCGTCCAGGATGCGCAGCATTAACTCGTCAAAGTCGATGCCCACGCGCTTGGCGCTGGTTGGAACAAAACTGTGTTCGGTCATCCCCGGAATAGTATTCAGCTCCAGCAAGTTAAACTCGCCCTGCTCGTCCTGCATGACATCGACGCGAGCAAGCCCGCTGCAACCGAGGCTGCGATACGCTGCACGGACCAGATGCTCAAGCTTGTCCAATTGCTCTGGCTCGAGCCGTGGTGGACAGATGATGCGAGTCTTCTCGTCCTTGTATTTGGCTTCGAAGTCAAAAAACTGCCGATCCGTTTCCAGCTGCACCGTAGGGAATAGCTCGTCATCGAGAACGCCAGTGGAAAACTCCGTCCCGGCGATGAATTTTTCGGCCATGATGTGAGTATCGAAACCCATGGCCTCTGCGAATTTTTGTTGTAATGTTCCGGGATCGTCTACTATCGAAATACCCAAACTCGATCCGCCACACACCGGCTTGACAACAACAGCACCGAAATCGGCAATCACTGCGCCCCAATCAGTGTCTGTGTAGAGCTCACAAAAAGGCGCAGTCTTCAGGCCCAACTGTTGCCATAGCAACTTGCTCTTCACCTTATCCATGGCCAGCGCTGATGCCAGCACGCCGCTGCCGCTGTAGGGCAGCCCCATGACCTCAAGCAATCCCTGCATAACGCCATCTTCGCCCCCCTTTCCATGGAGCATCAGCACGACCAGATCAGGCCTGGCGGCACGAATGGCATTGATCGGGTCTGTACCAATGTCCAGTTCCAACACCTCCACACCCAATCGCTGCAGGCTGTCTGTTACCGCCTGTCCGCTGATGAGAGAAATTTCGCGCTCCGGTGAATTACCACCCTTCAGCACCAACACGCGCCCTACGCGCGCCAGGATTTTTTCTCTGTTTATCGTTCTCATGGGCTATTTACTTAACCCCCACTTGCAGAATTCTTCTATGAAAATCAAAGAATTACTCAATGCCGAGACCCCCTTTAGCCAATTCTTTGGCGAGCCCACCGACACTGCCTGCGCCTTGCGTCAGCACTATGTCTCCAGGTCGCAGGAGAGTCTTGAGTTTATGCCTGACTTCAGTTTCTTTGCGCACGTAAATGGGGTCCACCTTGTCGCGCAAGCGGATGCTTCGACATAGACTGCGAGAGTCGGCACCGGGAATCTTTTTTTCTCCCGCGGCATACACTTCCAGCAGTAACAAGACATCTACTTCAGACAAAACTTCCACAAAGTCTTCGTACAGGTCTTTGGTTCGGCTGTAGCGATGCGGCTGGAACACCATCACAAGGCGCCGTTCCGGCCAGCCCTCGCGCAGGGCCTCCAGGGTAACGGCAACCTCGGTCGGGTGGTGACCATAGTCGTCAACCAGCATGACGCTGCCACCCTGCACTGCGAACTCGCCCTGGATATCAAAGCGACGACCGACGCCGGCGAAAGATTTGAGCCCAGCACGAATCTGCGTATCCGTGAGCCCCTGGTCGGCCGCAATCACGACCGCTGCAGCGGCATTTAGGGCATTATGTTTGCCCGGCATATTCAGGGACAGCTTGAGCGCCCGTTTGCGATCAGGACGCTGGATCTGAAACTCGATTTTTCTGCCCGACTGCTGCAGTTCCTCGACTCGATACTCTGCATCGGCACTGAAACCATAAGTAATCACCGGGCGAGAAACCCTGGGGAGGATTTCTCTCACCGCCGGATCATCGATACAAAGGACTGCCAGACCGTAGAAGGGCAGATTGTGCAGGAAGTCGATGAAATACTTCTTCAACCTGTCAAAATCACCCCCGTAGGTGTCCATATGGTCAGCCTCGATGTTGGTCACCACCGTCACCATGGGTTGGAGATGCATAAACGAAGCATCGCTCTCGTCAGCCTCCGCGACTAGATAGCGACTCTCTCCGAGTCGAGCGCTGGTCCCTGCACTATTCAGTAACCCACCAATGACAAATGTGGGGTCCAGCCCCCCCTCTGCCAGCACAGAGGCCACGATACTGGTGGTTGTGGTTTTTCCGTGCGTCCCGGCAATGGCAATGGCGTGACGATAACGCATGAGTTCGCCAAGCATTTCCGCGCGCGCAATCAGAGGTTTGCCCGCCTTGATGGCGGCGCGAAACTCCGGATTTTTGGGGTCAATGGCGCTCGAATAGACTACTACATCGGCCTTATCGACATTAGCCGCCTCATGTCCGAGGATTACTTTCACTCCCATTTTTTTCAGTCTAGAAGTGGTAGCGGAATCGCGAATATCCGAACCGGTAATTTTATAACCCTGGTTGAGCAGCACTTCTGCGATTCCACTCATCCCCGCGCCGCCAATGCCAAGGAAATGAATCGTGCGTATACGCCGCATTTCTGGAACGTTATGGATAGATTCTGGTTTATACATTGCAGAATTTCCTGCATTCCTCTGCGACCAATTCTCCAGCATCGGTCACCGCCTGAGCTCTAGCCGCCCGGCTCATGCTGACTAGAAGTGTGCGATTTAAATCAATCTCGCCGAGAATGGAGAGCAGCGCCTTTGCACTCAAATCCTTCTGCTCAAGCAAAAACGCCGCGTTCTTATCCGTCAGCCAACGGGCGTTGAGCAGCTGCTGTTTGTCCTTATGAAAGGGATAGGGAATGAACACAGCCGGCAAGCCTGCGACTGCAATTTCAGTCACTGTGCTGGCACCCGATCGCGCGATCACCAGGTCGGCCCACCGGTAGGCCTCGGCGATATCACTGATGAATGCCGTCACTCGGCAATCTGCACCCAGGCTCATCCCCAGCGACTCATAGAGACTGGCGATTTCAGTCTGATTATTAGCCCCAGTCTGATGCAACACTTTTGGCCTTGACCCAGGCCAGTTGACCACAACCTCTGGCAGCAGTTTGTTGATCGTCTGAGCGCCCTGGCTACCTCCCAGCACCAGAAGCCGAAGTGGCCTGCGGCGATCCCTGTCCATTCGAGCCTGCGAATACAATTCAGCAATCTCTGCGCGCACGGGATTACCAACGTGACGCAGGCGCGCACTGGCCGCGAAAGTATCCGGAAATGCTTCGAGTACTCGAGTGCTGATACGAGCCAGAAGCTTGTTCGTGAGTCCCGCAACCGCATTCTGCTCATGAATTAACAACGGAATGCGACGCAGCCAGGCCGCAATGCCAGCAGGCCCACAGACGAATCCGCCCATACCCAGCACGCAGTGTGGCCGCACCAGACCCAGGACGCGCCAGGATGCTGCAAAAGCCCTGGCAATCATGAACGGTGCCTGTATCCGGCGCCGTAATCCCGAGCCGCGCAGCCCGGATACCGGCACCCTGTGCAGGTCGATATCTGTTGATCTGAGCAGATCATTTTCCATTCCACTCGGGGTTCCCAGCCACTGCACGTTGACGCCTTTTTTCTGTAATCGCCGTGCGGTAGAAAGCGCCGGAAAAACATGCCCCCCGGTACCAGCCGCCATTATCAGTACTGTACACTGCTGCGCCGTCTTCATCGCACTGCGTGACCATCTTCACCGTGCACGAAATTTTCGGACTCGTACTGAATTCGCAGAAGCAAGGCCACCATATAAAAACTGACAATCAGACTAGCGCCGCCATAGCTTAAGAAAGGCAGCGTCAGGCCCTTGGTCGGCAGCAGACCGACATTGACACCCACATTGATCATCGCCTGGCCGGCAAACAACAGAGCTATTCCGAAGGCGCAGTAAGCGTTGAATAGATTGCCAAGGTCCTGGGCCAGACGGCCGATTCGAAAGGCTTTGTAAACGAGCAGGCAGAACAGAAGAATAACCAGACACACACCGAAAAGGCCCAGCTCCTCACCGATGATTGCCAGCACAAAGTCATTGTGAGCCTCCGGCAGAAAATACAACTTCTGGATACTGTTACCGAGACCGACACCAAACCACTCGCCACGGCCGAATGCGATCAGCGCCTGAGTCAGTTGATAGCCGCCGGCATAGACATTCTCATCGGCCCATGGATTGAGGAAAGAGGAGAACCGCGTGACCACATAGGGTTTGCTGATAGCAAGCCAGGTGATGGCAGCAATGCAGAGTGCGAGCAGCAGAACGAACCGATATAGACGCGCACCAGCCAGAAATATCATGCAGAAAGCGGTGAGCATAAGAATCACCATGGCCCCATGGTCTGGCTCGAAATGCAGAAGGATGACCGCGGCACCTATCACCAGCATGGGCTTGAGAAATCCGGACCAACTGTCCTTGACCTGTTGTTCCTGCCTCTGCAGATAAGCAGCCAGATAGATCACGGCGAAAACTTTCGCCAGCTCCGATGGCTGCAGATTAAACAATCCCAGGTCAAGCCAGCGGGCACTGCCGTTGACCACTTTGCCAATGCCGGGAACCAGAACCACCAGCAACAACAAATAAGAACCCATCAATAACAACCAGCTTGCCCGCCGCCAGGTCCGCATCGGGATATTGAGAGTCACCAGGAGAGCAGCAACGCCCATCAGGGCAAAGATGGTTTGTCTCTTGAAATAGTACAGGGGATCACCGAACTGACTGTTGGCAATCTCGACCGAGGCAGACGTCATCATGAGCAGGCCGAGCATCATCAGCAGCATCGTGATCAGCAGCAAGCTATTAATAGGCTGTGGCGGCGCTTTCACGGGAAGACCAGTACTGGCAGCGGTTACCATGCTCATTGCAACGCCTCCACAGCGGCGGTAAATACCCGGCCCCGATGTTCAAAGTTGTCGAACATGTCAAAACTTGCACAGGCCGGCGACAACAGCACCGCATCACCAGGCCGGGCGCTGGAAAAGGCCACACTAACTGCTTCCTCAAGATGCGCGGCAAAGTGGGTACGCAGCCCCGAATCTAGGCAGCCAGCTATCTCCAGCGCATCCTGACCAATCAATATGATTTCCCGCGCCCAGCGCTTGACTGCAGCAGCCAGTGGCTGGAAATCGGCGCTTTTAGCCACACCACCGGCAATAAGCAGCAGTTGTCCCTTTATCCTCTGCCCCAGACCCTCGATAGCGGCTACGGCCGCGCCCACATTGGTGCCCTTCGAATCGTTGTAGAAATCAACTCCTTCAATCTGCGCCACCCACTGACAGCGGTGAGGAAGGCCAGGAAACCTGATCAAGGCCTGACGCATCGGCTCGATCTCGACCCCAGCCGCCGCGCCAAGGGCAATGGCCGCCATGGCATTGGCAATATTGTGCTGTCCTACTATCTTCAGCTCATCGGTTGCCACGATCCTTTCGAACTGGTGCACCAGGTATTGTTTTTCACGCTCCTCCAGCAAAGAGACGGCATTGATCTGCGGGTTGTGGAATCCGAACTCCCATAGCTTGATGTCCTGGCAATCCAGGGGGCGGCTATACGGACTATCGCTGTTGACCACGGCCTGCCTGCAACCACGATAGATCCTCAGCTTCGCCCGGTGATACTCCTCCAGGGAATCGTAGCGATCCATATGATCCGCGCTCAAGTTCAAGACGGTTGCGACCTCCGCATTCAATCTGTCGGTGGTCTCCAACTGAAAGCTGGACACCTCCAACAGAAAAAAATCCGGCTCCGCCTGATTGAATAGATCCAGTGCCGGCATCCCCTGACTGCTGTCCAGATTGCCGCCAATGGCGACATTCAAACCCGCGGCTCGCAAAATCGCTCCGGTCAAAGCCACTACAGTGCTTTTACCATTGGATCCAGAAACCGCTATTATCGGCCGTTTAGCCTCTTGGGAAAAAATCTGTATATCGCCTGTTATTTCCACGCCAGTTTGTCGAGCGGCGTGGATTGCCGGGGTTCGCAGACCAACTCCTGGACTGACGATCAACCTTGCGGCCTGGCATAGCCGATCGCGATCTAAATCTCCCAGCAGAACCGGTATTGAAGGCATCGTCTCCCGGAGCTCAGACAGTCCCAGCGGGCTTTCACGCGTGTCCGCAACGACAAAATTCTCTCCCCTTGCATGCAAATAGCGCGCGACGGAGAGGCCCGTGACGCCAAGTCCAACGATTATTGTTTCCGATCGGTCATTGTGTGTATTTCCCATAACGGTCCGCCCTGTCAGCGCAGCTTCAACGTTGCCAGACCAATAAGGACCAGCATTACCGTAATGATCCAGAAGCGGACAATCACTCGTGGCTCTGGCCAGCCCTTGAGTTCGAAATGATGATGCAGTGGCGCCATGCGAAACAGGCGCCTGCCAGTGAGCTTGAAGGAGGTAACCTGCAGGATCACGGAGACTGTTTCCATGATAAACACACCGCCCATGATGAATAACACGATTTCGTGCCGGGCGATCACCGCCATCACACCAAGCGCGGCGCCCAGTGCTAGCGCCCCCACATCTCCCATAAAAATTTGTGCTGGATAGGTATTGAACCAAAGGAAACCGAGCCCGGCGCCGAGAAGCGCCCCGGCGAAGATCACTACTTCGCCAGACCCAACCACGTAGGGGATATTCAAATAAGCCGAGAATTCACTGTGCCCCGCTAGGTAGGCGACGACGCCCATGGCGCCACCGACCATTACGGTTGGCAGAATCGCCAGTCCGTCAAGGCCATCAGTTAGGTTTACAGCATTGGAAAAACCGACAATTACAAAATAGCTGATTACGATGTAGAGGATACCAACATCGATCGCAACGTCCTTGAAAAAGGGCACGATATACTCAGTCTCGATTGGACCGAATGCCGTATAGTAAAGCAAGATCGCCGCCGCCAGTCCGATTACGGATTGCCAGAAATATTTCCAGCGCGCCGTGAGTCCCACTGGGTTTTTCTCGAACACCTTGCGATAGTCATCAACCCAGCCCACTGCTCCAAACAGCAGTGTTACCCCAAGCACGATCCAGACATAGTGATTGGCGAGATCCGACCACAGCAAGGTGCTGACAGCGATACTGACCAGAATCAGGGCGCCACCCATAGTAGGAGTTCCGGCCTTGCTGAAGTGAGACTCGGGACCATCATCCCGCACTACCTGCCCTATCTGGTGATAATTGAGGCGCTTGATCAAGGCTGGACCAACGATAAGGGACACCAGAAGAGCAGTAAGGATGCTGAAAATCCCACGTACAGTGATGTACTGGATAACAGCAAAATTGCTATCGAACTGCATTAAGTATTCCGATAGCCATACCAGCATTACTGTTCTCCCACCTGCTCGAGCGCCAGAGCTATGACTTCCATCTGTGAACCGCGGGAGCCCTTCACAAGGAACACAACGTCCTTGCCGGCGACTGACCTGCAGGCGGCGATCAGTTCTTGCTGGTCACTAAAGTGGCGCCCCTGAGCTCCGAAACCGGCAACCATTTCCTTGCAGTGGTCACCAACTGCCCAGAGCTGATTGACACCTTGTCGCCTTGCGTATTCACCTATCTCCCTGTGGGCCTGTTTCGACCCGGCACCGAGTTCTTTCATATCGCCAGCCAGCAAGAACTTTTCGCCCGGAAGGGAAACCAGTACATCGATGGCCGCTTTGAAGGAACCCGGGCTTGCGTTATAGGTATCATCAATCAGCCTGCTCTCACTAATCCCCAATCTTGGAAACAGACGCCCCTTGACTGGGGCAAGCCCCGCCAGTCCGGCACTGATGTGAGCATGCTCGGCGCCGGCTACATCGGCTGCGGCAGCGGCGGCCACGGCATTAACGACATTATGTTGACCGGGCAAGCTCATAGAAATTCGCGCTTCCAGCTCCGGGCCCACGATAGTAAAAGACACCTGACCCGCTGATTCGGATCGCACTTCCCTGGCGTAGTAGTCAAGATTTCCGTTCTGACCCGAATAACCAAAAAGAACGACTTGCGCTGGCGCTGCACGCTCTATCCATGCGCCTACATTAGGGTCGTCGCCATTGAGAACCGCAGTCTTGGTGGGCGACAGATTGTCGAGAATCTCTCCTTTCGCCTGCACTATGCCCTGCAGGCTGCCAAACCCCTCCAGATGCGCATCATTAGCGTTGGTGATCATGACGATATCGGCCTTTGTGATCCCCGCGCTAAAAGCAATTTCCCCTGCCTTATTAGCGCCCATTTCGATGACGGCATACTCATGCGGCTCATCGATTTGCAGCAAAGTCAGTGGCACTCCGATAGTGTTATTCAGATTTGCCTTTGTATGTAAGCAGCTGCCCTTCGCAGCGAGTATGGCGGCAGCCATCTCCTTCACCGTAGTCTTGCCCTGGCTACCAGTCAGAGCGAATATCCTGGCGCCGGATCGACTCCGGTTTTCTGCAGCGATGACTCCGAGTGCGTGGTGGGTATCGGGCACCAGCAACTGTGGGAGCGAAATCGATTCATCGCTACTGCTAACCAGCGCCGCTCCCGCCCCGCCGGCTTTCGCCTGGGGCAGGAAATCATTGCCATCGAAGCGCGCTCCTTCCAAGGCCACATACAAATCATCAGGCTGGATAGTGCGCGTATCAATCGAAACCCTGGAAAACCTTGTTTCCGCGCCGATGAGCCGGCCGTTAAGATTCTGCGCAAGCTCGGTTAGGGACTGACTGCCTATCAATTTTCCATCCCTCAACTCGAACCATTGCGTTTGTGGATTGCCAGTCGCACCTGATTGGCGTCACTAAACAGGTACTTCTCGCCGTTAATCTCCTGACTCGACTCATGACCCTTGCCGGCGACGAGGACGACGTCGTCGGACTCGGCGTTGGCAACGGCATAATCTATCGCTGCGGCCCGATCTCGAATTACAGTCACCGGTGCCTTGTTACCAATACCACTGCGAATGTGCTGTACGATTTCATTGGCATCTTCATACCGGGGATTGTCGTCGGTAATAATGAGTCGATTGGCATAGCGCTCGGCCACCTCTCCCATAAGGGGCCGCTTACCCTTGTCTCGATTACCGCCGCAGCCGAACACACACCAGATCTTGCCGTTAAAGTGCTGCCTTAGTGCAACCAGGGCGCTGCGCAAGCCCTCGGGAGTATGGGCATAGTCTACAACTGCGGTAATGTCACTCTCCTGCCCGATGAGCTCCATGCGTCCCTTGACGGGCCTGAGCGCGGAAAGCTGCCGGCAGAGCTCGTCTATCGCGATTGTTCTCGTTTCGCCCAAATAAGCGATCACCGCGCTGGCAACCGCCAGCACATTGCTAAAATTAAAAGCTCCCAGCAGCGCACCGGCAATGTGACCGCAACCAAGCGGGGTATTGATGGTGGCGCTGTAACCGGTCTCTGTGAACTGCAGATTCGCAGCATAGACCGAAGCAGACCGATTGCTGCAGCTATAGGTCAACACCTCTACGTCACTGCTCACCGCATTGAGCATAGACAGTGCGTAGGGATCGTCCAAATTGACAATCGCGCAGCGTAATCCCTCCATGGTAAACAGCTTGCGCTTGCTGCTTGCGTAGTCTTCCATGTTGGCGTGGTAGTCGAGATGGTCTCTGCTAAGATTGGTAAAGATTGCAGTATCGAAATGAACCGCCGCGACCCGATGCTGATGCAACCCAACGGAGGAAACTTCCATGACGACCGGGTCCAGATCTCGATGCAACATTTCCGCAAGGGCAGCCTGAGTAAATACCGCGTCCGGCGTCGTCAGGTGAGTTTGCTTTAGATCTCCGAAGCTACCGTAGCCCAGGGTGCCGATGATTCCGCACCTGTGGTTCATTTCGTTCAATATCTGGGCGATAAATTGACTGCAGCTTGTTTTCCCATTCGTGCCAGTTATCCCAATTACTGTCAGCTGTGTACTAGGATCACTGTAGAAACGACTGGAAATCAGGCTCATCTTTGCGGCTAGAGCATCCACAGCGATGACCGGAACCCCATCGATAGTGCGCAACCCCTGCCAGCGCTTGCTGGACTCCGCCAGCACCGCTGCCGCCCCCTGGCCTATGGCATCAACAATATAATCGCGCGCATCGTGGTGGGTGCCGAAGCAGGCAATAAACAAGTCGCCATGGCCGACCCCTCTGCTGTCCATGCTGACGCCACTGACCTCCACCATCAGCGCCTTGCTTTCATCAGCGGTCAGCATCACCAGACCCTGGATGAGATCAAGCAGTTGAACCTTACTATTCATCTCTTCCGCCGTATCGACAGTCACAGTGCGCTTATCTCCCTTGGCTTCGCTTGGGGAACCAGATCGGGTGTCACATTCAGAATGCGCATGGCGCCAGCCGCTATCTTCGAAAAAACCGGAGCCGCAACCTGCCCACCATAGTGCTCTTCACCTTTCGGCTCATTCACAATAACTACGATAACCAGGCGCGGGTCCGAGGCAGGAACGAAACCGGCAAACAGGGAATTATGCAAATCATCTTCATAACCGAATTCACCAACGACATGGGCAGTGCCGGTCTTGCCGGCGACACTGTAAAAAGGAATATTGGCATCTGTGGCGGCACCACCCTGTGCGGTATCGACTACCGAACCAAGCATAGCCTGCACGCGTTGACTAATTTCCTCGCTGAACACACGCTGTCCCTCAATCGAATCACGGGACCGAGTGTCGACTTTCAACAGCGAAATCGGTTTCCGGATCCCGTCGTTGGCAATAGTGGCGTAGGCATTCGCAAGCTGAAGGGCGGAAGTCGAGAGACCATAGCCATAGGACAAGGTCGCGATCTCGATACGACTCCAGCGGGCAGGACCAGGCAAGACCCCGCCGCGCTCCCCAGGAAAGCCAGTGGCGGCGATCTGCCCAAAGCCGGCGCGCTCGAGCACATCGATGATCGGTTCCGGGCCGATCTCCAAGGCAACTTTAGAAGTGCCGATATTGCTGGACTTGGTGATGACCTGCGCAAGAGTCAGGTCGCCATAATCCCTTAAATCCTTGATCTCGTTGCGCCCGATCATCATCCAGCCAGGACTAGTCTCTATGATGCTATCCGGCTGAAACAAGCCCGATTCCAGCGCTGCTATTATAGTGAAGGGCTTGATCGTCGAGCCCGGCTCGACCAAATCGGTGACGGAGCGATTGCGCAAGACGCTGAAGTCAGTCAGGTTGCTTTTGTTATGCGGGTTATACGAGGGCTGATTGACCATGGCCAATACCTCGCCAGTCTTCACATCGAGCACCACAGCCGAGGCGCTTTTTGCGCGCCGCTTGATAAATTCCGCCTTCAGTTCCCGGTAGGCCAGGTTCTGGATTTGAAAATCGATACTGAGTTCCAGGTCTTTTCCGGGCTGAGCTGGTTCGATTATATTCAGCTCCTCAATGATATTACCCCGTCGATCTTTCATGACCTGTCGACGGCCAGGCATACCCTGCAACCAATCGTTGTAAGTCAGCTCCAGGCCCTCCTGGCCCACATCGTCCACGTCACTAAAACCGACCAAGTGCGCCGTGACCTCTCCCTGAGGATAGAAGCGCCTATATTCCTGTTGGGAATACACCCCACCGAGGTTCAGCGCCAGCACCCGCTCGGCCTCCGCCGGTGGCAGTCCACGTTTCACATACATGAATTCACGATGAGAATTACTGCTGATTGAATCGGCGAGTAGCGCTGGATTCAATTCCAGCGCCTGCGCCAGTTGCCTGATCGCTCCGGGGGTCTCTACCAGATCCCCAGGATCAACCCATATCGATTGCACCGGAGTGCTGACCGCAAGCGGCTCGCCGTTTCGGTCCGATATCAGCCCCCTGCTGGCAACTAAGGGAACCGTTCTTATCGTGCGCGCATCACCCTGACCCTGCAGGAAATCGCGTTCGGTGATATGTAATACACCCACTTTCCAGATGATGACCATCACGCAGATCAACATCAGAAACAACAGGAAGTGGGCCCGCCAGTTAAGGCTGCCTCTTGTCAAACCCCGGTCACTCATACCGCACCATTACAATTTCAGTTATTTCAGGAACCTGCATCTTTAGCTCTGCTTTCGCCTTCTGCTCGATTCTTCCCTCTAGGCCAAAAGTACTCTGCTCGATCAGCAACTGGCCCCACGCCACATTCAGGTCGACAGCCTCGTCTTTGAGTTCCTGCAACTCATTAAACGCAATCCGGTTGGCATGGGTCGTCTGCACAACGGCCAGCCCGGAAACCAACACCAGCAACAGTGCGGCCACAAGCAGCAGGGAAGTCCCGCGCGGCAAACCAGTCCAGTACAAAACCGGCACTGTCCTCGTGGTAGCCTTGCCGCCGCTTGCCGATGCTTTTGGTCGTGGTCTTGCCCTAGTCAATCCGAACACCCCTCACGCTATTTTCTCGGCGACCCGCATAACAGCACTGCGCGCCCGCGGGTTAGAGGAAATTTCTCCGACGCCTGGCTTAATTAGCCTGCCAATAGTCTTCATCGTCGGGTTCAACATTTCCTGCCGAACCGGCAGATCTCGCGGAAAATTATCACCCTTTGTCTGCTTGGCGATAAATTTCTTGACCATTCGATCTTCCAATGAATGAAAACTGATGACTACCAATCTTCCGCCGACTGCAAGACAGGACAAAGCCTGCTCGAGTCCAGCTCTGAGCTGATCGAGCTCCGAGTTAATAAAAATCCGAATGCCCTGGAACGCTCGTGTGGCTGGATGCTTTTCCCGCTCCCAGGCAGGGTTCGCCGCCTTAAGGATAGTCGTGAGTCGGCCGGTAGTGGTGATCGGCGCCTCCTTTCTTGCTTCCAAAATGCGCCTCGCCATACGCCTGGAATGGCGCTCCTCCCCGTACTCAAAGAGGACTCTGGCAATTTCCTTTTCCGACGCCGAATTAATCCATTCGGCGGCGCTGGGCATCTTCGTGGGATCCATGCGCATATCGAGCGGCCCGTCCCGACTGAAACTGAATCCTCGCTCGGCATCGTCAAGCTGCGGTGAAGAAACGCCCAAGTCGAAGAGGATGCCTGCGACCCGACCAATCACGCCCTCAGCTCTGGCGATCTCACTCAACTCTGAAAAGGTGCCATGTCGAACCCGTAATTGAGTATGATGCAGGCTTAATTCTCTGGCGACAGCGATTGCTTCAGGATCGCGGTCCATGACCAGCAGCTTGCCGCCGCTGCCAAGCCGGTCAAGAATAGCCTGGCTGTGCCCTCCACGACCAAAAGTGGTATCTATATAAGTAGCCCCGGGTTGAACGGACAGTGCGTCAACCGCTTCGGCTTTGAGGACGGTTTCGTGAGCTGAGGTATAAGCCATCGGATCCTCTACAGCGCCAGGTTACGTAATTTTTCCGGGAGTTCCCCGCCCTGGGTTGACTCGCCCAGCCACTTTTCCCGCTGCTCACTCCAGGCGTCCTGACACCAGATTTCAAGTTTCTTGCCCTGGCCCAGGAGGCAGATGCGTTTCTCTAGAGCCGCGTAAGCGCGCAGCTCCTGGGGCAGCAGTATGCGCCCGTTGCTGTCCATCTCGAGGTCATTGGCGTGCCCGATGAGTAAGTGCTTGACGCGCTGGGACATGGGCTCGAAACTGGGAAGACTTTCAATCTCTCGCTCAATCTTCTCCCACTCCGGAAGCGGATAGAGCAACAGGCAACGATGATTTGTATCGATAGTGACAATCAGCCGGCCAGCGCAAACATCGAGCAATTGCTCGCGGTAGCGCGCAGGCATGGCAAGACGCCCTTTCGCATCCAAATTGACGGAGTTGATTCCGCGAAACACCCGTTGTCCCCAGTTGGCGTTGCCTGAAATTTGAGGATTATTCCACTTAACCCCACAACTCGACAGAAAATTCCACTTTTCTCCACTCGAGCCACTATAGGCACAGGTGATAACCAGTGCAAGCACTATTTGGGTGATTTTTCCTTGAAATTGCATGATCTTGCTGCTATCAGCTAAGAAACCAGCATCAGTAGCGAAATTTTTTAGAGGATTAAAAGAATTAATACAGCCCTTTAAAGGCAATATTTAAAGTATTTTCTTAGGAAGAGAAGGCCATTCGACGACTGCAGCAGTCGCCGAATGGGAATGGTTAGAGTTGAGCCAGCCTGTAAGCCGGGTTCTGTCGAGGGCAATTATTCATCTGCGGACCGCGTCACCGCGGCCCTGTAGCGGCCTACCCGAATCCAATGCGAGCCACATTGACA
>JGI12109J20283_12452167_pt1 | contig 49743 bp, 37 predicted proteins | sample ElkSlonscriptome_12_FD_20283 | JGI IMG/M metagenome (IMG submission 20283)
TGGTGGCGTTGGGGTACCCCCCAGCACCCGCCACCACGGGACAAGAGCCAGCGCCATGCGCGGTGCCCCTGGCAGCGTGATCGAAACCTGTAAAGTAAACCTGAACCATGTCTAAGCTTCAAATAGCGGCTACCCTTACAGTATAGCATGGGCCGGCAGGAAGAACAAAAGCAAGCACATATATCTACGCCTGTCTATGGTCTAGAGTAGCAGATAAAGATAACGCCCCTGATATCACCGTTCGTGTAGCGGTACATGCCCAGGTTGATTATGGATACCATCCAGCAACAGATACAGCAATCCTTCCAACTGGCAGAGTTGATCCAGCGTGAAATGATCCAGGATGTGCTCCATATCTTCGCAACGAGCCTGCTCAACGCGAATAAGCCGTTCTTCCCCCGCCGATGTCAAAACCACCTGTACCACGCGTCGATCATCGGTATCACGCACACGCCCGACCAACCCGTCTTCGATCAGGCGATCGACAATCCCGGTTAATGTTCCCGCGGACTGCTGTGTCACCTCGGCCAGTTCGCTCATGCGACAGGTGCCCGCGGCGCGAATAGCAAACAGCGTGATCATCTGTGGCATCGTCAGGCCAATATCCGGACGGTTCAACGTATGCAGCGAATGTTTATGCCCTTCCCATGTAATCTGACGAATCACATCGTCAATAGTTGCAACATGAACGGTACGCTCGCTCATCGTTGTCATAACCCCACCTCCATATCTGAGATAGTCGAGGTTTTAATAATTTGAGTGGTAGAATATTTTATGTTCTACTTATCCTAGCGCATCCCGAATGACTTGTCAATAATTTTCACAAAGAATAAATATCTGAAGCATAAAAGAGCGCGCCTGACTCTCGTAGCGCCAGTAGTGGCACACAAACCCGCGCGTGGTAGCGCTCATGGCACGCACACATCCCCGAGAGCCATGCTACAATAGGGGCATGACTGTCAGCTTTTACCCCTGGGGAGGTTGCTGTGAAGCCCTATCGAGCCCTGCTCCTCGTGTTCACACTCCTGGTAACATTTTTGCCGTCGATGCCCGCTCATGCCGATACGCCGGCCGGTACACCAATGATCTTTCCGGAAACGGGCCATACCCTGGCCTATAACTTCCGGAAGTTCTATGATCAACAGGGGGGCCTGCCCATCTTTGGCCTGCCATTGACCGAGGTCTTTATTGACGATGGCCGTCCCGTGCAGTATTTTGAACGTGCGCGCTTTGAATGGCACGCGAATATCGCTCAGGTCGCGGCGGGACATCTGGGCCGCTGGGCGGCCCAGAGACACGCCGGATTATCTGCCTTTCAGCCGGTTGCCACGGCTCCGGCCGGTGCAAGGTTCTTCGCGGAAACCGGGCACTCGCTGGATGGACCGTTCTTGCGTTTCTGGCAGCAGCATGGCGGCCTGGCAACTTTTGGGTACCCGCTCTCGGAAGAGTTTGCCGAGCGGAATGCGCAGGATGGACAGACCTATACCGTGCAGTATTTTGAACGCGCGCGCTTTGAGCTGCACCCGGAGTTGCTCGCCGGGAACCAGGTTATTCTGGGGCACCTGGGGCGGCAGTATCTGGCAAGCTATCCGGCCCCGGAGTGGGCTACGCGCCCCGTCAGTTCGGCTGGTGATGCCTGGGCCGCCATACGTCCGACCCACATCAGCATTCCCCGCATTGGCCTGGCAACCCGGGTGGAGGAGACCGGCTTCTCGTATGGCGAGTGGGATGTCCCCCGCTACACGGCAGCACACTACTGGCCGGTATCGGCTTACCCCGGCACGCGCGGCAATACGATCATTGCCGGGCATGTAGGGTATAGTGGTATCATATTTAATCAACTGCCCGCGGTGCAGGTGGGTGATGAATTATATCTCACCATCGGCAATAGGGATCGGCGCTATATCGTACGTGAGGTGCTGACGGTGCTACCCAGCGAAACCTGGGTGATGAATCAGACCAGCACGGAAATGGTTACGCTGATAACCTGTATACCGATTGGTGTCTATTCCCACCGGCTCATCGTACGGGCTGAGCCGGTTTAGGAGTTAGGGGTTAACGGTTAGGGGTTAACGGTTACGGGTTAACGGTTAGTCGTTGGACGTAGAACTCATAATCCCTAACCCCTAACCCCTAACCCCTAACCGTTACACACGAGGTAAAGATATGCAACATTCACCAGAACGCCCACCCAAAAAGAAAAATGATTTCAACTGGGTTGGCATTTTGATCTTTTTACTTCTAATCCTGGGTCCACAGATCGGGCGGGTTGTGTCGCATCTTGTTTCCAGTATTAGCGGGGGCACGGTAGCAATTGGCACATCCAGTGTGCTGCCGCTATTGATCGGCGGCCTGGTTGCAATTACCATGCTGGTTGTGGTTGGGCAGGCGGTTCGCAACGTATCTCGGCGCGGTGAGTCACGCCTGCCGACCAGTATGTCGCCCCCATCAACAATGCGCAATAACCTGCCGCGCCCGTCATCAACACCGTATGGTCAATCATCGCAGCCACCGACAGCCCGCCGGCAACGTGCCCTTGACCAGCGTGGTTTCGAAACCCGACAGCAGCATTTGCCCAAACCTCCCAAATTCGAGCCGATTATCAGCGGAAAGGTGCTAATTATCGGTGTCCTGGGACTGCTGCTGCTCGCCGTTATCTTTGGTGTAGCCTTTTTGCTGATGGTCAGCCCGCTGCCTTGATATGTAGTGCCGGAGCCACATCGATGCTGGAATGGTGACGCTGGTATGAATTACTATGATCCATTTGCCCGCTACTATGATGCCGACTTCAACGATCATACAGACGATCTGCTGTTCTACCGGGAGATGGCGCGGCGCACGGGCGATCCCATTCTGGAGTTGATGTGCGGGACCGGGCGCGTGCTGTTGCCTATGGCGGAAGACGGTCTGACGCTGACGGGGGTGGATAACTCACCCGCGATGCTGGCCTGTGCCCGCGCCAAACTGGAAGCCGCCGAGGTGGATCACCGGGTTACGCTGGTGCCGGGCGATGTTCGGACGGTCGAGTTGCCCGCGCATCACTTCGCCATGGCCTTCGTTGCGATCAATTCATTTATGCATCTGGAGCGGATCAAGGGCCAGTTTGCTACCCTGTCCACGGCACACCAGGCACTGGCCCCCGACGGTCTGCTGATCCTGGATCTCTTCAATCCCGACCCGCTACGCCTGGCAAATGAGGACAACCGGCTCATCCTGGAGCGGAGCTATGAACTGGATGGACGGCAGGTCCACAAGTTTGTCGCCACCGAGAGCGAGCTTGCCACCCAGATGAGCCGCGTCACCTACCTCTACGACGAAACCGCCGCGGACGGGCAGATGACGCGCCGCACGATGCAATTCACCATGCGCTGGTTTTATCGCTACGAACTGGAGCATCTGCTGGCGCGCGCCGGGTTTATGCTGCGTGCGGTGTACGGATCGTACGATCTCGACGACTATACGAGCGAGAGCCCGCGTCTGATAACCGTCGCCTCCCCCATATTGCGCTAACCAGTACGTGAAAGTCATACTGACCGGATATGCCGCTAAAGAGTCCATGCTTGTCAAAACCTGTGCATATCCTTGACAATCTCCGGCAGCGGTGCTACACTGCCGATCAGATTTAGTTAGACAAACTAACTTTCAGGGCATATGACAGAGCCGAATCTTGCGGAGCACCTGGCGAGCCTGTTTGAGCGGGTGCGTTCGCTCTACACATCACCGGCGTTCACCGAACTGATACACCTGAACCTCAGCTTCTCGCATCTCAAGACGTTGCGGCATGTTGCCGACAACGGCGCAGTATCGATGAAAGCGCTGGCCGAGGTGCTGCATATGACACCGCCGTCAGTAACCGCACTGGTGCGCCGACTTGAGCAGACCGGCCTGCTGGAACGGGTACGCCACAGCAGCGATAGCCGGGTCTGGCTGGTACGATTGACGGACCAGGGAACGACCCTGATGGTAACCCTACGCCGGCAGCGCATTCAGCTTATGCAGCAACTGCTGGATACCTTGCATCCCGATGAGCAGCATAGCTTGCTTGACTTGCTGGAGTGCGCCGTCACGACCGCCGAAGATTTGATCAAGACATCCGATGGTCAATGCCGGACGCCGGATGCCGGAAGTCACCCTGAAGACCCAGGCGGCAGGGTGGATGACAACTGATTGCCGACAACTGGTAGCAGGAGAAAAACGGTGGCACATATGATTGAGGTGCAAAACCTCGTTAAAATCTATCCCGATGGAACCGAAGCAGTACGCGATATTTCATTCGATGTTGATGAGGGCGAGTTTTTTGGGTTTCTTGGGCCGAATGGCGCAGGTAAATCGACAACTATTAAAATTCTGATCACGCTATTGCGCAAGACTAGCGGCGACATTCGCATTATTGACATGGATATCACCAACCAGACCGACGAGATCCGCCGCCAGATTGGCTACGCGGCCCAGGAAGTGGGTGTAGACGACGATCTGACCGCCCGTGAGAATCTGGTGCTCCAGGGACAGCTCTACCACATGGAGCGCAACCTGCTGCGCCGGCGCACCGAAGAACTGCTCGAATTGATGGATCTGACGGCCGACGCCGGCCGGCCGGCGGGCTCATTCAGTGGAGGTATGCGCAAGCGGCTCGACCTGGCAACCGGGTTGATGCACCGTCCGCGCCTGCTCTTCCTGGATGAGCCCACGACTGGCCTGGACCCGCAGAACCGCGCGAATCTCTGGGTCTACCTCGAACGGCTTAACAAGCAGGAGAAGCTGACTATTTTTCTGACGACGCACTACATGGAAGAGGCCGACAAGCTCTGCAACCGTCTGGCAATTATCGACAATGGTCAGATCAAAACCATGGGCAGCCCGCGCCAACTCAAGCAAGAACTCGGCGGCGATGTTATCGCGCTACGCTTTGCGGAAAATGCCCAGAGCGTGGACCAGCAGATTGGCGCGGCGTGTGACGTGTTGCGTGACGCACCATTTTTGATGAATCTTGACCGCTTCGACGAGGGCGTGAATGTCTACGCGCAAGACGGCGGCGCAGTCGTGCCCGAAGTGTTGCGCCTGCTTGACAGCACAGGCTTGCATGTGGCGCAACTCTCGCTGACCAGCCCCTCGCTTGATGATGTCTTTCTCAAGCATACGGGCTACAAAATCCGCGACGAGGGACCAGCCCAGAACTGGCGCAGTCAGCGGGGAGGGGCCTTTGGTCGCCGCCGCCGTCGCTAACCCGCGAACCAGGCATATGTGGTGCGGACTGTTCCGCCCGTGTACCAGACCCGGAATCCTCATTCGCCTCCGCCCTGCCGGAGGCGAATCGGGCCGGTTGTCCAGACAGATACCTGGTTTGGAACCGACTGTGTAACTCCTGTTATTTACAGGAGTTACGCGGTGCGTATTCAAACCGGGCGTTTTCACCCGATGAACGTCAGATTCGCCTGCGGCAGCATGGTACTGTTTTTCTTGTTCACACAAATGTTTGCACATTGTGCAAACATTTGTGTGAACAAGGATGGGATCTTCCGCCCTGCCGGAGGCGGAATCTCCTGTCGGGTCAACGACCGCGTACGTCGTGTTATTTACAGGAGTTACGCGGTCGGCATGCAAACCGGACGTTTCACCCGATGGAAGCCTGATTCGCCTGCGGCAGCATGGGACGTTTTTAGCTTTGTTCACAAAAATGTTCACATTGTGAACATCTTTTGTGAACATAAGGATGAATTCTTTCACCCTGCCGGAGGCGAGATTTCCTTCTGGGCTCGTGACCGCGTAACTCCTGTAAATAACGCATATAAATTAATAATGGAGTAGATCCATGAGTAGCATAACCCAAACCGAACGATCAACGGCAATTCCCAGCGGACCCGGCGCATTTCTGAGCGAAACCTGGGCGCTCTACCGACGTGCATTGCGCAAGCTCTTTCGCCGACCGGTGATTCTCTACTTCTCGCTGGTGCAACCGATGATCTGGCTGCTGCTTTTTGGGCAGGTTTTTAACCGGGTGACGCAGGCTCCCGGCTTTGAGAGCGCCTTTGGCGGGCAGAGCTACCTGGCCTTCTTCGCTCCGGCGATTATCCTTCAGACCTTTCTCTTCGGCTCGGCGCAATCGGGATTAGGGCTGATCAACGACCTTGATAGCGGGTTTCTGAGTAAACTGCTGACCACGCCGATCAATCGCCTCTCCATTCTACTGGGCAAGGTTCTGGGCGACCTGACCCGCATGCTGGTGCAGGCAATTATCATCCTGCTTGTCACCTTCCTGGCGGGAGTGCGCTTTGGCGATGGGATTGAGATGACTATCACCTACCAGTATGGACTGATTGGGATCATCGGCGCGTTGGGGATCTCGCTGCTGTTTGGCCTGATGCTGGCGGGGCTCAATGTGGCAATTGCCCTGACCACCCGCAATACTGAGGCAACTTTCCTGATCGCCAACTTCCTGACTCTGCCGCTGATTTTTACCAGTTCGGCGCTGTTGCCGCTGGAACTGTTACCCGGCTGGCTCAATACGATTGCGCGGGTGAACCCGGTCACATACACCATTAATGCACTGCGCGTGCTGTTGTATGGACCGACCGGCACAACCGGCGATGCAGCCAGCAGCGTGGTGCTTCAGGCCACGCTGATTCTGCTGGTGCTGACCGCGATTACCCTGACACTGGGCACGAGTCGCTTCCGCCGGGTTGTCAGTTAACAGGAGTTACGCGGTGCGTGTCCAAACGGGACGTTTCATCCGATGAAAGCCCGATTCGCCTGCGGCAGCATGGTATTGTTTTATCTTGTTCACACAAATTCGCACAAAGTGCGAATTTGTGTGAACAAGCATGGGAATCTTCCGTCCTGCCGGAGGCACTATCCGCGGTCAAACCCAGGATCGCATATAGCAGTCTTAACTGAGTTGTAAACCCTGACTTTTGCTTAAACGCTTTCTAATGCCAGGCACGATACTGAGAAGTTTACAACCAATTTAGGATTGCTATAACGTAGTAGCACTGGTCGTTTCGCGTTGTTCGCTCATTTCGCGGCATTCGTGGTCCAAACTTCCACCGCGTAACTCCTGTCAGTTAACACCATGTTATAGTACTCCGGACACCTGAAGTACTACCGGACATTCTCACTTCCTCCTCATTGACAACGCCTGTCACCCTGGGTATAGTAAGCAAAGTGTAAAGAAACATCGCAGTATCAGCAGGAGGTACTGGTGTCGGTTGAGGAATATAAGCACGAAACCGCCGAACGGCAGCCACAGCGACGAATTATGGCAATGCTGACGGGCATGACTGAATGGGCCGGGAAGCGCATGCCATCGCGCAGCAGTCAGCAGAGCCCACCACCCGTAGCGCCTGCACCACGTCGGCGCATTCGCCTGATCTGGCAGATTTTTGCCATCCTCACCCTGGTTTTTCTAGTTGGTGCCGGGGGGTTGCTCTTCCATCTCGATCGTACATTCGCCGGGCATATTTATCCCAATATTTCAATCAATGGTATTTCCGTTGGGCAGATGACCGAAACGACCGCCAGTACTATCTTGCACGAACGTTATGCTCCCTTTCTAGAACAGCCGATTCAACTGAGCTATGGCGACCGGACCTGGACGCCCGGCCTGGAAGAGTTGGGCGTACGGCTTGAGCTTGATCCGGCCGTGCAGGAAGCGTTTGATGCCGGGCGACGCAACGGTTTGATGAACAATCTATTCCAGGTTGCCGCTGTCTGGGAGAATGGCCTGGATGTGCCGCTGCATCTGACGGTTGACCAGTCGGCAATGCAGGCATATCTGCTGGCCCGCGCCGCCGAGGTTGAACAGGAAGCAACCAATGCCGAACTGACATTGCGCGGCACGCGTATCCAGACTAGTCGCGCGACAATCGGTCGACAGGCACTGGTACACGACACGATGCACGATCTGACGGCGGCACTACAAACGCTGGAGCCCCAGACGGTCGTCTTGCGCACCCGCGAAATCGCGCCGGCACTCGATAATGCGGCTGTTGCCGCAGCCCAACGCGAGATTGAGACGCTATTGCAGGGACCGCTGACCCTTCAAGCCGAAGAGCAGACCTGGGAGTGGTCCGAGCGCGAGTTGGCAGAGTTGATTACGATCAACCAGACAACCCGCTCAGATAACGCGGGTAGTCAACTTGTTGTCAGCCTGGACCGGGAAGAAGTCCGGCAGCGCCTGGAAGAAATTGCCCGGAACGCTGGGGGCGAAGCAACAAACCCGCGCATCGACTGGAACGGGGGCGATCTGAAAATCATTGCGGAGGGCCAGGCCGGTCGCCAGGTCAATGTGAGCCGCGCCGAGCAGATGGTTCTGGCGGCGATGACCACGCCCGACCGACTGGTGGAACTGCCCTTCCATGTCGCCGAACCAGCCATTACCGCCGCCAACCTTGACCAACTGAGTATTCCCGATCTGGTGGCCGTCGGCAAGAGTGACTTCACCGGCTCGGCAGCTTACCGGATTACCAATATCCAAGCCGGGATGGATATGCTGCATGGCATCCTGCTGGCTCCTGGTGAGGAGTTCTCATTCAACGAGAATATCGAGATCACGGCGGCCAACGGGTTTGTTGAGGGCTATGCCATTATCGAGAACCGTACGCAACTGGAGTGGGGCGGCGGTATCTGCCAGGACTCGACAACCATGTTTCGCGCCGCGTTCTGGGCCGGGTTGCCGATTACCGAGCGGCATGGTCACTCCTTTTATATCAACTGGTATGATAAGTATGGCTATGGCGAGTTTGGCGATGGCCCCGGTATGGATGCCACAATCTACACCGGCCCCGGCGGCTCCGATCTGAAATTCGTCAACGACACCGGCAACTGGCTGTTAATCCAGACAAATGTCAATACAGCGCGCACGCTGGCTGAGGTACGGATTTATGGCACCAAACTCAACCGCACCGTCGAACTGGAAGGGCCGCCCTACTACCAGGTTGTCAACCGAACACCGCCGCCGGCTGCGCCGGTCTATATCGCCGATCCGAGTCGTCCGATCGGTGCGCCACGCCAGACTGATGTGGCCCGGGGTGGGATGACAATCAACTTTACGCGGATTATCAAAGAAAACGGTGTGGAGGTTGACCGTGAGACATTTGTGACCCGATTTAAGCCCTGGCCAAATATCTTCCTGGTCAATCCGGTAAACATGCCGGGCTATCGGGCACCGGCGCCGGTCCAACCGGCCGCACCAGCGGAAGAAGCACTACCGGCAGAGGCACCCGTCGAGGAAGCGCCACCACCGGCAGAACAGCCGCCGCAGCCCGCGCCGGAGCCGCCGCAGCCCGCGCCGCAGCCGCCGCAGCCTGCGCCGCAGCCGCAGAAACCGCTGACACCGCCGGGGGATGTCGCCCCCATACCTGTCATACCACCGGGAGATATTGCCCCCATTACACCATAATGGAGTCGCTGTTGCACTGAAGCAAGATAAGTAAAAAACCAGGCGCTGCTCGTTTATACGGGCAGCGCTTTGTCTCAAACACAGACTTGAAGAACACATCGTCAAATGTTCTCGTCCGAAAATTCTCCTCTGTTAGATTTGCTGTGTTCTCTGCTGTCTCATTTTAGCCTTCACACGCAAGGAGCAACCACGATTATGTCTCTCAAGCGGTCTTTCCGGTCAACTCACATCCGACTCTTCGTCATCCTCCTGATATGCTGCACCGGTCTGCTTGCTTTCCAGTTGCCCGTGTCTGTCATAGCTGAGCGTCAGCAGACCCAGTTGCCGATCAGTCCCGTAGTGCTGCAAACCGCTGAAGAGATTCAGCATGGTACCGACGCCGGCCTCCAGGCAACCGATCCACGCCCCGGAACCGTCCGTGTAAACTCCCAGGGTGAGATTGGCGTTGAGGTACGCATTACGGGAACACCGGCCGCTGCCGCTGCTGCGTTTGCGGCTGCCGGCATCCGGGTTGGCACATGGTCGGAGCCCTACCCCCTGGTCAGCGTATGGGTCCAACCGGAGCAACTGGATACGCTGGCTGCATTGCCAATGGTGATGTATGTCGGTCCCATGCTGATGCCGATCGTCCGATCGGGAACGGTGGTAACTAAGGGCGACACCATCCTCGGCGCGGCCCAGGCGCGAACGGAGTTTGGTCTGTCGGGCAAAGGCATCCGCATCGGCGTCATTTCCGATGGCGTGGAGGGGCTGGACATCGGGCAGGCGGCCGGTGAGCTTCCCCCCGATTGTCCTGAGAACCTGACTGACCTGACCCCCAGTTGTGTGCTGGTGGATGCAGACAATGCCGGCTTTAGGAATGAGGGCCGCGCCATGCTGGAGATTATCCACGACCTGGCCCCCGATGCAATCCTGGGGTTTTCCAGCGGAATCAACGGCGTGACAGGTTTTGTTGATGCGATTAACTTCCTCGAGGAGGATTTTGTGGCCGATATTATTGTGGATGATATCGGCTACCTGACTGAACCCTACTTTGAGAATGGAACGATCGGTACACGCGCGCAAAAGGCCGTGGATGCCGGCGTTGTCTTTGTTTCGGCGGCGGGTAACGATGCCGAGAACCACTACCAGGCTCCTCTGAATATTCCGGATAACTGCCCACCCAACGTAGAGCGCGGATGCCTGCATCGCTTTGCCGCCAATGACACCAGCCTGAGCTTTTCGTTGCCACAAGCGGTCCGCATCCAGGTTATTCTCCAGTGGGACAATCCATTTAGCAACACAACTACGGCCGCTCGTAACGCACTGGACAATCTGGATCTCTACCTGGTTGAGGGGAATAGCGTACTGGCAAGCTCTGACACAATCCAATCGATAATGGGAGTTCCTCTAGAAATGCTCACATACCAGAACGCGAGTGGTACCACACAGCAGGTCGATGTCGTCATTGATGCACCTGCGCTCAACAGCGGCACAACACCTCAGATCGAAATGCTTCTCTATGCTTTTTCGGGTAATAGAAGAATAGATCTCACCTATGAACATACCACCGCTGCCGATAGCATCTATGGGCATCCCGGCATGTCCGGCGTTATTGGCGTGGGCGCGGTTGATGTGGATGCCCAACCTCCCATACAGATCCAGTCATACAGTTCCCAGGGTCCGGTGACGATCCGGGGGGAGAGCACACCGCGCAGCAAGCCGGACATCGTTGCCACCGACTGCGTCGCTACCAGCACGCCCAGGTTTAGCACGTTCTGCGGTACCTCGGCGGCGGCACCGCACGTAGCAGCCCTGGTGGCCCTGCTGCTTGAGGAAGAGCCGGATGTTCCGCCCTGGCGCATTCGCTCACTCCTCAAGCGGCGGGCGGTGGACCTGGGCCCGGCCGGGTTTGATCCGGTCTTTGGCGCGGGACGCGCAAATGTGGTTAGTTCCATCAACGAGAGCCGGTTTGGTCCTCAGATATTCCATTTGATGCTGCCGCTGATCCAGCGATAGAACGAGGGTACAGGATAATTTGTAGGGGCGCAGCAAGCTGCGTCCCTTTGCTTTGCCTTCACGCATTAATTCCAGAAGTTACGCGGTGAGCATACAAACCGGGCATTTCACCAGATTGAAGTCAGATTCGCCTTTTTCTTTTCCACAAAAAAATTCACAACGTGATTTTTTTGTGAAAAAGATCTGGTTTCTTCCGGCCTGCCGGAGGCGATATCGTCCACCAGGCCCGAGATCGCTTGATGCATGTCAGCATTGGCCGTTTCACGGGTTTTGCTCATGTCGTGTTGTTCGTGGTCCAAACGCCCACCGCGTAACTCGTGTTAATTATAATGCTCAACAATCGGCATGCTCTAGCGGCACGTCAGCATACAGCAAACGGTGCATGACTGGGGCAACATAGGTGGGATTGCCGGTTGTGGCACAGCGGAGGCGACTGCTCCCGGTTGGCAACTCGACCATCGCGGCAACGCGGGCGACCTGACGGGCAACCGGCAGCCCGGTATCGATAATGGTGACATCCGGGCCAACCAGTTCGGCAATGACCGGGGCGAGGAAGGGAAAGTGGGTACAGCCCAGCACGATGGTATCGACACCCCGCATCTGCAGAGGAGCCAGGTAGCGGGCCAATAACTGCCGGGTGGCGGGACCACTCAGGTCACCGGCTTCGACCTGTGCCACCAATCCGGGGCAGGGAACGGTGTGTACCGCAACGCCCACGGCAAATCGTTTGACCAGGGCAGCAAACCGGGTGCCCGCCAGTGTGCCGTCGGTTGCCAGCACGCCTACCTGCCCGTTACGGGTTGCCTGGATCGCCGGCTTAACCCCCGGTTCCATCCCGACAATCGGCACAGTAAACTCGGCGCGCAGCAATTCCAGGGCGGCTGAAGTAGCGGTATTGCAGGCGACCACGACCACCCCGGCACCCTGATCAATTAACCAACCGGTGCAGGCGCAGGCGCGGGCCTGCACCTCTGCTACCGGGCGGGGGCCATAGGGACAGAAGGCGGTATCGGCCAGGTAGCCAAGATCATGCCGGGGCAACGCCTGTCGCACAGCCCGCAACACCGAGAGCCCCCCCAGACCTGAGTCATAGATGCCAATAGATGCCATAGCTTTTACATACAGGAGTTACGCGGTCGGTTCTAAACCAGGCATCTGCCTGGACAAACGGCCCGATTCGCCTCCGGCAAAGCGGAAGAAACGATCTTTTTCACAAAACATTGCATATAGTGCAACATGTTTGTGAAAAAGCTCAAAATGTACCATGCTGCCGCAGGCGAAGACTGGCGTTGTGAGCGTACATGGCTGATTTGTACGCCCACCGCGTAATGCGTGTTAAACATTGAAATGGCGGCAGCATGACTGTCACACTTCAGATCACATATTCGCGCCTGCGGCAGCAGTCTCGGCGGGTACCGACTGCCGAAACCTTCCAGAACTCTCGACAAATGCCTGAAACATCGCCTGCCAGCGGGGATCAGCGTCAGCCTCCAGCGCTTCCGGGTGGCCCTGCACACCCAGCAGAAACTGCCCATTGGTACCCTCAACCGCCTCAATCACGCCATCGGGAGCCCAGCCGACGGCTCGCAGGCCGGGCGCAATCGCTTTGAGCGACTGATGATGCAGCGAATTCGTCAGCAGATCGGGTGCTCCCAGCAGACGCGCCAGGTGTGATGCCGGATCGAGCCGGATCGGGTGGGCCATGTGGGTCCAATTACACAGTTCATGGGAGGCGTCGTGGGCCAGGGGCGTCTCCAGTTGCGACGCAACATCCTGGTACAGCGTCCCACCGAGGGCTACATTCACCACCTGCACGCCCCGACAGATCCCCAGGACGGGCTTGCCCTCAGCTACGGCCCAGCGCGTCAACTGGATCTCAACCTGATCCCGCAGCGGGTCCAGCAACTCTAGCTGCTCTCGGGGCGTTTCGCCATAGTAGTCGGGCACAATATCACCGCCACCGGCCAGCAGCAAGCCGTCGATGCGCTCATACAGCGCGCGCAGCACATCTTCCTGCTCTACCAGTGGGATAAGCAATGGGATGCCGCCGACACGCACGACTGCATCAATATAACTCTGCCGATGCCCAAATGCCGGTGGGCACCAGTCTTTATCACGAATAGTTGCACATGGTATCCCAATGGATGGTTTCATAGACGCAAAACTCCTGCATAACAACATAATGACATAACACAACGCCCCGTCCTTACGAGCGGGGCGTTAACGAATCCCAAATCTCATTATAGCACGCCCGCTCCGGCAATTCGTCTCTCCATCACATTCTGGTAGAGACACCCTTTAACCCGGCCCGGCAAAACGCACGCGATTGTGCCGATTCCATTGCGATGGTTAACTCCCCGTGGTAAAATGCAGCCGATTTGTGTGCGAGACGCTCACTATGCGAGAGCCAATACCTTATGCTGCTTGAGCTACAAATACGTGATTTTGCGATTATTGAACGGTTGCATCTGCACCTGGATCGCACATTTAATGTGCTGACCGGCGAGACGGGTGCCGGTAAATCTATTATCATCGATGCGCTCGGCATGCTGCGCGGGGAGAAGCCCGATCCCAGCCTGGTACGCGCCGGCTGTTCCCGCGCCCGGATCGAGGGCGTTTTTACGCTGGCCGACTGCCCCGAGGTTGTTCCGGTTTTACGGGAATATGACCTCTGGGAGGAGGAAGACGAGCAGGTAATCCTCACCCGCGAAGTCAACGCCGAGAGTGGGCGTAGTGTGGCGCGCATCAACGGGCGGGCGGTCAATACCAGCATTCTGCGTGAGGTCGGCGGGCGGCTGGTGGATATTCACGGCCAGCACGAGGGGCTGTCGCTCTTCAACACCCGCACGCATCTGGACATGCTTGACCGGCATGGCGGACTGCTCCTGCTACGTGAACAGGTCGGCGAACAGGTTGCCCGCCTGCGTCAGGTACGCGAGGAACTGGCCGACCTGCGGCGCAGCGAGGCACGGCGCACTGAACGTATCGAGGAGTTGCGCTTCCTGATCGAGGATGTAAGCGCGGCCCAACTGCGGCCGAATGAAGAGGCCGAGTTAGCGCAGGAGCGCTCGATGCTTCAGAACGCCGTGCGGATTACCGAACTGGTGACCTCTGCTTACGCTATTCTCTACCAGGGGGAAGAGGGCGGACGCTACCCCGCGCGTCCGATTGTCGAGGCGCTTGCCGATGTTGTCGGCAACCTGGGCGACCTGGCACGGCTCGATCCCACCGTTCAGGCCATTGCAACGCAGGCGGAAGAACTGCACTACCAACTGGAGGATCTGGCCGCGAATGTACGCGCCTACCGTGATCAACTAGACTTTGATCCGCGCCGCCTGGATGAAATTGAAGATCGCCTGACCCTCATCCGCACGCTTCAGCGCAAGTATGGCGGCGAGATTGCCGATATTCTGGAGCAGGCCGCTCGCGCCGAAGCGGAGATTGATCGGCTAACTCATAGCACCGAGCACATGGCCGAGCTAGAAGCGCGCGAAGCGCAGATCCTGGCGGAACTTGGCACCAGCGCCGGCACGCTGTCGCGCCGCCGTCGGGCCACGGGTGACGCGCTGGCGCAGGCAATCGAGGCAACGATGGGCGACCTGGCGATGCCCCATGTCAAGTTTTATGTCAGCGTCGCCCAGGATGAAGACCCGGACGGCGTACCTTTGCGTGTGGAGCATGAACCGGGCAATAAAAAGAAAGCAACTGCACCGGACTCTGTTCCCCAGAAGCGTACCGATCAGACTCCGCTGCGCCGGTATCAATTCTCCCCGACAGGGGTTGACCGGGTGGAGTTTCTGCTCTCGCCCAATCCGGGGGAGCCGCTCAAGCCGCTGGCACGAATTGCCTCCGGTGGCGAGAGTGCCCGGTTACTGCTGGCGCTCAAGTCGATCCTCTCGCGTGCCGATACGATCCCGACGCTGATCTTTGACGAGATCGATGTTGGCGTGGGTGGTCGGGCCGGGCAGGTGGTCGGGCAGAAGCTCTGGGCAATGACCGAGGCGCACCAGGTGATCTGTATCACCCATCTGCCCCAGGTTGCCGCCTTTGCCGACGCACACTATGCCATCAGTAAAGAGGTCAGCGCCGACCGCACCCGCACCCGGATCCGCACGCTGACCATTGACGAGCGGGTTGATGAACTGGCCGCCATGCTTGACGGCACGCCGGTCAGCGAGCATAGCCGCGCCAATGCCCGCGAGATTATTGAGCGCGCGCTGGCCCTGAAAGATCAGGGGAATGCCGGACGTACCGCCGCACCCGAACAGCCCGAACTGACAACCGAGGAAGAAGCGCTGAAGGCGCGCGAACTACAATCAGCAACCTTTAAAAGTTAACCGAATTAGCAGCAAGGGGAGTCTTTGCTACGGACGCAGGGCACCAATGTCACCACCACAAAACTAGATCCTGTGAACCGTCAATACGCGGGTATTCCCTTTTTTTACGTGATAAATTATGCAACGACAAACTGTTTTAAGCATCTGGAGCGAGCGCATCATCGAGGGTGGCTGGCTGCTGGCCCTGTCACTTATTCCTATCTATTTTAATCTGCTGTCGGCCCGCCACTTTGAACCGGACAAGGCGACCACCTTGCGGGCAATTGTGCTGATCATGGCGGCCGCCGGGCTGGTTCGCGTGCTGGAGCAGTTTACCAATAATCCGGCACCGGCCAGATCTACCCAACCCCTGGAAGTCATGGAGCCGGTCAACCCATTTCGGGATATCCGGCAGCGCCTGAACCGCATCCCGCTGGCGCTGCCGGCGCTGCTCTATACGCTGGTCTTCCTGGTGACAACATTCACCTCCGTCGTTCCGCTCACCAGCTTCTGGGGATCGTACCAGCGGCTCCAGGGAACCTACACCAATCTCTCCTATATCGGCCTCTTTATCCTGATTGTTGCGACGTTGCGACGGCACGAACAACTGGAGCGCCTGATTACAGTGACGCTGCTGACCGGTCTGACTGTGGCCGGGTATGGCATACTTCAGCATTTCCAGCTTGATCCGCTACCCTGGCGCGGTGATGTGATCACGCGCGTGGCTTCGACCATGGGCAACTCAATCTTTGTCGCCGCCTACATGATCATGGTGGTTCCGCTGGCGCTCTACCGGCTGATCGTAGCGCTGCACGAGGCACAGCGTACGTCGGGGGAGGCGGAAGCGCAGACCGATCTGCTCTGGGGACTGGCCTATGGCTTACTGGTCGTCGGCACGCTGGCGCTGCTCTTGATGTCGATCAAGTTTGGCGCGGTGGTGCGCACTTTTGATTTTCGCTACTGGTGGGTCTTTCCGGGGGCGATTGTTGTTGCAACGGCCTTCTGGATTACGCCAACCTTGATGATCAAACGGGGTAACCGTGCCGTTCCGCTCTGGCCGGGCGCGATATTTATGGGCTATCTGTTGCTGCTGGCCCTGACCTACGTTGTTTCTGCCTCCAGCGGCGTGCAGAGTATTGCTACCAATGACCGGGCCAGTGACTGGGGACTCTGGCTGGCCTTCAGTATCCTGAGCCTCGGTGGATTTTACACCCTGGCATTTATGCTACCGCAGCGTTCCGAAGTGCCGTCTCGCCTGGCGTGGCAACTGCAGGCCTCCGGTGCGGCGCTCATCGGTCTGGCGCTGCTGGTGGCAACATTCTTCACTCAGAGTCGTGGCCCCTGGATCGGCCTTGGCGCAGGGCTGTTTGTCTTCTTCTTGCTGCTATTTTTGGAAGGGCAAGCGTATGCCCGCACACGCGAGAACCTGACGCTGGCGAATCGACTGCGCGCCGGATTATGGGCCTGGATGGGCCTCACACTGCTGGCCGGCGGTTTCCTGATCATCTTCAACCTGTCGAACGCGCCCTTTTTTGAACAACTGCGTGAGGTACCCTACATCGGGCGGATGGGTCGCCTGCTGGAGGTAGACGATGGTACCGGGCGTGTTCGGGTGCTGATCTGGTTTGGGGACGAACATGCCGACGGCGTTGTCGGTATGATCAGCGCGGACCCGCTCCGCACGCTGATCGGCTGGGGGCCGGAGAGCATGTTTGTGGCGTATAACCAGTTTTATCCCCCGGACCTGACCAGCCTGGAGTCGCGCGGTGCGTCTCCGGATCGTTCGCACCAGGCCATCTTTGATGAACTGGCAACCAAGGGGTTGATCGGCCTGATCAGTTACCTCTTTCTGCTGATTAGCTTTTTTGTCCTTTGCTGGCGGTTGCTACGGCGCAGCCAGGAGTGGCACCGGCAGGTCTTTTTCATCGCCTGTTTCAGTATTGTCACCAGCCACTTTGTTGAGGGGCTGACCGGCATTCCCATCGTCTCCACCCTGATGTTGTTCTGGGTAACGCTCGGCATCACCGTGACGGGTGGCCTCCTGGCCGGGCAGTACAGCCTGAGCGCGGAGCAGCAGTCCACCGATGCTGCGGAGCAACCGGCAGAACCAGCACCTGCCGCCGGTTCGCGCGTAACAGCTTCGCGCAAAAGCAAGAAGGGGCGGGGGGCAACCACGCGCGGCGCGGCTCCTGCGTCACCCCGTACGATTATCAACCGCCGTACCGCGCGCAAGCAGTTCAATCCCGCCGCTGTCGCATTCTATGCCCTGCTGCTGCTGCTGACACTCGGCGCTGTCTGGTGGTTTAATGTCAGCCCGATCTATGCCGATATGCGCTTCCAGCAGGGCCAGTCGTACACAGCGCAGGCTGCCGGAGCAGAGACGCAGGTGCGCGGCATGGTGGCCTACCTGGATTCAATTCACCACAATCCCCGCGAAGATTTCTACTATCTTAACCTGGGACGCACACTAATGAATCTCGCCAATGAAATGCGGGTACAGGGTGTTGCTATGGGAACAATGGTGAACACTGAAGATCCAATCCAGGAACTTCTCGCGCTACGTACCGATGATGAACAGCAAACCTATGACCGCATTGTCAACTTTCTTCAACAGAGTGGTCCGGTGGCATTGTTAAGCTATGCCGAGGCTGTCCTGGAAGAGGCGCGGGAACTGAACCCGCGCAACAAGGACCACTATGCCAACCTGGGACGCCTGAACAACTTCTGGTACAACTGGACCCGGGATCCGTCCCGGCTGGAAAAGGCGGCAGACTGGTTTCGCCAGGCGACAGATATTGCCCCGCAGGATGTCACCCTGTTGAATGAGTATGCCGGCGTTATCGCTATGCAGGGGAGCTACGCCGCCGCCCAGGATGATGCGGAAACGGCAGAGGAAAAGTTCGCCCAGGCCGAAGACCTACTCCAGCGTTCACGCGAACTGGACGAGCGCTATGCCGATACGGATGCCCGTCTGGCCGATCTCTATCGATTGCGGGGCGACCTGGCCTCAGCCACAGACTTATATGTGGAACTGGTTGAGCAGAATCCCCATCAACTCGATACATCAATTGAAACTATCGCCAGTACTCTGCAGGAGTCGCCCGATCTCCTTCGCCAACTGCGTGATGCCTATGCAGCCGAAGCCCAAGATGATGCACTCCTCCACGCCATCGTGGGGCTGCTCTCGGTACGCGCCGATGATACCGACCGCGCGGTGGAGGCATATGCCCGCGCCGCAACGCTCCAGCCGCAGAGCCTGGAATATCGCCGCAACTATACCATCATCTTGAGCGACACCCGCCAGTATGATCAGGCATTGGCGCAAGCTCGCGCTGCCCTGGAACTGGCCCAAAGCCGGCAAGCCTCGGAGATGGAAACCTCCCAGCTTCAAGCCCTTGTCGCTTTTCTAGAACAGCGGGTCGCCGGTGGACAATAGACAGGGAGCCAGTCATGCAGTCCCCACACACCAGAACAGATCACACCTCCAGCATTGATGCCTGGGCCGCACTCGATATCCTGCCCGACTATCTGGCAATCCTTGATGCTGACGGAAAGATCCGTTACGTCAACCAGGCCTGGCAGATGTTCCCTGCCGAGCCGCTCAAGGTTGGAGCCTACTATTTTACCGATGATCCGGCAATGGTGGCTCCCGATGAGAATGGGCATGCGCTACGCGCAGGAGTACGGGCTATTCTGGAAGGCAACCAGGCACGGGTTGATCTTGAGCAGAAGTGGCATATCGGCGATCAGTTGCGCTGGTTTACTACGACGATTTTGCCATTTTCGGTAGATAACACACGCGGGGCACTATTGCAACAGCGCGATATTACTGCCCAGCGACCGGAACAGCGAACTGAGCACGATCCAATACACTTTGTTCAAGCCTTTATCGATGCAGTTCCCGGCCCTATCTTCTACAAAGATAACAACGGCATCTATCTGGGGTGCAACCAGGCCTTTATGGATTATCTCGGTAAATGTCGGGAAGAAATTATCGGCAAGACCGCTTATGACCTGGCTCCCCCCGAGTTGGCTGACACTTACCATCAGGCCGACCTGGAACTTATGCAGCAGGGTGGAACCCAGATGTACGAGAGCCAGGTGGTCTATGCCGATGGCAACCGACACGATGTGGTATTCAACAAAGCTGTGTTCCTCAATGACGATGGCACGGTGGGTGGGTTGATCGGGGTGATGCTCGACATCACCGAGCGCAAACATATCGAGGAAGCCCTGCGCTGTCGTGATGCCATTCTTGAGGCCATCAGCTTCGCCGCAGGACGGTTTCTTGAAGCGACCGCCTGGAATGAGGATATTCAGCTTGTGCTGGCACAACTGGGAGCAGCAACCCAGGTAAGCCGGGTCTATATTTTCCGGAATTATCTAACCGAAGACGGCTCGCCGGCAATGAGCCAGCGCTATGAATGGGCAGCACCAGGCATCGCGCCCCAGATTGATAACCCCGAGCTGCAACATCTGTCATACCGGGAGGCCGGGTTTGAACGCTGGATCACAAAGCTTGGGCAGGGGGAGCCGATCTATGGTCTGATCAAGACACTTTCGGCAGACGAAGCCGAACACCTGGCCGCGCAGGATATTCGCTCGATTGCGATTGTCCCTATCTTTGTGCGCGATACCTGGTGGGGTTTCATTGGATTTGACGAGTGCCGGACAGACCGTGACTGGTCTGCGCAGGAGATTGATGCTCTCCGTGTTGCGGCAGGCATCATTGGCACCGCCATTCTGCGTAGCCGGATGGAACAAAATATGCAGCAGAGTGAACAGCGCTATCGGGAAATTTTCGAGAATGCCGGCGATATCATCTATACCCATGACCTCGAAGGGCGCTATACCTCGGTAAATCGCGCCGCCGAGCAACTCTCGGGCTACACCCGTGATGAGCTTATTGGGATGCATGTCGCGGAGATTATTGCGCCGGAGTATCTTGACCAGGCGAATGCGATGCAGCAGCAGAAACTTACGACCGGCGGTACAACGCCCTATGAAATTGAAATACTAACCCGCGATGGTCGCCGTGTCACCCTCGAAACGAGCACACGCCTGATCTATCAGGACGGGCAGCCGGTTGGGGTTCAGGGCACGGCCCGCGATGTCACCGGACGTAAGCAGTCCGAGGAAGCCATGCGCCAACTTGCCTGGCAAGAAGAAGTTATCCGCATTCAGGAAGCAACTCTGGCCGAGCTCTCAACCCCACTGCTGGTTATTGCCGACCAGATTGTATTGATGCCGCTGATTGGAGCCATCGACTCGCACCGGGCGCATCGGGCCATGGAGGAACTGTTACAAGGGATTGCCGTCAACCATACCCGCGTCGTAATCCTGGATATCAGTGGCGTGCCTGTTGTCGATACGCAGGTTGCCAGCGTCCTGATCCGTACAGCGCAGGCCGTACGACTGCTCGGCGCACAGATTATTGTCACCGGGATTAGTCCCGATATAGCCCAGACCCTGGTAAGCATGGGCATCACACTGGGAGACATTGTCACGCAAGCACAGTTGCAGAGCGGCGTGGCTTACGCCTTCAAACAGTGGGGTGTAGGCTTCATGCGCTAAATCCTTATTCATAACCGTTACCTCATAACCCGTATGATCCAGATTGCTGTTATTCTTCTTACTGCGCTGGTCTTCTCGACCATCAGCACCCTGCTGGCCCGCTGGGTCGCGCTGCGGGTGGGGGTCGTGTCCATGCCGCGTACCCGCGATATCCACCTGACGCCGGTCCCGCTACTGGGGGGCGCGGCGATCTACGTGGCGTTTGTGGTTGCCCTGCTCATCTTCAATGACCGGGCCTACCTGCGCGAGTTGTTTGGTATTCTCGCGGGCGCGACCCTGATCGCGCTGGTAGGACTGGTCGATGATCGCTGGGGATTGCGCGCCGATCTGAAAATGCTGGGGCAACTCGGGGCCGGCGCGATCCTGCTGCTGGGGGGTACGCAGATCCAGCTTTTTGTGCAGCCCTGGCTCAACTGGGGAATAACGCTGTTCTGGGTGGTTGGCCTTACCAACGCGATCAACTTTCTCGACAACATGGATGGGCTATCCGGCGGTGTAGCGACGATTGCCTCGGCCTTCTTTTTGCTGCTGGCAGCCATGAACGAACCGCGTCAGGTGCTGGTTGGCGCGATGGCGGCGGCGTTGATGGGCGCATGTGCCGGCTTCCTGCGCTACAACCTGAGTCCTACGAAGATTTTCATGGGCGATGCCGGTAGCCTGTTTATCGGTTTCATCCTGGCAGCATTGGCAATCAAGCTGCGCTTCCCGTCAAATATTCCCCTGGTAACCTGGATGGTTCCGGTCTGTGTGCTGGCCCTCCCGATTTTTGATACTACCCTGGTCTTTGTTGCCCGTCTGCGCCGCCGGGTGAACCCGTTTACCACTGCCGGAAAGGATCATCTCTCACATCGCCTGGTAGCGCTGGGTATGACCCGACGCGAGGCCGTGCTGACCTGCTACCTGCTCACCGGAGCCTGTGGAATGGTTGGCATCTACATGACCCAGGCCCGGCTGTATGAAGCCTACATTGTGGCCGGAGCCCTGGCGGGGGGCGGGCTGGCTGCGTTGATCTGGCTGGAGCGGTCCTGCCCCGGTGGCGTGCGGCGGTCCCTCCCCGACCGGATGCGTTCATCGCATGAAGCATAACCCCATGCAAACAGCATACCAATACCGGAACAAATAGTAATGTAAATCCAATCAGTATTGTACCTGGTCAACTGACCAGGTACAATACTGGACCCCTGGCCGATGCCGGGTGCGGGCAGTCCTGTTATAATAGCATACGTAAGGCCTGGTAGTGCTACAACAAACTGAGGGAAGAGAGGAGAACTTAGAACTCAGTTCTGTTGCATTACTACCCAATGGCTGCTCATCGCCTGTACCTCCTGGAAACGCCCACTGCGATTGGCGCACCGCAGTGGGCGTTTCGTCATGTCATCAATTACCCGAGTGACACGATCTCCCTTTGGAAGTGGCTATTGCCCCCGCCAGGGCAGAAGTTTCAATCTTTTCGCAAAAAAGTTGTACGAAGACCACTTGCACGTAAGTATATAGCTGATTTGAACGTCTACCGCATAACTTCTATCATTCACACGAGTTATGCGGTCGGTTCCAAACCAGGCATCTGCCTGGATGAACGTCCCGATTCGCCTGCGGCAGCATGGTACTTCATTTTATCTTTTTCGCCCCGTCGGAGGCACTATCCCTCACCAAACGCGGGATCACCTGATCCATGTCAGCATTGGCAGGTTCGCGGGTTTCGCCCATTTCGTGTTGTTCGTGGTCCAAACCCCACCGCGTAACTTCTATCATTCACCGACCTGAGCTTCGCTACCGGCAGTTACGGTCGGCAGTCATAGCAGCCGGCATGCTACTTACTATTTTTGTCAGTTTGCTACCGAGAGAGTATACTTACACTACACGATTTGGTTGAGAATGCTGCGACTGGATTGTTTATTCCTGCCAGCCTATCAGACTGCACGCCGGAGATTGCATAGAGACATCCTGTGCTTGCGGCAGGATAGCTATCGGCGGGATAAAATGCCCGGTTGCGTACGTTCAGAAATGTGTATGTTTGGCCTGTTGTGGATGAGGAGAACGCTGCATGCCTGCACCTGACACCATGCTGCAAGGACGCTACCGTATCGTCCGCCAGATCGGGAAAGGAGGAATGGGCAGTGTCTACGCGGCGATTGATACCCGGCTGAATGCCACGGTCGCCGTCAAGCAAACCCTGGCACAGAATGAGCATATCCAGAAAGCATTTGAAGCCGAGGCGCATCTGCTGGCACGCCTGCAGCACGCGATCCTCCCCAAAGTTACCGACTATTTTACCGAAAACGGTGATCTCTTTCTGGTGATGGAGTTTATTGAGGGAGCCGACTTCGACGAGTTGCTGGCCCGGCAGGGGAAACCATTCCCGGTTGACCAGGTGCTGGGCTGGGCCGACCAACTGCTTGATGCCCTGGAATATCTGCATTCCCAGAATCCTCCCGTTATCCACCGGGATATCAAGCCCCAGAATTTGAAGCTGACCCCGACGGGCAATCTCTATCTGATCGACTTTGGCCTGGCCCGGGGCGCGGAGGGGACGCTGCTGACCGGGTATACGGCCCACTACGCTCCGCTAGAGCAGTTCCAGGGTCTTGGCACCGATGCGCGCGGCGATCTCTACTCGCTGGCGATGACGCTGCATCAGTTACTCACCAATACTGATCCGCAGGGCGTAACAACACGGGCGGGATCGGTGCTGGGCGGGCAGCCCGATCCGCAACCCACGGCACACCAGCTCAATCCGCAGGTGCCGCCGGACGTCAGCGCTGTCCTGGAAAAAGCGATGGCTATTCGCGCCGAAGACCGCTATAGCAGCGCCTCACAGATGCGGGCCGCGCTCAATGCTGCGGTACAGGGAGAGACACCATCAACAGCGCAACCGGCTCCCAGGGCGGCGCAAAAAACCATTGTGATCGGTCCGCCGGCATCAACCCCGGCAACACCTGCAGCACGCTCACAGCCGACACCACCGGCGCAGCCGGCGCAATCCACCGCCGGGGGAGCGCAACCGGTAGCACCGCCGCCGGCACCATCAACGCCGGCGGCCCCACCGGCAGCGCAACCGGCACCCCGCAAATCCTCCCGCCTGCCCGCTATCATTGGCACCATACTGGTGCTGGTGCTGCTCGGCGGTATCGGCGGCGTGGCATGGGCGTTTTTCTCCGGTGCGGATGGATTCGGCTTCCTTACATCTGCCACTACCGCGCCCCCGGCTCCGACGGTTGGAGCGACGGCGGCTTCCGGGATCACTCCAACCGAGGAAGTTACCCCAGACGAGCCGGCGACGGCAGTTCCGGCGGCGGCGGCGCTCTCCTCCGATCAGATTGTCTTTGTCTCAGATCGGGACGGCAACCGGGAGATCTATGTGATGAATGCCGACGGCTCCGAACCGACCAACCTGACCGAGAGTTCTGCCGGTGAGACCGCGCCGGCAGTTGCGCCCGATGGCACCCGGATTGCCTACGTTGCAGATGACAATATCTATGTGATGAATGCCGACGGCTCCGAACCGACTAACTTGACCGCGGATGTCGGCGAGAGCGAATCGCCCACCTGGTCCCCAGATGGCGCACAGATTGCGTTTGTGCTTGACGATACTATTTATGTGATGAATGCCAATGGTAGCGATAAACGCGCCATAACCGAGGAGACCGGTAACTACCGTGACCTGGACTGGTCTCCCGATGGGACGCAGTTTGTATTTGATCTGGGCGGCGATATCTACCGGATAAATGCCGACGGCAGCGATCGGGTCAACCTGACGAGTCAGTCTGATGCGCGTGACATCACACCAGCCTGGTCCCCAAACGGCGAGCAGATTGCGTTTGCCTCTAATCGTGAGGATAATAACTTCGATATTTATGTGATGAATATGAATGGAGCGGAAGTTAATCGGCTGACTGAGAATGGTCCCTGGCTGGATCAATCGCCCACCTGGTCCCCGGATGGCGCACAGATCGCCTTTCGCTCCAGCCGCGACCGCGACCAGGAGATCTACCGGATGAATGCCGATGGCAGTGATCCAACTAATCTGACGAATACACCTGATGCCAATGATACGGCCCCCGACTGGTCGCCGGAATAAAAGCACAAAGCAGCGTGAACAGGAACATGCCTGAAGATAGAGCGGAGAAGTCCTATGCAACAACGCATATTTTCTTTGTTGAGTAGTGCGCTGGTGCTGATAATGGTACTGGCAGCCTGTAATAGTATCGGCAGCAACCCCTCCCCGACGGCGACAACGCTACCACCGACATCGGTGCCCGTGGCCGGTCCGGAGCCGACCGCGGCGACAGTGGCCGATGTTGCAGCGACAACAGAATCTGAAGTTCCGGATGACACCGCCCAGGATACGACAATTCGTATGGCGCGAGCCACCTGGGACACAGGCTGGTTCCAGGCGGAGATCTATCGGCAATTGCTGGAAGAGTTGGGCTACACCGTCACCGCCCCCGAAGTCATGGGCACTGATGAGTTCTACCCGGCGGTTGCCGAGGGCGAAGTTACCCTCTGGCCCAATGGCTGGATTCCGCTGCATAACACCTTCCTCAACCAGGAAGCGATTGCCGCGAATAGCGAACTTATCGGCTCAGAGGTACGCGGCGGTGCGTTGCAGGGCTACCTGATTGACCAGGCGACGGCGGATGCTCAGAACATTACCGGCCTTGAAGCGCTGCAACAGCCGGAGATTGCCCAACTCTTTGATCTTGACGGCAATGGCAAAGCTGACCTTATCGGCTGTAATCCCGAAGGATGGGCCTGCGCTGAGGTGATCGAACATCATCTCGATGTCTATGAACTGCGTGACACCGTGGAGCAGGTCCAGGGCGACTACGCGGATCTGATGCGCGATACGCTGGAGCGTTTCGAGAATGGCGAGCCGGTCCTCTTCTACACCTGGACACCTAACTGGCCGTTGGGACGGTTGATCCCCGGCGAGGATGTCGTCTGGTTGGAGGTGCCGTTTGCCGGCCTGCCAGACAGCATGGTCGCCCAGGAAGAGTTTACCCAGGTTCCCGAAGTTGCCGGATGCGCCTCTGATCCGTGTAATCTCGGCTTCCCGATCAACGACATCCGCGTCGTCGCCAATCGCGCATTCCTGGAGCGTCACCCTTCGGTCAAGCGCCTGCTGGAGCTGGTTGAAATTCCGCTGGAAGCGATTGTGGCACAGAATGCGGCCATGTTCTTTGGTGAAAATAGTGCCGAGGATATTGAGCGCCAGGCCGAGAACTGGATTATCGAGAATCGCGCCCAGGTAGACGGGTGGCTGGAACAGGCCACCGCCTGGGAAGAACAACCTACGCTGGAGCGCGTGCGTGACCGCGGGGTGCTGCGCTGTGGCCTGCAAGAAGATCTGCAGGGCTTTGGATTTCGCGCCGAGGACGGCAACTACAGTGGCTTTAATGCCGACTTCTGTCGCGCCGTTGCCGCCGCCGTCCTGGGTGATGCCGGCGCTGTCGAGTTTGTGCCGTTGAGCGTGAGCGAGCGTTTTGCCGCCCTGAGTGATCGGCAGGTCGATGTGCTGTTCCATAATGTTGCCTGGACTGCACTGCCCGATGTCGGCATGAATCCGCCCAATTCGGGTATCAGCCTGGCTTTTGGCCCGATTATTTTTCATGATGGTCAGCGGTTCATGGTCCGCAGTGATAGCGGCATTGATAGTCTGGAGGATTTGGCTGACCAGGAGATCTGTGTCCTGGCAGGCACCGCTACCGAGCAGAACCTGATCGACCAGTTCGCCGTGCGTAACATCCCCTTCGATATCCAGCGCTTCGATACGGCAGATGCCCTCTACGATACCTATGAGCGGGGTGGTTGCGCTGCCGTGACCGGTGATGCCTCAGAACTGGCTGCGCGCCGGGCAGCGTTTGTCCGTCCCGAGGACCACACCGTCCTCAACACGCCAATATCCCGCGAGCCCCACAGCCCGGTTTACAGCGAAGGCGATCCGGCCTGGGGTGAGATTGTCAACTGGACGGTACATGCAATGATTTATGCCGAAGAATTGGGGATCAATCGGGATAACGTGGCGGAGTTGGCCGACACAGACAACCCGGATATTGCCCGGCTACTGGGGCAGCGTGGGGCCATCGGCGCGAAGCTGGGGCTGGATAATGCCTTCGCCCGAGATATCATCGCGCAGGTCGGCAACTACCGCGATATCTACTATCGCAACCTTGGCCCCGACACGCCAATCGATCTGGAGCGAGGCCCCAACAAAACCTGGAACAGTGACGAGGGACCGGGCGGGTTGCTCAATGCGGCTCCGTTCCGGTAGGCTGCTACCAGGGTGATTCTAAATAACAGGACTTACGCGGTCGGTTCCAAATCAGGTGTTCATCTGGATGAACGTTCCGATTCGCCTCCGGCAGGGCGGAAAATATCGTTTCTTTTTCAGGAACATTTGGCTCTCCGAGCCAAATGTTCCTGAAAAAGATAAAAAAGTACCACGCTGCCGCAGGCGAAGCGGCCTCCAGGTCTGGCACGAGGCCGAAACCAGCGCCACCGCGTAAGTCGTGTAAATAACAGGAGTTACGCGGTGGGTACACACATTGGACATGTGCCTACGTGGAAGCCCGATTCGCCTGCGGCAGCATGGTACATGTTGATCTTTTTTCACAAAACCTTTGCACTGTGTGCAAAGGTTTTGTGAAAAAAGATGGAATCTTCCGCCCTGCCGGAGGCGGAGTCGCCTGTCGGATCAACGACCGCGTAACTCGTGTAAATAACTCGTGTAATTGACGCGAGTTACGCGGTGGCGTCTGGACCACGAACAACATGACATAAGCGAACACCGCGAAACGGCCAGTGCTGATATGTATCAGGCGATCCCGCGTTTGGCGGGAGATATCGCCGCCGGCAGGGTGGAAGATGCTCGATCTTTTGCACAAAAAAATTCACAGAGTGATTTTTTTGTGCAAAAGATCAAAAGCTTACCACGCTGCCGCAGGCGAAGCGGGCTTCCGGGTCTGGCACGAGGCCGAAACCAGCGCCACCGCGTAACGCGTGTCAACTGACGCAAATCTTCCGCAGGAAAGCCTGCGGGAGATTTGCATTATTGTGCCTCACCCGTCAAAAAGCCCTGGTAGTCCGGGTCTACCTGAAGCGCACAGGCATCCGGTGCGCTACCGGCAAGCCGGCAGTCGATAAACGCGGTTGTCACATTCTGCGCCTGGGTCAGCGCCTGCACCAGGTCAGCCTCCTCCGTCAACGCCGCATTGATTGCGGCAAAGAACCAGTAGGACTCCAGGGTGAATGCCTCGGTGCCGTCCAGCGCGTCAAACGCGCTCCCCGGTTGTACCGGCTGATTCAGTACCTCGCCGTAAGCCTGCGCGATGGAGAGGATGTCGGGCTGCGCCTGAGCGACAAACTCCGCGGATTGGGCCACCGAAACTCGGGCCGGGAGACTGTTCCGCAGCATGCTGAGCGTACCGTCACCTGAGAGAAACTTCAGCCAGTCCCAACATGCCTCGGCATGCCGGGTCTCAGCCGAAATGTAGAGCCCCTGCACAGCAAAATCACCCATATGCAGACCGTTTGCCCCGACCGGCAGCGACGCAATGCCTTCGTCAAACGGCAGCGACGCCGACTCAATCCCCGCCGGCAGTGGGGCACTCTCGCCAAACCAGAGCCCCACCCGACCAGCCTGCGCCAGCGTGCGCGCCGTATCGTCGTAGTGCGGATCATCACGGCGATAGGGAAAGGTCAGCGGCGGCATTACGCCATGCACTCGGTCCAGATCAAGGTACCACTGCACTGCGGCAATCACCTGGGGATCGGCAAAGTTGGGACGCGCATCAGCGCCACTTCCCGTGATCATCTGTCCACCAAACTGATTAATAAAGAAGATCAGATCGCGGGACGCGCCACCGAGGGGCGCATAGCCATACTGCTTCTGATCGCCCTCACCCATGGTTAGCGCCTGCGCCGCCGTCAGGAAATCTTCCGGCGTCCATGTCGCTGTCGGCGGCTCCAGATCTGCCGCGTCAAAGGCGGTGCGGTTGTAGTGCAGCGCCCGCAGCACCACGCTGTAGGGCAAGCCAAACAGTCCTTCCTCCTCCTGGAACGGCGTGAGCCAGGCCGCCGGGTAATCGCTCCGGGGAATATCGCTATCGGCCTCAAGCAGCGGCTGCAGGTCGAGCAGTGCCTCCCGCTCTTCAGCATGCCGGGGGGCGGACCACCAGAGAAAGCAGTCACTTGCACCGGCAATATCGGTCAGGGCAACCGGTTCGGTGAAGACATGCGTCGCATCGAGTGTCACTGCGATGTCGGGACGTTCCTGCTGGAAGGTTTCGGCCAACTGACGCATCTCCTCCGCATCAACGCCCGTGGCGGCAAATGTGATCTCCGCAACCTCATCACGGGCATGGAGCGGTGGCGGGGTCGCCACAACCACCGGCCCAAGGTCCAGCGGGGATGGTGGCATCACTGGTTCGGCAGCAAGCTGCGCCTGGATCTGCTGCTGCCCGGTCGCCACAGCCTGCACCGGGTCCACACCTTCGCTGATCACCTGTTGCACCAGCGGAGTCAATAACCCCGGCAGACGCGGATCGGGGGTCTGCCGCGCCAGTGGCAACGGATTCCCGATGGCCCAGCGGTAGGCGGCTGCGGTATGCTCATCCAGACCGGCCCAGAAATCCAGTGCTTCGGCCAGCGATCCGCGCGCCGGAATGCGGCCCGGCTCGGCAAAGTCGGATGGAACGGCGGGCGTCTCCAGGGGTTGCCGGGACAGAAACTCGATCCAGTGCCAGGCCGCCTGCGGATAGCGCGTACCACCGCTAATAATGTACCCACTGCCCTGCCCAAACCCAAAGAGATTTGGGCTATCAACCGGATAGGGCACCCGCCCAATGTCAAAGGGCAGCGGCACCGTTGCTGCAGAAGCATCCCGCCCGGAGGTTCCGGTCATCTCAGCCAGAAACTCGCCCCAGAGCGCAGCCTGGCCTGCCTGCACCAGTTGTTGGGCATTACGCGAATGACCGGCATCCAGATCGGGCAGGAAGATTGCCCCAGTAGCATGCAGCGTGCGCAACTGCTCAAGCGCCGCAATTGTACCGGGCTGATCCAGTTGGATCTGATCAAGGGGCGTGTTCATGAGATCAACCCCTTGCGCCTGGAGCAGCGCCAGCAGTGGTTGTATGCCATTGCTCTGATCTACCAGACCATAGATGGCAAATGGTGTGGCGCGCCCGTCGGCCAGTTGCCCGGCAATATCCAGCAGATCGCTCCAACGCCATCCCGGCTCCGGTTCTGGGAAATTGTTTTCGACAAAGAGATCACGGTTGTAGGTCAGCGCCTGGGCATAGAAATAGCGGGGCAGCACCCAGGTGCCACCATCGAAGGTGTACTGTTCCAGCATGCCCGGATAGAAATCGCTACGGTCGAAGGTCTCGTCGGCCGCCATCAACGGCGCGAGGTTAAGCAGCAGGTCAGTGCCGAAGGCTTCCGGGGGCGCAACCCAGGACGGGGCGGTATCCGCGCCGGAAACAACCCGGTGCAGCAGGCGCAGCGGCGTATCCGGCTCCCCCTCGGCGGGCTGCACCAGCTCTTCCATTGCGATAACGACCACCCGAACGTCGGGATATTCAGATGAAAACTGGGCGGCCAGCGTCTCATATGCGGGGCGTTCGCTCTCCCAGGCAGCAAAGGAGATCGTCATACCATCGAAGGATTGATCTGATCGCGGCAACAGGTTGCACGCACTCAGCAGTGTAATCAGCAGAATGAGCGGCACAAGTCGTCGCATAGATTCTCTCCCTAAAAACGTTCTGACGTATAGTCTATAGTTGGTTATGCATGCGGCAACTGACACAAAGCGGACTTATTCGTACTTGTAGATCTTCACATACGTTATGCTGCTCCGGCTACACATGACACTATCAAAAACAGCAACGTGGGAAATAAACGGCAGTTCAGAGGATTCCCCGGTTTGCTCAGGGAACTGCTACTACCAGAAAGACGAAGCAGAACAGGGTCAGGTTCCTGAGAAATGGATGGCGTCTGGCTGAGTCGCCCACCGCGCACCGATTGCTGGTATCATGAGCAGTGTTGGCGTGCCTGCTGGTGCCGGGATGCGCTGTGACCAGCAGCAGCATCTGCCAGACCAATAGCGAAGGAGGAATCACACGATGGAAACAGGGTTGACTATACTACGCCGGCTGCCGGGCCGCCAGATCTTCGGCATTGTTGCAGTTGGACTGGTGGCCGTCGCCGGGCTGCTACTGATCTTCTCGCTGGTTGGACTGTTCAGTGTCCGCGTTATTGAGGAGCAACGCGCCGGCAACAGCCGGGTAACGCGGATTGTGCCGGAGATGCGCGGCTACCGGGTCTACTGGAGCGGCAGCAGTGAACTGTCGGATATCACCAGGTACGATGTGCAGATCCGCGAACTGCCTGATGGCGGCTGGCGTGACTGGAAGCGTGCGACAACCGCAACCTCCGCCTGGTTTGGCCCGACTGAAGGGAAAGACTTTGCTTTCCGCGTCCGCGCCTACGATAGCGCCGGCAATGCGGAACCCTGGCCTGCGGATGCGAGCAGAACAACCGAGGATGTGTCGAGGCGGTAGGAGGGGCAACCCTTATCTATGAACATGTATTCAAATTTTTTAATCAAAACAGGAGGATTTCATGGATAAAGAGCGACTACAAGCCCTGATCGACGAAGCCACCGTGGATTGCTACAACGAAGACGAAGAGTTCGCCGGCGTCCTCTGCACGCTTGACGATCAGTTAAACTTTCCGCTGCAGGCCCGGGCGCTGGGCGATCCGGTTGAGGTTATCGGGCTCAACGAAGCGCAGAGTAGCTTGCGCCGGGGTATTATGGCATGCATTCGCAAGGGCGGGCAGGAGTACAACGCGTCCCTGGAAGATCTGGAGTTTGTAGATCCGGACCCCACCAGTGCGGAGTGGCTGGAGGCCTACCGCTACTGGGTGGGCACGCTGTAGCGGGTATGCTGTGATAGGATGGAAAGAAGACCAGCACGGAAAGGAGGTGAACGGAGATGACCGTATTAACGGTTGAACTTCCAGATGAGCTGTATCAACGGTTACAGGCGACTGCCACCCGCCAGGGCACAAGCGCCGAAGCCATCGCACAGCAATGGCTCCACGAACGGCTGACCCGCGAACCAGTGAGTGAGCATGAACTGGCAACTGAACTGTTGCGTCAGGCAGGCTTGCTGGAAAAACGACACACGGAAGAGGAGCAGGCCGCACAGTCCACCGCTACCCTGGACGAGATACGCGCCACATTGCAGCGTGCAGGGAAACCATCGAGTGAACGTGAATTGGCAACTGAGGTGCTACGCCAGGCAGGCCTACTGGCAGAGCTTACGCCTGCCGAGCAAGCGCGCGGCGCACAATGCACCGTCACTCTGGACGAAGTACGCGCTGCGCTGGGACGGAACGGCCGACCACTGAGTGAGATTATTCTGGAGCAGCGGGGGCCAAAGGTGTGAGTTTCTTCTACCTGGATAGCAGCGCTCTGGTTAAACGCTATCTGCCGGAAGTTGGAAGCACCTGGATCAATACCCTGACCGACTCGAACAGTGGGCATACCATCCTGGTATCTGCACTGACTCGCGTTGAAGCTGCGGCAGCTATCGCGGCGCGACAGCGGGCTGGAACCATTACCATTCAGGAACGGAATACTGCTGTTGCGCTGCTGCTCCAGCATTACCAGACTGAGTATCGGTCAGTGCTTGTCGATGCTATGGTGATAGATCGGGCAGTCAGACTAACCCAGAATTATCGGCTACGTGGCTATGATGCTGTCCAACTGGCCTCCGCCCTGGAGGTCAACGCTCGCTATCATGCCATTGGACTTGCTGGTGTCACCTTTATTGCTGCCGATGGTGATTTACTGACAGCAGCGCAGCACGAAGGAATGGCGATAGACGACCCGAATCAACATCCATGATAGGCAAGAGGAAACCTAACTTATACTTCACAAAAGCCCTGTATTGCAGTGATGCCGAGATTATATTACCCGCACACCGCTTGATGAGAAAGTAGTCCTATGTCCGCCAGTTCAACTCCGGTCACTGAACCGTTTGCCCTACTGACGGCACGTCTGCGGATACGTGACCTGTGCGAAGCGGATATTGCGCCGATCTGCCGCTACTGCGCGGACCCAGAGGTCTCCCGCTACATGCTGCCGGGGCAGGCCGATCCCCGCCGGATCACCCAGAAGATCCAGCAGTCTATCACCGATACAGGCCGGCAACCCCGCCGTTACTATGGCCTGGGCGTTGTACTGCAATCAGAAGAGCGACTGATCGGTACCTGCACGTTGTCACTGGTGCGGCAGGGGACGCTTGCCTTTATCGGGTGGGACTTTGATCGGGACTACTGGTGCCGGGGATTTGCGACCGAGGCGGCCCGCGCGCTGGTGGATTATACCTTTCAGGAGTTGTCGCCGGGCAGGATCAGCGCCCACGCAGTCGCCGCCAACCATGCCTCGCGGCGGGTCATGCAGAAAATCGGCATGCGCCAGCAATACCTGGGGCTTGGGGCCAGCCTGGCCCTGATGCGCGCATACCATATCTGGCGCTTTGTCGTCAGCTACTCGATCAGCCGGGAGCGCTGGATGCAGCAGTCAACCAGTACCGACAACGACGGGAGCAGTGCATGAGCCGGCAGCAACTCGGCCTCTTTGACCATCTGACGCACCGGGCCAATCTCAAGCATACCCGGTATGGCTGGCTGCGGTTAACCCCGGCATACTCAGTGCATCTGGTGGAAGAACTGCTGGCGGCACATGCCACGGACAGCGACGCAGTTGTCCTCGATCCGTTTTGCGGCACCGGCACAACCGCACTGGTCTGTGCCGAACGGGGCCTCCCGGCCACCACCAGCGATATCAACCCCTTCCTGCTGTGGCTGACCCGCACCAAGACCCGCGCCTACAGCACCCAGGATCTGACTGCGTTGCAACCGGCTGCCCGGCAGATCGGCGACGAGGTTGCGAGGCACCCGCATGAACCGGCATGGACGCCGCCACTCCATCAGATTGAGAAGTGGTGGGATGCGCCGACACTGACGACGCTCAGCCGGCTGATGCAGGCAATCCATAACCGGACGGACGACGCGCCCGGCGTTACGGATCTGCTCAAGATCGCCTTCTGCCGCGTGATGATCACCCACTCCAACGCCAGCTTTAATCACCAGTCGATGTCATTCAAACCGCCAGACCATGAACTGCGCCTGCCTCGCACCACCACCGAATTGCTTGCCGCCTGGCATGCCGCCATTGATGATATTCACGGGGCGGCCCGGAGCAGCATCGCCATGCAACCGCGCGTGCTCTATGGCGATGCGCGACAACTGACGGCGCTGCTGCCACCGGAGCACTACACCTGCGTGATAACCTCCCCACCCTACCCCAACCGCATGAGCTACATCCGCGAACTACGCCCATACATGTACTGGCTGGGCTACCTGCATAGTGGGCGCGAAGCGGGCGAACTGGACTGGCAGGCCATCGGGGGTACATGGGGCTGCGCCACCAGCAACGTCGGGAAGTGGGTACCACCAGTTGCCTGCCCGATTCCCTACCCGGATTTTCCGGCAATTCTGGCGGCGATTGCCGAACGGAGCGATGTCCTGGCACGCTATGTCCACAAATATTTTTATGACATGGTTGAACATACCCGGCAGGTATTCGGCCTCGTCCGGCCCGGCGGAACGACACACTATGTTGTGGGGAACTCCCGATTTTACGATGTGCTGCTCCCGGTTGAGGAGCTTTTTGCCGCGCTGTTTCAGGCCGCCGGTTTTGTCGAGGTCACGATCAGGCCGATCCGAAAGCGCACCTCGAAGAAAGAGTTGTATGAGTTTGTGGTAGCGGGAAAAAAGGCACAAAAACAGGGCAGCCATTACGACTGCCCCAAACCTTTTCATCTCAACCGTTAAACTTTTCGTTCTCTGCTACTGATCACGATCCGGGAAGCCCTCAACCGGCGGATTGCCCTCGGCCTTGCCGCCCTCGACAAACATCCCGGTGCTGACGGTACCCGTCGTCCCGGCATTGCCGCGCGACTCGGGATAACCCGGTGTCAGTGGAGGTGGTTCAAACACATAGCGTCGCCAGGCAATTGCCCCCCGGTCTACATCGCTGCGTCCGGCAAGCGGAGCCTGCTCACGTCCGATAGCCAGCGGATCGTGCTGCTGCAACACGACATGGACTTGATCATCATTCGCCGTACGCAGTGTCACCGAGAGCGACCAGAACGACTCGGGCAGCGTTTGCGCCTCGACCTGGGGACGCTCGGCATCATGCAGCGAGTGCGAGGCGATCTTCAGGGAAGGATGGGGCACACCGGCCGCTTCCAGTTCGTACATTGCGTTCTGCGCATCCCGTAGCGTTTTATATAGTCCAACCAGCATCTCTGGGGAATTGGTCATTTCGCACCTCGTCGCTTTCAACCGCAGCAAGCGGAGTTGTTGCTTCAGCGTACCGTTTCTGCAATGTATTGTGGCAAGAATCGTGCCAGGCGCGCGTATCAAAACGTGGGGAAATGACATAAAAGTTCATCAACTGCGATTACGGTAGCGCAAAGACGGCCCGTTCACCAGTATCAGCGTCAACATAGATCCAGAAGAGCTCGCCGGCATCCTCCGGTAACTCGTACACAAAAGTTCCGCTGACCGTCTGGCCGGGGTCCACAATTTCGCCGGCCCCGAAGAAGTTTTCATCACCCGCCGCTTCCCAGTAATATTCGTACGAATTCCCCAAAGCATCCTGCAGCCAGGTATCGTACGGACCAATCCAGGCAAAGTTTATATCGGAGGTATTTTCAAAAGATGCCGCGATAACCCAGTACTGGTTTCCGGCAAACGGTGCCATCAAACCCGCGACTTCGGATGTTGCGTAGGCATCGGTAACGGTGACGCGGAGATCCGCGACAGTCGCCGTATCTCCCAGGCTGAGGGCCGTCGCCGGGTCAACCGGGAAGGGCGTGGCGCTTTCATCAATCCCTGCTGCCAATCCGGTGTTAATCTCCGAAAAGACCTCACTTACCCGACCTCCCAATACTGTCAGGAACCCGACTACGACAATGGCGATAATGACACACAGCAAGGCTGATCCGCCAACGGCGGCAAGTACAATCCAGACCCAGGTTGGTATCCCGGAGCGCTTCTCCGGCGGAGGCGGTTGGTAATTCGGCGGCAGTTGGTAGGGTTGGCCCGGCTGTTCGGGTGGGGTAGGACTGGTCATGCATTCGCTCCTCTGCACTTCTCTTCTGAATAGTCCAATCGTCCAAATGTCGGCAAACTCCACAAACTGATCAGGTTGGCCGGTCGGTAGCATCAAAACCGGCGATAACCTCGATCAGGCCAACGATATTGCGGTTAAACTCCGGTAGATCATCCGCCGGAATCCAGTACTCCTGATGAACCCGGCTGCCAACCGTTTGCACCTCATAGCGACGCAGAAAATCCGCCCGAACTGCGAAGCGGGTGACATAGCCTGCCCCGGAGCTTTTGACATTCCAGTCCCGCGCAATCCGGGTTGCGTACTCCTCATTCAAAACCGGGTAGAAGATGGGCTGACCGGGCAGGCGCGGCGGGAACTCACGATAGCCACTTACCTGGATCAGATGCAGTTCCTCCGGGCCAACCGGCCGGTAGAGCGTCACCGTTTCTGCACTCATGCGCCCTCCGTAAAAGGCCAGTCCGGCAGTGCCTCGCGCCGCCGCAGCCACTCGGCGGGAATGCCGGCTGTACCCGTGTACGCCGCCACGATGCCGCCAACGATGGCGCAGTTGGTGTCGATATCACCCAACCCGCTCACGGTTAGCCAGAGTGCGGCGGCATAGTCGTCGAGATGCTGTGCCGCGCACCAGAGCGTAAACGCGACCGTGTCCTGGGCAGTAATGCCGCTGCCATTCCCCAGCACCGGGATGGCCGACCAGACCGGCGTGTCCGGCTCCAGGTTACGCGCCCGCTGCACCTTTGACGCAACCTCGCCGGCGGGCAGTAACGGCAGCACCTGATCGAGGAACGTCTGCCGGTCGGGGGGCGTGGTACCGCGCAGTCGGGCCGCGTGCGCTGCGGCCACCGCCACCGCAATGGCCCCGGCCACTCCTTCAGGGTGCGCGTGGGTCACTTCCGCCGAGCGGCGCGCATGCGTGACAACTGCATCCAGGTCATCGGCGAGGAATGCGCCCAGCGGAGCTACTCGCATCGCCGCGCCATTGCCAAACGATCCCTGCCCGCCGAACAGATCGCAGGCCGCCGTACGCCAGGCAGCGCCATGCTGGATCTGGGGCAGCAGGCGGTGCATGGCCGGACCATACCCGCGCCCCGGCTGTTGCGCATAGCGCGCGGCGAAGCTACGGGCCAGGCGTTCCTGGTCGATCCCGCCACACTGCCGCAGGATCGACACGATCGAGAGCGCCATCTGGGTATCATCGGTGTAGTGCCAGGGTGGATCGGGCATCCGGCGGTCGGCGACAACCTGATCGATATTCCCAGACGAAACCGTAAAGAAAAACCGTTCGCCAAACCCATCACCAACCGCCAATCCTTCGAGGGAGTCACGGGCGCGGGCAAGCCGGGCGCGGGAGTCAACTGTCATCGCTTCCTTCCTTCCTATCGCCATTGGCGCAGCGGCAGGCCAGTGGTTGCCAGGCACATGCACAATACCCAGTGCGCTCTGCACTATAGCGTATGCGTATGTTGCCTGTCAATCGGATAAGCGACACCGTACCCACCCGCGTAGCATCTTCTATATCTCATCTGATCCGACCAGAGACCTAGGACTTTCCCTGATCGAGCACTTCTCCCGACTGACGCGCAGTTTTTCATTATTATGCTACACTAACTTCAGAAATTGTATCCTGAATATCATAGGTACGACGTACGCGGTGCGGACTGTTCCCGTCCGCATGCCAGATCCAAAGGCCGGTTGCGCCTGCTGCCGGAGGCGAATGTTCCTTCCAGGTTCATAGCGGTATAACGCGTGTCCTGGGCGGGAAAAGGCGCTTTGCATAACAGCCGTGCGTGTTGCGAGGAGGCATGGGCAACACTGCGGCATATTGCGCACCCAATTTGCTACATCTTGTACGTTCTTCCGTAGAGAGAGTATTGTCCTGACGGTTACATCGCACCTTTTCATTGTCACCCCAACCGTGCGGCCATCGCCTGAGGAGATTCAGACAGACAGAGGTGGGACGCTATGAACCTGACGGGTCGCACATTAGGAAAGTATCGACTGCTCGAGAGCCTGGGTCAGGGCGGCATGGCCCAGGTATACAAAGCAGAACAGCCTACAATCGAACGCCTGGTCGCCATCAAAGTGTTACACAGCCATCTGGCCGAGTCGGACGATTTTGTCGCCCGCTTCAAGCGCGAGGCGCGCGGGTTGGGCCAGTTGCAGCACCCGCATATCGTGCAGGTCATCGACTTTGATATTGAGGACAAGATCTACTACATGGTCGTGGATTATATTCCCGGCCAGACGCTTCAGGCATACCTCGACGAAAAAAAGGCGTTACCCTACGGCGAAGCGCTAGCGATTGCGGCGCAATTGGCCGATGCCCTGGCGTATGCGCATAGCAAGGATACGATTCACCGCGATATCAAGCCGAGCAATGTACTCTTCAAGGATGCCGCCAACACCCAGGCCGTCTTAACCGACTTTGGCATTAGCCGGTTAATGAACGATGCGACTCTGACCGTGACCGGCGCAATCGTCGGCACCCCGGCTTACATGAGCCCGGAGGCGGTGCTGGGGCAACGGGTCGATCAGCGTGCGGACATCTTTAGCCTGGGCACCATTCTGTATGAAATGGTGACGGGCCGCACACCGCACACGGGCGATACGCCGATGTCGGTGATCCTGAAGCAATTGAATGAGCCGCTCCCTTCGCCCCGCGCGATGAAACCCGACATGCCGGAAGATCTGGTTCAGCTTATCGAGAAGGCGCTGGCAAAAGATCCCGCCGATCGGTTTCAGACCGCGGCAGAGTTCCTGGCGGCGATTCAGGCAGTCCGCGCAACTATCGCCGATGGTCAACCGGCCGTCGCACCGCTGCGCACGCTGGCACTGCCGGAGGAAACGCCGACTATGGCACCGGGGATGCCCCCCATACCCGTGCCCACACAGCCCACACAGCCCACACCACCCCCACAACCGGCAGCGGATCAGGCGACATCCGCACCAACCCCGGCACCGGCCGCACCCGCGCAGCCGAATCACGCCTTCCGCGCGATTGCGGGGGTGCTGGTGATTGCGCTGGCTGCATTGGGGATCTGGTGGGGCTTTGGTCGCAATGATCAGGGTGCGGTCGCGCTCGGCCCGACAACCACCGCCACCATCACCGTTACCGCCCCGGTTGACCCGAGCGCTACACCAACAGAGGAGCCAACCGCTACCACTGTTGCGCCGGCCGCCACCGCCACGCCGGACACGCTGGTCATTGAACCAACGACCATTGCGGAGCCAGTGAGTGTGCCGGCACCGCTGGGGATGCTGCGCTTTGCCGACAGCGAAACCACCCGCGCCGGCAATTTCATCCTGCACCTGGACCGGGTGCCGCAGCCGCCGGCCGGTACCCGATATGCGTTGTGGCTCCAGGCGCAGGACGGCAGCATGCGCAACCTGGGGGCGCTACCGCTAACCAATGACACGATCTTTTTTACGGACAGCATTGATGAGAATCTGGTTGCAACGGTTGACCAGGTGCTGGTCACGATTGAACCGGCGGAGGAAGCGGCCGCTCGACCGGCACCGGCCGGCCCGGTGGCCTTCACCGGGCAACTGCCGTCCGACTATACCGCCGAACTGCGCCAGATCCTGGTTGTCGGGGATGATGGTCCGGGCATGCTGATTGGCGCACAGGAGCAGGCCGCCGTTGCCGGGCAGCATGCGCAGTTTAGTCTGGATGCGCTGGCGGCGGATAATCTGACCGAAGCGAAACATCATGCCGAGCATGTCGTTAACATACTCGATGGCGAGAGTGGGGAGTTCTTCGGTGATGTCAATCTGGATGGGCAGACGCAGAATCCGGGTGACGGCGTGGGCGTGCGCGGCTACTTAGAGGAGAGCCGCCGGCGATTGGAGGCGGCGCAGACTGCGGCCTTTGCCGCCGAAGATCAACATCTGGAGCGGGCCCAGGTTGCCATTGACGGTAGTCTGGCCGGTGTTGAAGCTGCCATGACCAGCGCGCGCAAAATCGCCGCCTCCGACACCGTGGCAGAGGCACAGCCCTTTGGTGACGATATGAATGCGCAAATAAACGCACTGGTGGGCGATCCGGCCGCACCCGACACCATCACCGCAGCCTATGCGCAGGTGCTGGCGCTGGCTGCTATCCCACTGCTGGCTGAGCAGGCCACATTGCCCGCCCCGGATGCCCTGGCAGACCCCGATGCGGGGCGGGTGGGGTTCTTCCGGGTAATGCGCAATGCCACAACGAGTGGCAACGACTTTCTGTTGCAGATGGCACCGGCTACGCCACCGCCGGCCGATGCTCACTTTGATGCCTGGCTGGTGCATAATGATCGGAATGACCCGCTCTTCCTGGGAGAACTTACCAGCACCAGCGGATATGCATTCTTGCAGGGCAGCCAGGAGGCGGATCTGTTGCAAGAGTATGATCGCCTGATCATCAGCCGGGAGACCACCCCGGCCAATCTGCGACCCTCTGATGAGATTTTCTTCGAGGGTGATTTCCAGTTTAATACCGAACGGGAAGTAGCCCGACTGCTGGCCCCGGAAACGCCGTCCGGCAAGGGGACGCTCTTCGGGGCGGAAGAACAGACGCGCGTGGCGATGCAGCACAAGCAGTTTGCGCAGGATGCGCTGGCGGCGGGTGATCTGGCGGAGGCCCAGCGCCACACCGAGCATGCGATCAACATCCTCGATGGGGAGGAGGGCATCCACTTTGGTGACCTCAATCTGGATGGACAGGCGCAGAATCCGGGTGACGGTGTGGGCGTGCGCGGCTATCTGCAAACGACGATTGCCGTGATAGAACAGATGGACGCGCGGACGGAACTGAGCGGCAACCAGCACTTCTATGCCCGCCAGATCATTGCGACCAGCGAGAGTCGCCTGGCGACAATTGAGGCCGCCATTGAGCAAGTGCTGAAGGTCTTTGCATCGGATAACATCGAAGAGGCCGGACCGTTCCTCGCAGAGTTCGACCGGTTGCTGACCACCCTGCTGGAGGGCGTAGACACTGATGAGAATGGCATTGTTGATCCGCTGGCGGGTGAGGGCGGTATCCTGACGCTGGAAGACATGGCGCTGGCACTCAACGAAGTAGCAATCGTCCCGACGAACAGCGCACCGCAAGGAGCGGGACTGACCCGCACCCAGCCAACCCGCTAGATCAAACGATCTGCTCAATCGTCCCGGTTATGCCTGGCGCACTGCATGTGCGCCAGGCATTTTGTGATCTGCAGCGCACACATACCTGGCACGCTTTGTGTGACAAAATAGCGATGTCGTCGCACACGACATCAAGGTATCTTTACGCGTTACGCGGTCCCTTCCCTGGAAGGGGATATCGCCTTCGACAGGGCGGAAGAAACCATCTTTTTTTTACAAGGAATTTACATAAAGTGGGAATTCCTTGCATTAGGTTTGCGGTTCATGGAAATACTCAGGCGGATGTGAAAAATTTGCAATCCTGGACAGTCCGATCTAGGGATTTTCCTCCTTGCCCGCCAGACAGAAACTATCTACGATACAATAGATACATCCAGACAGACCATTCATCTACTGCGTACTGCTCCGTGGCTGCACTACATCCACGGGCAGATAATAGATATGTGAGGAGTCGCTATGAGTATTTCCCTGTTTCGGGCCATTGCAGGGCAGTATCAGAACCTGCGCACTGTGAACACCGTGACCATGATGAATGTTATCAGCCACGAAATCGAAGACCAGGTGATTAACCAGCAGATGCCGGTTGATTTTTATGCGGGCTTCCAGCGTTTCTCAAACTTCCCGCAACAACTGCGCCGCTACAGCCGCCTGGGAGCGGCCTGTCGGCGGGTGTATGTCTTTGGCGTCCCCGATGTGCGTCCGCCGGTCATCCCCGGCATCGAGTTTATCGAACTTGATCCTACTTCGGCGCTGGCGCGGGAGTGGTTTGTCCTGGTCGATACCCCTGATTTCTGGACGATCCTGGCGGCGCAGGAGATGGGTGGGCGCGACCAGAGCATGGGCGGGCGGCGGTTTGACGGGGTTTGGTCCTACGACACAACCGTGGTCGAACGCGCCTCGCTGCTGATCTCGCAGGAACTGGCGGATTTCTACGAGCCGGTAGCAACACGCCACTATGACCGGCAGAGCGCAGCGATTGCCACGATTAGCGGCAACCTGATCAAAAGCCTGGAGCGGAGCCAGATTGTCAATCGCCGCCGCTGGGTGCAGTTGTGTACGCTGCACACCTTTGCCGAGGCCATCCTCAAGGGGTACACAACGCCTACCCTCCTGGTGAATCACTGTCCCGGCCATCTCTTTGAAGATATTATGCAGACTCTGCGCACGGTTTTTGGAGCTGCCGCCGTCAGTATTGCCCTGCACGACCGGAATGGGGGCTACGCGACGGTGGCAGTTGAGGGCGACGGCGCCGGCGGTCACCAGACGCTCTATCCGGGTGAGGGGGCGAGCGGCCAGGCGATTAATCAGGGCCGCGCCATACTGGTGCCCGACACCCGCCGGCAGCGGGAACAAGATACCCTTCTGCCGGCGGCGGTATCGCTGATCGCCGCGCCGATTATCGGGCGGCGGGACAAGTATGGCGTTATCGCGGTAGGTGGAGCCGAGGCCAACCAGTGGAACGAGGAAGACACGCGCACGGTGCAGACGTTGGCGCGCATGCTGGCTGCGGTGATTGAGCAGAACATGGAGCTAAACCAGAGCCAGACGCAGGCAGATGCGTACACCCGCAATCTGGAGCAGGCGGTGCAGCGGCTTCGGCAGCCGGTGGGCTACCTGCTGAGTCTCACGCAGCAGTTGCGGGACGCGGGTACACTCAACAGCGCGCAGCAGGAAACACTTACCCAGTTTGAGTTGCTGACCGGCAGTCTGGCGCGGGTGCTGGGTGTCTCAGCAACGGCCACGGTGACAACAGTTGAAGAACCCGAGGCAGAACCGGTGTTCGAGCGGGCGCTGGGGGAGTAGCCCGAAATTGCCCAGGATGGAGGAAATTCTGCGAGTAGATCGTTCTGTTAGGGACGCGCTGTTGTGCGTCCGCAGTGCTGGAAAGGCCAATCTGGTATGCCATCACCATTCCCCGGCATGGACCCGTTTCTCGAAGCGGCAGAAGTATGGGAAGATGTTCACGCTAATCTTGCCACGGAACTGCGGGCGCAACTCCAACCCCAGCTTGTACCGCGCTATGTGGCTGTGCTGACGCCCTACGTCACATATGAAGATGTTACTATCAGCATACCGACCACCATCAAGCCGGATGTGGCCGTGCTCCAGTCAGGCGCAACGGTACATCCGGCAGCGGGAGGGGCCGCTGTTCCAGCACCAATCCTGGGTGTGACTGCCGTTGCCGAACGAGAGGTACCCGCCCGGACGCAACGGATCGAGATTCGCGCTGTCGGCAGCCAGAACCTCGTCACCGTGATCGAGATCCTCTCTCCGGCAAACAAACGGCCCGGTAGCGAGAGCTTCGAGGCATATGCGCGTAAGCGCCGCGATCTCCTGCGCTCCGATGTACATCTGCTGGAACTCGATCTGCTACGACGCGGTGTGCGCCGGCCGCTTGAGACGCCCCTACCGGATGCGCCTTACTTTGTCTTTCTGAGCCGAGTTGAGGAACGGCCCACCGTCGCCATCTGGCCGCTGACCTTCCGGGCAGCGTTACCAATAGTTCCGGTTCCACTGCGCATACCAGATCAGGATGTAACGGTCGATCTTGCTGCCGCGCTTGCACAGGTCTATGAGCAGGGCGCCTACACGCTACGTTGCGACTACCACAGCGATCCGCCCGGGCCGGAACTGAACCCTGAAGATGCGGCCTGGCTTGATACGTGTTTGCGGGATGAGGGATTACGGTAGGATCTCAGAGACTGTCTGAAAAGATGATTCGCGTCGGTCCCACGGCATGCCGGGTGTCCTGCGACACCGGACAGCGCCCCAGGAGTCCCGGCTTCAGCCGGTATGTGGCCGGAACCGGCTGAAGCCGGGACTCCCGCTTCGGGGCCGTCGCCCCATGACCACCCCTTTTCAGACAGTCTCTCAGAGTGGGGCGACACCTGTGGCACCCCACTCTGGTTTCAGCGGCTCAGGACTTACGCGGTTGATATGCAAACCGGACGTTTCACCCGCTGAAAGCCGGCTTCGCCTGCGGCAGCATGGTACGGTTTGGGTGAGCAACGGCGTAAGTCCTGAGTCTAGGTCCCCAGTTGGTCATAATCCATAGTCGGATCGCCCTCTAGCCTGACCGACAGGCTATGACACGCTTCGCGCACGGCCAGGTCATCAGTACGGACGGTGGCATTGAGCAGCAGCGCGGCGGCAGCCACGTCACGTCCATCATGAAATGTCACGGCAACTTGCTGATCTTCCCGCTTCGCCGTCCAGGTATCACCGCTGCGATAGACTGTAAGCAGCATTGGTTTGCTCCCTTCACCATGCGACTATCTGATCTGCTGCTTTTACTGCAATACGCGTGCCATCTGTCAAAGAAAATCGCGCGGAATTGCGCGGTCCCAGTTCCGCGAGTAGACCCGCCGGTCGCCCTCCCAGGCATCCAGTTCGGCATGAATGTGGAAGTGGGTGCTGGTTGAGGTCAACACTGTGCGGGTGACAATCTCGACCGACCAGTCGCCCCGACGAAAGCCACGAATGTTGCGCGTTTCGCCCCGTACCGAGTCGAAATGATCATTACAGTAGGTGTACCACTCGACCGTGTTGCGCCAGACCTCCAGGTTGATCTCCTCAAATCGGGAGACGCCTTCATCCTTGACGACCTCCAGGGTTGAGATATCCTGCGCCAGATCGCGTGTCACCAGCCATTTGTAGCGGCGCGGCTCGATCATTGTCTTTGCCAGGGGTGGCGCGCCTTCCGGCTCGGCAAACGGGGACAACTTACCATCAAGCTCGGTTGAACCCCGGCAGGGCAGGTGCAGCCGGCTGTCTCCGGTAAAGATCGTCAGGTTGACCGGTTCGGGTGGCGGCCATGCCAGCGGCCAGTAGGAAGTCGAAATGGAAATGCGCATGCGGTGGCCTTGTGGGAAGATCTGCGCGATGTCGTTGAGGCGCACAGATATCCGGTAACACTGCCCCGGCTCCAGATAGGTGGGATGCTCATGACTCTCCCGGTGGGTCAGGTTAAGCAGCCCGTAGGTTACCCGCGTGGCTTTGCCGTTGGGAGCGACATCGGAGAGGCGCACGGCGATCATCGCCACGGGCGCACTGGCGGCAAGATCCAGTTCGACTATGGGCGCGCCCAGGATCTCCAGCGTCTCGTCCAGCGGGTCGCTCTCGAAGAGCAGCGCGCCGCCGTCCTCCTCCCGCTGATCGTGCGGCAGGTCGGGGGTGGCGCTAAATGAGCACCACTTCCCAGCAAATAGCCCGACGCTCAATGGTGACTGGATGGATAGGGCGGCAGTGGGAACCGGATCGCCAGGTCGGGCAATGCATCCCGGCGTCAGGAAATAGGAGCGGGTTGCGATCTGGGGCGAGGGCCAGGATGGTTCCGCCACCCAGCGACCGGGCCGCAGCATACTGTTGGTGGAGGGTGGAACGCTGTACTGCATCCAGACGCGCAGCATCGGCTCGTCCATAATGCCGGTTTTCTTGCCCTTGAGCCAGCGATCCCACCAGCGCAGCGCCTCCTGCAAGAAGCCGATTGCCGGGCCGGGAATGCCCAGATGCGGATACTTGTGCCCCCAGGGACCAATCAGCCCTTTGCGGGGCACTTTTAGATTAGCCAGCAGGCGAAAGACCGCGTTGGAGTAGCCATCAGCCCAGCCGCTAACGGCCAGCACGGGACAGGTAATCGCGGCGAAGTCCTCACAGACCGAGCCATGCTTCCAGTAGGCATCCCGCCGCTGGTGCCCCAGCCATTTTTCCAGCCAGAGCCCACTTCCCTCGAGTCGTTCGTACCAGAGTTCCCGCCAGCGCTCACCCACCAGGACCGGGTCGGGCGGGCTGGCATTGTAGGCAAACATCGTGGAGGCCCAGGAGAGATTATCGCCCAGCAGACAGCCGCCCATGTAGTGAATATCGTCGGCATAGCGGTCATCGGTTGAGCAGATGGTGATAATCGTCTTGAGTTCCGGCGGACGGAGTGCCGCGATCTGCAGGCCATTGAAGCCGCCCCAGGAGATGCCAATCATGCCGATGGAGCCGTTACACCAGCGCTGGTTGGCGATCCAGCGCAGCACCTCAACACCATCGTGCAATTCTTGCGGCAGATATTCGTCGGTCAGTACGCCCTCGGAGTCGCCGCTGCCGCGCAGATCAACCCGGATGGCGGCATAACCGTGACCGGCGAAGTAGGGATGCATCCGCGCATCACGCTCGGCAGTGGTATCACGTTTGCGATAGGGAATATATTCAAGGATGGCAGGAACTGGACGTACCTGCGCCTCCTCCGGAAGCCAGATGCGGGCGGCCAGATGAGTGCCGTCGGCCAGCGGAATCCAGACATGTTCAAGTTCCTGGACGGTGTAGGGGAAGGACGAGACGGTTTTCACGATGCGCTCCTTATAACAACAATGAAGAGACCTGACCGGGCGAGGCGTGCCTCTGCCCTATGGGAAGATAGAGAAAGCAGAGATAATCTGTTCGCGGTTCTCTACAGGGCATGATCGCAAAAACGGAAGAGGAAGGCAACCCCTCCTCTCCCGCGTCGTTTCGTACAGTTTCCCAAACGTGCTTATACGACAAGTGTGGTTGAAACGTGTTCCACCTCCCGCTGTATTCGCGCTGTTCGTGGTGGCAAAAAGCGCCGGCGCATCCATCCGGTACATCCGGACGGTTAGCGCAGACTGTAGGTAACAGGCAGATTGCCGCAGGATAGCCTCCGGCAGATCCCTCTGTGTTCTCTTCTGTGTTCTCTGTGGTCTCGGTGGCACCAATACCCCAACGCTACTCCACAAACGTAAACGTCAGCAGTTCCCGACAGCGCTCATGCTTGTGCAAAAGTTCCGCTTCATTTTCCCCACCCAGCATAATCTCGGCCAGTTCGTAACTATAGCTCTCCTGGGTGGGCAACTCGGAGAGCCGCGTGCCCGCCTCCACGCTCACCTTGACGGCGGCTTCGGGAAATTCCGCGTGCAGACGGCGCAGTTCTTCCTCGCTGGGAACGGTTTTCACCAGCGCATCCTCATATTTGCGCAGGAAGAACTTCCCGGCACAGCGATAGGTTCCCTGTCCGGGTGTAAGTGCCGGCCGGCGACCCAACCCCAGATCCAGCATGATCGAGAAGTTCGATTTGCCATCGACCTTATCAAACAGATAGCTGTGGGACTGCGAGACGCGCGTGTTGATCTCCAGGAGCCAGAGCCGGTCGGCGGATTCATCGTAGAAGAACTCGATATTAAAGGCGGCATTGTCATAACCCACATGGGTCATAATCTTCTTTGCCGCCGCCGCAATGCGCTCCTTCACCGGGTCGTTCAGGGACGAGGGATACTGGAACCGCGCAAAGGACGACGAACCCGGCTCCCGGATCGAGTCGATCACACCGTAGGTTTGCGCTTCTCCATCGAAGATAAACCCCTCGACGGTACACTGCCGGCCGGAGATAATCCCCTCCGCAATGCAGTAGCCGCCATCAACCGGCCGGATCTTAGGCGGAACCTCAACCTGCTCCAGCAGGTGGTTGAAGATCGCGGCGAAGTGACCGATGTCCTGGCGAATAGGTTTCATGCTCTCCCGAAAGTCCTGATCGCTCTCAATTTTGAAGCCCAGTTGCGAGCTATGTGCTTTAATCGGCTTGAGCCAGAAGGGATAGTCCAGTTCCATTTTGTCAAGCGCCGCATCATCAAAGGGATCGACACTCTGGAATGGCGGCACGCATTCGGGAATGACCTCCTGTTGTTCCACGCGGCTCCAGTATTTGTGCTCACAGGCCATCACGCTGCGTAGCGGCGCGGCGGGCAGTCCGAACTGCCGACACAACAGCGGAACCATCGTACTCACCGGATAGTCCCAATAGCCGACAATCGCGTCAATCGAGCCGGGAAAGGCCCGCAGTCGGTCTTCGACTGCGTGCAGCACATGCTTGATGGCCTTGGGGTCTTTGTCCACTGGTTGCAGTTCCCTGAGTGACAGGAGTTGATGAAATGTGTAGTCAGAGGCTTCGGGCAACGCCTGTAGTTTTGAGAGATTGAAGTCATCCAATCCCGGTATAAAAATATTCTTACCCAATGTGAATTCCTTTTCTGGTATAGTCCTGCACAGTTGTGCTGTTTAAAGAGCCCGGACGTATTGGAAAGCGATATTCCGGGGTGATGGTACATCGCCGGCACCACATTATACAGGACTACGCTTTTCTTTCCTATTTCGTGGTCCAATTGGGTTCGTCAACGTATCATACCATCGCCCTACGCGGTGTACGGCAACTCCAGTATACGAAAGGGCGGCTGATCGGGAAAGGCGCGCTGCAACACCGGCAGCGAGACGTTGTAGACCGGGATATCGTTGCTTGTCCGTCCTTCAGGTGCGCCCGCGTGGGCATGCCCATGCAGCACGGCTGTTACCGGCGCGCGGTTTAAGGGCTCCTCAAGTCGGCTGCATCCCAGGAAGGGAAAGATCTCCGGCGGTTCGCCCTCGACCGTTTCGCGGATGGGGGCATAGTGCAGCACGGCTACCCGCTGCTCGGTCTGCAGCCGGGCCAACGCCGACTCCAGCCGCAGCGTTTCATCCAACGCCTCCTGGACAAACCGCTTGATGGCCGGTTCGCCCCAGTAGCCCAGCGTGCCCTGCCCAAAACCGCCGCCAAAGCCTTTGATCCCGGCAAAGCTGATCCCGTGGATCTCACAGGTATCGCCGTCAAGAATAGTAATACCGCGCTCACAAAAGATCTGTTTGAGATCGTCAATCTGCTCGGCTTCATAGTCGTGGTTGCCCAAGACCGCAATGATGGGAATATGGACATCGGTCAACTCTTCTACCAGGATCTCAGCCTCCTCGGGCAGGCCATAGTCTGTGAGGTCGCCGCCGATCACCAGGATATCGGACTGATCGTTAATCTGCGTAAACAGCGGCCGTAGCGCGTCCTGAGAAGTTTTACTACAGTGAATATCGGCGATGGTCGCCACCCGCACATGTTCTCTCGGTTCTATCATGTTCTTCTCCATTCGCTTTGCTTCCGCTAACTGTCCGGTTTTATTGCAACATGCGTACCAGGAGTAGGGGTTAACGGTTGGGTTCATAAAAGAATAACTTCACCATCCTTAATGTTCTAAAGTATCGGGAGATCGTGGATGGATCGTATAGTTCCACTGAGGACAGACGTCGTGAAATTGAATAGTGAGCGCTGC